>Ga0194048_10000194_pt1 | contig 27933 bp, 10 predicted proteins | sample JunL225m_MetaG_FD_161685 | JGI IMG/M metagenome (GOLD analysis project Ga0194048, IMG submission 161685) | Anoxic zone freshwater microbial communities from boreal shield lake in IISD Experimental Lakes Area, Ontario, Canada - Jun2016-L222-5m | ecosystem: Environmental > Aquatic > Freshwater >...
ACCCAAACCGCCTGTACCTGACGCACCAATAGCGCCACCTTTGGCCAATGCGCCTTGTGTTGTTAATGTGGGAGCAGCGTTTGATGCTGTATTGACCCAGGTGTCGCCGCCGGCAACACCACTTGCTCCGCCTGAGCCAGTAGATACATAAATTGTACCACCCGCTGTTATTCCTGTAGTTGCTGTACTACTTGAGTACGCACCACCACCGCCACCTTCGCCACCAACACCACTAGTGGATGGTTTGCCGCCCGCACCCCCACCTATGACTTCAATAGATACTAGTAAATAAAAATCACTTGGTACGGTAACAGCACCGGTACTAGTTACGAAAATTACTTTAATTGCCATGCTTAAATTCCTTTAAGTGAGGCTATCTCTTGTTTGAGTTCAACAATCGCAGCAAATGCTAATTCAACTAATTTTTCATTTTGTTTAAGTTCAACAATCGCAGCAAATGCTAACGCAACTAGTTTTTCATAATCAACTGCCAGTGTTCCATCTTCGCGGGTTCGTACCGCCTGTGGAAATACAGCCTGTACATCTTGAGCGATAACCCCAAAGTCTGACTTTTTTACAAAATATCCGTCTTCTCCACCATGTTTAGCAATATAATCATCAGTCCAGTCAAATGTCTTACCACCAATTGCCAATACTTTATCAAGAGCATCAGGAATATCCTGAATGTTTTCTTTAAATTTACTGTCGGATGAGTAGTAGGCTGTAATATTATTAGTAGCACGAATTTCACCTGCAGTGCCACTTGGTGCAGTACCAACTCCTAAACTTGTAGTTTGAGAACCAGTAGTAGTAGCTAAAATAATGTTTGCTGTACCACCAACACCCACTGAAACATTACCGCCACTAGCAACAACAGTTACGTTGCTGGTACCGTTAGTAATACTAGAGCCACTAAGGCCAGTTAATGCTGAGCCGTTGCCAATAAAATAATTGCCTGTAATATTACCCGTAGCTGACACGATGCCAGTTGTTAAAATATTTCCGTGTATCGCATTACCAGTACTTGACATTAATCCGGCTGTTAATACGTTACTACCAGCTACGTTGCCAGTAACGCTAAGTCCATTAGCACTGGAAAAAGTAGCCACTGCTGTAGGGGTTATTGATGCCGCCGCTGTAGTGTAAATTTGTACGTTGGTGGCTCGGCTAGTATCTGTAAAGTTTTCGGCGGCCACTATGTCTACACGACCAGTTGAAGCATTACCAAATTGTAATGACCCGTTACTAAAGCCACGAGCAGTAAATTGTGCTAGGGTATCGTTTAATAGCGTTTGTGAAGGCGCCGCGGCTGTACCTCGACCAGTACGGCCAGTAAACGCTACATAACTACCTGTACCAAATGAATCTTGTGTAATTCTGGTATTGGCACCATCTGCTCCGCTTATATGTAAGTCAGTTCCGGCAGTGGTGCTGTTACCTGTAATAGGGTATGATATAGTTTGTGGATTCGCTAAAATCGTAAGTTCGGTGTCTGGCGTTGATGTGCCGATGCCAATAAATCCATTGGTGCCGGTAACAATATTACCTGTAGCTGATACAAATCCAGCTGTCAATAAGTTACCACCAGTTACGTTACCAGTAGCTGATATTAAACCAGCTGTTGTAATATTGCCATGTATCGCATTGCCAGTACTTGACATAATACCGGCTGTTAATATGTTACCACCTGTAATATTAGCGGCAGATGTAATTGTACTTGTTGCTGATATTAATCCAGCTGTTAATAAGTTACCACCGGTAATATTGGCAGCACTTGTAATAGTCGAAGTTGCTGAGATTAATCCAGCAGTTAGAATATTTCCACCAGTTACGTTACCAGTGGCGGTTATAAGTCCAGCGGTTGTGATATTTCCACCAGTCACATTACCCGTCGCAGTCACTAACCCAACAGTTGTAATATTTCCGCCGGTTACGTTGGCTGCTGAAGTAATTGTTGAAGTTGCTGAAATTAATCCAGCAGTTAACACATTTCCGTGTATCGCATTACCAGTACTTGACATTAAACCGGCAGTTAAGATGTTGCCACCAGTAATATTAGCGGCTGATGTAATTGTACTTGTTGCTGATATTAATCCAGCTGTTAATATGTTGCTGCCGGTTACATTGCCTAGTGCTGAAAGTCCAACCGTATCATCAATTCGAACTCTTTCAACTAATCCATTTGCGCCAACACTACCTGATGTCTTTGTCTGTAGACTAATCCAAGCTGAATAATTGCCGTTATCAATTGCTGCTATTCTAGCTTCAGCATTGGCAGCAGCCACTGAAAGTAGATATGTATAAAAATCAATTGCTGACCCAGCGTTGGCTCCACCACCTGTATTGATTAGATTTAATTGAACTTTGGTAGCTGCTGCTAAACTGTTATTAAGATTTAGTGGGGCGACAGTATAATAGGTGGAGTTTGCCGGAATAGAGCCAAAAAACACGTTGCCTATAAAAGTAGCTATATTAGCCGAGCCAGAAATAGTTATATTTGGAGCTGTTAAATTACCACCAGCACTAATTAAACCGGCTGTTAATATGTTACCACCTGTAATATTAGCGGCAGATGTAATTGTACTTGTTGCTGATATTAATCCAGCTGTTAATATATTTGCTCCAACAACGTTACCAGTAGTACTAATTAAACCCGATGATGTTATTGATGTTAGTGTACCAACAGAAGTAATATTTGGTTGAGCATTTGTAGTAACTGTAGCTGCTGTTCCAACTGCGCTGCCTGATGATACGGCGTATGTTGCATTTGCCACAGTACCAGTTACGTTACCACCGGTTAATGATGTTAATGTAGAACCATTACCAATATGATAATTTGCTGTTATGTTTCCAGTTGAACTAATTAATCCCGCTGTTAGTAAATTGCCGCCTGTAATATTTGCTGCTGCTGTTATAGTACTAGTAGCCGATATTAATCCAGCGGTTAATATATTACCGCCTGTAATATTACCACTTGCTGAAACTAATCCAGTTACATATTCGCCGGTTGGAGCAAATACTGCCACATTACCAACACCGCTTACTGATATAGTTACATTGGCGGCAGCAGCAGAAATATTAACATTACTATTGCCATTTATTACGTTTGAAACTGAAGTGATAATGCCAGTAAGCTGTGATCCATTACCAAGTATGAAGCTACCCGTAACGTTACCAGTCGCTGATATTAATCCAGCTGTTAAAATATTTCCGTGTATAGCATTACCAGTGCTTGACATCAAGCCCGCAGTTAATATATTACCGCCTACGATATTACCAGTAGCAGTTAATAATCCAGCAGATAAAATATTAGCGCCATTTACGTTGCCAGTTGCTGTAAATGCCGATGCACCTAGTATTCCACTGATTGGAACATAAGTTAAAAATGGTGAATTCCAAATTGCCTGTGCGTTGCCGCCATTATTAGCGACAAAATCAACATAAAATGTGTTTGCAGAACCATTGAATGTTGTGTTTATTGTATTGGCAACAGCATTAGTTAATTGACTGCCGTTACCAAATAGGTAATTACCAGCAATGTTGCCAGTTGTACTGATTAAACCTGAAGAAGTTAAACTAGTTAATGTTCCTACTGATGTAATATTAGGCTGAGCATTAGTAGTAACTGTTTGAGCAGTAGTGGCAGTAACATTACCTATAATAAAATTACCATAGATATTTCCGGTAGCTGATATGTTACCAGATGCGCCAAGATTGACAAACCCCGTCGCGGACCTAGTCCACGTGTTGTTAGCAGTGGAAAAGGTGTAAACAATATTGTTTACGGTTGAGGTTTGCCCATCTACGGGCGATACGGGAAATGCCATTAATACCTTCCGACAGCTACTTCAATTACTCCTGTTGAATTTGAATCATAATCAGCTAGAGCTTTACCTATAATACATCCAGGCAAGTATTTAGTAGCATCTAAAGCAGTGGCTACTCCTTTTATGGTACTAGCAACCAATCTATCTCCCTTACGAATTGTACCCACTACGCTACATGGAACACGACCTGTTAACGCTACAGGTAAACCAACCGCACCCGAGTTCATTAAGTAAGCCGGATCTGTTGAAATAACACCAGCTACTCTTGTATCATGGGATACAGTTGACGCAGTAATTTCATCAGCACCACCAAATATAACTAGTGTGCCAGGAGCATAACTGTCATCAGCAACATAAGTTTCGGCCAAGTCAGCGTATTGTGCTGATGATGCCTTGGCAAATATTGTGTTAAAGTATGTGGAAGCATTACCGATATTACCAACACCGTTAGCCTGTAAGTTAGTAAGACCAGCTGTTGTCCAGGCTGCTATCGCAGTACCACCTACAGTAATAGTAATATTACCGTTGCTAGCGCCAATGTTAGCTGAAGTAGTGCCGTTTGTAATAAGACTAAATGTACCGTTTACACCAGCTGAAGCACCAAAGTCATCAATCCAGTAGTAACTTGTACCGTCAAATGTAAAGCGATATTGTACGTTAGTAGTAGTATTGTACCAAAAATCACCTACGCTTGGGCTTGCAGGAGCACTTGCACTCGATGTTGATCTAATACCACCGCCAAATATGTTACCAGATGTGCTGATAATACCAGATGAAACAATGTTACCACCAGTTATATTTCCAGTAACACTTAGGTTAGCACCAGTATTAACATTACCTGTTCCGTTTGGAGTTAGTACAATGTTAGAATTACCTGCGCTAGTTTGAATATCTATTTGACCTGAATCAGTAATTGCTCCACTTATTATCAAGTTACCAGTAGTGATATTGCCAGTTGATACTGTTAAACTTGTGCCGGTTAACGCAGCACCAGTAATAGCACCCGTTGCGCTAACTAGTCCAGCAGTAGTAATATTACCACCAATAATGTTAGCAGCACTGGTAATTGTGCCAGTAGCCGATATTAAACCTGCTGTTAATAAGTTACCGCCAGTTACGTTACCGCTAACACTTAGTAAACCAGCTACATACTCACCAGTTGGAGCAAATACAACTACGTTACCAATACCGCTTACTGATACAGTTACGTTAGCGGCAGCAGCAGAAATATTGACATTACTGTTACCATTTGTTACGTTCGATACACTTGTAATAATACCAGTAAGTTGTGAACCGTTACCAAGTATAAAGTTACCAGTTATATTACCGGTCGCACTGATCAATCCAGCTGTTAAAATATTACCATGTATCGCATTACCAGTACTTGACATTAAACCGGCTGTTAGAATATTTCCACCAGTAATATTAGCTGCTGAAGTAATAGTGCTTGTAGCACTAATTAAACCAGCTGTTAACAAGTTACCACCAGTAATATTAGCTGCTGAAGTAATAGTGCTTGTAGCACTAATTAAACCAGCTGTTAACAAGTTACCACCGGTTACATTACCTGTAGCAGTTACTAAACCAGCGGTAGTGATGTTGCCACCAACTACGTTAGCAGCCGATGTAATAGTACTTGTTGCTGAAATTAATCCAGCTGTAAGAATATTACCGCCAGTTACATTACCTGTAGCAGTTACTAGGCCGGCTGTGCTGATGTTACCACCGGTTACATTACCTGTAGCAGTTATCAATCCAGCTGTAGTAATGTTGCCACCAACTACGTTTGCCGCTGAAGTAATAGTACTTGTAGCCGAAATTAAACCAGCTGTTAATAAGTTACCACCAGTAACGTTACCTGTAGCAGTTACTAATCCTGCGGTTGTGATATTTCCACCGGTTACATTACCTGTAGCGGTTACTAAACCAGCAGTCGTAATATTACCGCCGATTACGTTTGCCGCACTAGTAATTGTACTGGTAGCTGATATTAAACCAGCTGTTAAGAAGTTAGCACCAGCCACGTTACCCGTTACACTTAATACGTTACCAACAGTATTAAATGTAAATGCTGAGGTAGCTGCTAAGTTGCCGCTGTTATTAAACTGTACTTGTGTGTTTGCACCTGCTGCTGTAATATTTCCGCTGATACTACCGGCAAATGCACCAACAAAGAATCCCGCTGTGGTGATATTACCTGTAGCACTTATTTGGCCTGCTGTTAAGATATTACCAGCAGTAGCATTGCCAGTTGCGCTAACAATACCAGCTGTTAATATATTACCTGCGGTAGCATTACCAGTTGCTGACACTAGGCCAGCTGTTAAGATATTACCAGCAGTAGCATTGCCAGTTGCGCTAACAATACCAGCTGTTAAGATATTGCCACCAGTAATATTAGCTGCTGATGTAATTGTTGAAGTAGCTGATATTAAACCAACTGTCAGTAAATTACCACCAGAGATATTAGCTGCGGAAGTAATTGTTGAAGTAGCTGAAATCAGACCAGCTGTAAGAATATTACCACCAGTTACGTTACCAGTAGTAGATACCACAGTACCAAATATACTTAAACCAGTAATATTTCCAGCAGCACTTACTACACCACCAGTTAATACGTTACCACTTGTAACTGTACCAGTAACACTTAAACTTGTACCAGTTGCTGCGCCAATATTTGGAGTAACTAAGTTAGCACTTGTTTTAACAATAATGTTACCACCACCGTCAAATGCTGTTGTAACGTTATCAACTTTAGCGTTAATTACTGTGCCCGCAATACTGATACCATTGCCAGATGTATAAGTTTGGCTACTACTAAACAACGTGAACGAAATGTTGCTAGTGCCAAAAGTAATAGTACCAGTTGGTGCGTTAACTACATATGCTGCTCCAGCATTAACGTTACCGTTAGTAGTAAAGAAATAATCATTAAGACTTAACTGTGTAACACTATCTGGACCGTATTCGTCAGCGTCAGTTGAACGAGTAATTACTGTAGCATTACTCCATACATATACACCGTTAAGTACAGCGTTGCCTTCGTTTTTAACTAAAATACGAGTGTTAGCAGTTTGTACGTTGGCTGTATCAATTAAATTAAACGAACCAGTTGTTGTGATCGTTGCTCCAACACCATTCGCAACACCGTTAGGTTGTGCGTATGTAATTGTACCGCCAGTAGTTGTCGCTAAGTTTGCTGTAGTAGCAGCATATACAGGACTATGGAAAGCAAGCCCAGATGATGACATAGTATCAACATAGTACTTAGATGCAGCATCATTGTTTTGTATCGGCGTTAATGCTAAGTTATTGATGTAAGTAGCATTACCAGACGGTAACACAACGTTACCAGTACCGCCTGGGTACAAGTTAATATTAGCGTTACCACTTGTTGAAATAGTTACACCAGATGCGCCAGTAACGTTAGCAGTATTAACAATACCAGCTGTAGTAATATTACCAGTAGCTGAAATTAATCCACCAGTTAATACGTTACCACCAGTTACATTACCAGTAGCAGTTACTAAACCAGCAGTTGTAATATTACCACCAATTACGTTAGCAGTACTAGTAATTGTGCCAGCTGAGCTAATTAATCCAGCTGTTAATAAGTTACCACCGGCAATATTAGCTGCCGAAGTAATTGTGCTTGTAGCCGAAATTAAACCAGCTGTTAATAAGTTACCGCCGGTAATATTACCACTTGCTGATACAACAGAACCTAATAAACTTGATCCCGTTACTGTACCTGTAGCACTTACTAATCCAACTGTTGTAATATTACCACCGATTACGTTTGCTGCTGATGTAATAGTGCCAGTTGCTGATACTAAACCAGCTGTTAAAATATTACCATGTATCGCATTACCCGTTGAGCTAACAATACCAGCTGTTAGAACATTACCGCCAGTAATATTAGCTGCTGATGTAATTGTACTTGTTGCCGAAATTAATCCAGCTGTTAGAATATTGCCACCAGTTACGTTACCAGTTGAACTAACTAAGCCAGCTGTTAAGAAGTTACCACCAGTAATATTAGCTGCCGATGTAATAGTGCTTGTTGCCGAAATTAATCCAGCTGTAAGAATATTACCGCCAGTTACGTTACCTGTAGCAGTAACAGCACCAGATGTTGACAAGTTACCACCAATTACGTTACCATTAGCAGACACGTTACCAGTTACGTTAATACCACCAGTTGTAACTACTACAACGTTGCTTGTGCCACTAATTGTAATATTAGCGTTACCATTTAACGCTGTTGTGATATTAGTGTTGCCGTTCGTTAACGCTGTACCAGCAGTTGAGCTAATACCAGTTAATTGACTACCGTTACCAATAAAGAAGCTACTTGCGCTAGCAGTAATATTTCCTGTTGCTGAAATTGCACCAGCAGTTAAGATGTTACCACCCGTAACGTTACCAGTAGCAGTTACTAGTCCAGCAGTTGTAATATTGCCACCAACAACGTTGCCGCTTGCTGATACAACAGAACCAAGTATGCTTGAACCTGTTACCGTACCAGTAGCTGATACTAGCCCACCAGTCAATATGTTAGCACCAGAAATATTAGCAGCACTAGTTATTGTGCTAGTTGCCGAAACTAATCCAGTTGTTAAAAGATTACCCGCTTGTACGTTGCCTGATGCCGATATACCACCGCCGCCGCCACTTGTTATGAACGAATTAGCATACACATTACCAGTAGCACTTAATATACCAGCGGTAATTAAATTACCACCGGTAACGTTACCTGTAGCAGTTATTAGGCCAGCAGTTGTGATATTTCCACCAACAACGTTCGCTGCTGATGTAATTGTACTTGTTGCTGAGATTAAACCAGCTGTTAAGATGTTACCACCAGTTACGTTACCGGTAGCAGTTATTAGGCCAGCAGTTGTGATATTTCCACCAACAACGTTCGCTGCTGATGTAATTGTACTTGTTGCCGAAATTAATCCAGCTGTTAGAATATTACCACCAGTTATGTTACCAGTTGAGCTAACTAGACCAGCTGTTAGAATATTACCGCCAGTAATATTAGCTGCCGAAGTAATGGTACTTGTAGCCGAAATTAAACCAGCTGTTAAGATATTTCCACCAGTTACATTACCAGTAGCAGTCACCAGTCCTGTGGTTGTAATATTTGCACCAACTACATTGGCTGCTGATGTAATTGTACTCGTAGCTGAAATTAATCCAGCTGTTAGTAAGTTGGCACCGGCTATATTACCAGTTACACTTAACACATTACCAACAGTATTAAATGTTAATCCTGCGGTAGCTGCTAAGTTACCATTGGTATTAAATTGTATCTGAGTATTCGCGCCTGCTGCTGTAATGTTACCACTAATACTACCAGCAAAAGCTCCAACAAAGAATCCCGCTGTGGTAATGTTACCAGTAGCACTTATCTGTCCAGCTGTTAGAATATTGCCATGTATCGCATTACCAGTACTTGACATTAACCCTGCTGTTAGAATATTACCACCAGTAATATTAGCTGCACTTGTAATAGTACTCGTCGCTGAAATTAAACCAGCTGTTAGTAAGTTTCCGCCTGTGATATTAGCTGCACTTGTAATAGTACTAGTAGCTGAAATTAAACCAGCTGTCAGTATATTACCAACAGTTACGTTACCAGTTGCTGATACTAAACCAGCAGTTGTAATATTACCACCAGTTACGTTACCAGTAGCAGTTACCAAACCTGCAGTTGTTAAATTTCCACCAATTACGTTTGCGGCTGATGTAATAGTTGATGTAGCTGAAATCAATCCTGCTGTTAATAAATTGCCTCCCGTTACGTTACCAGTAGCAGTTACTAATCCTGCAGTTGTAATATTTCCACCAATGATATTAGCGGCACTAGTAATTGTGCTTGTAGCCGAAATCAATCCAGCTGTTAGTAAGTTTCCACCAATTACGTTTGCTGCTGAAGTAATTGTACTCGTTGCTGAAATTAACCCAGCAGTTAAAATATTGCCATGTATAGCATTGCCTGAACTTGACATAATACCGGCTGTAAGGATATTACCGCCATTTACTGCGCCAGTAACACTTAAATTAGCACCGGTATTAACGTTACCTGTACCATTTGGAGTTAAGACAATATTAGCATTGCCTGCGCTTGTTTGAATATCAATTTGAGCTGAATCAGTAATTGCGCCAGTAATACTTAACGCACCACCAATGATAACGTTACCACTTAATGAAGCGACAGCACCCAGTAAACTAGAACCGGTTACGGTGCCGGTTGCGCTAACTAAGCCAGCTGTTAGTAAGTTGCCACCAACTACGTTTGCTGCCGAAGTAATGGTGCTGGTAGCCGAAATTAGACCAGCTGTTAAGATATTTCCGCCAGTCACATTACCAGTAGCAGTCACCAGACCAGCAGTTGATATATTACCACCAGTTACGTTACCAGTAGCAGTTACCAAACCTGCGGTTGTAATATTACCACCGATAATATTAGCTGCCGAAGTAATGGTGCTGGTAGCCGAAATTAATCCAGCGGTTAATAAATTACCACCAGTTACGTTGCCAGTAGCAGTCACCAGTCCTGCGGTTGTAACATTGCCACCAATTACGTTACCAGATGCACTAACAACAGTACCCAATACACTTGATCCTGATACCGTTCCTGTTGCTGAAATTAACCCAGCTGTTAATAAGTTACCGCCCGCTACGTTGCCAGATACAGTTAATAAATTGCCAACTGTGTTAAAAGTTAATCCAGCAGTAGCAGCTAAGTTGCCGCTATTATTAAATTGTACTTGAGTGTTGGCACCGGCAGCAGTTACGTTACCACTAATACTACCAGCAAATGTACCAACGAAAAATCCTGCTGTAGTAATATTACCAGTAGCTGATACTATTCCGGCTGTTAAAATATTACCATGTATAGCATTGCCAGTACTTGACATTATGCCGGCTGTTAGGATATTTCCGCCATACACGTTGCCAGTTGCAGTAACACCAGCACCTGTCGTTAAGCTGCCAACAGCACTAACACCTAAACTTGATACCCATACGTTTGATGCTGTATTGTATAATAATGTCGCATACTCTGATCCTAATGGACCAACGCCAATGCCGCCATTGTTTGCTGCTGTTGCGTTAGCAGCGTTATTAGCCATATTAATTTGTAAATCGTTTACTGTAATAGTGTTAGAATTAATTGTAGTTGTTGTACCATTAACTGTCAAGTTACCAGTAATAACAACGTTACCATCAGTTCCACCTAATCCATTTGGATCAATAGTTAGTGTAGGGCCTGCACCTACAATTGTATTACCACTTATTACAATACCACCGACTGATAACGTTCCACCTGTTGTGAAATTACCACCAGTAGTGTTTCCTGTTACACTTAAACTTGTTAATGTGCCTAAGCTAGTAACGTTAGGCTGTGCTGCTGTAGTTAATGTACCAGTAACTAATGTACCTGATAAATTACCGCCGGTAATATTACCAGTTGAGCTAACAATACCAGCTGTTAATAAATTACCGCCTGTAATATTACCAGTGGCAGTTACTAATCCGGCTGTTGAAATGTTACCGCCAATTACGTTTGCTGCTGATGTGATAGTACTTGTGGCTGAAATCAATCCAGCTGTTAATAAGTTACCACCTGTGATATTTGCTGCTGATGTGATAGTACTTGTGGCTGAAATCAATCCAGCTGTTAATATATTACCACCAGTTACATTACCGCTAGCACTTAATAAACCAGTTATATATTCACCAGTCGGTGCAAATACAACAACGTTGCCTACTCCACTTACTGAAACAGTTATGTTCGCAGCGGCGGCGGCAATATTAACATTACTGTTGCCGTTGTTTACATTGCTTACACTTGTTATAATACCTGTTAAGAAATAACCATTACCTGTAATAAAGTTACCAGTTACATTACCAGTAGCACTTATTAATCCAGCTGTTAGTATATTACCGCCTGTAATATTTGCTGCTGATGTGATAGTTGCTGTAGCTGAAATTAATCCAGCTGTAGTTACATTACCGCCAATAACATTGCCACTTGCAGATACCACAGAACCTAATAAACTTGAACCTGTTACAGTACCAGTTGCTGAAACTAAGCCAGCAGTTGTGATATTGCCGCCAATTACGTTACCACTAGCAGAAACTACAGTTCCTAAGATACTTGATCCTGATACCGTTCCTGTTGCCGAAACTAAGCCAGCTGTCGTAACGTTACCGCCAATTAAATTGCCAGTAGCACTTACAGCGCCGCTTGATAATACATTTCCAAGTGAAATATTACCATTAGCATTGGTAACTGGAATAGCATTACCAGCATAAGTCAGTTGAGTAGCATTTCCAGTTAACTGAACGCCGCCAATATAAATTGATGTATTACTTACATATAAATGCTGCCATTGATTAGTAAGATTACCTAAACTGTATGTAGCATTAGCTGATGGAATAATGTTACCATTAAAACCTGTGCTTAAATAAGCTAAAACGTTGCTGTTACTGTACGAACCAACAATGCTATTGGCTGTAATCCCAGTTAATTGACTACCATTACCAAAGTAATAGCTAGCAGTAATATTACCAGCAGCACTTACTACACCACTGGTGAGAATATTGCCGCCTATAACATTTCCACCTGCTGAAATATTTGCTGAAGCCGACAGGTTTACAAATCCTGTGGCAGTTCTTGTCCATGCGTTTGACGCAGAAGAATATACATATGTAATATTATTGACTACTGCGGTTTGTCCGTCGGTTGGTGAGGTTGGGAATGCCATTTTTTATCCTTTGTTAAACTTCTATCGTTATTTATGGTAAATCATAATAGATTACACTACCATGTGCTTATTGGGGATCGTTTCCAGGTGTTTGTAGCTATACAAACGTACACATAGTTGGAATCCCATGCTATTTGTCCTGCTACTCCCGTTGCCGAACTACTAGCCGGAGTGTTACTTGTTGTTACATTTAATGCTGTTGTATAAAATCCTGTATTGGCAAAAACTGCCACATTACTTGTTCCATTAATACTGACCGCTGCGTTTGAATTAGTATTGGCAATGGCGATATTGCTAGTTCCATTAGTAACTGCACTGAATACTCCGTTGATTCCCAGTGTCGAACCATAGTCATCTAACCAAAAATAGTCTGTTCCATCGAAAGTAAATCGATATTGAGCGTTGGTAGTAGTATTATACCAAAAATCTCCGACACTTGGGTTAGTAGGAGCAGTCGGTCCAGAAGTTGATCGTATACCACCGCCAAAAATATTGCCGGCTGCGCTGATAATATTAGTGGCAAAAACATTATTACCCGTTATATTTCCACTAACGCTAGGATTGTTTGATAGACTAAATGTAATAACATCAGCAGCGGCATTGCCGTTGATTGAAATATTATTTCCGGATTCAAATGATACTGTGCTGCTTACTCCGTTGGCTACAACATTTGCGCTGCCAACAACATTAATAATACTGAATGAATTACCGGTATTTTGTAAAAATGTTAAGGATGTAACCCCTATTACAATAGGATCATCGGTCACTAATTTCCAAGAAGTATCACCCCATTCAGTGCCTTCTGTAACCATTACTATCATACCAGCATTGATTTCGCCGGTGGAGTTGGCATCTGAAGTACGGGCCCAAGTTCCGTTGCTACCGGAACCCACAAAAATTACATCATACAACCCATTTTGACTAGCAGTAGATTGGCCTGATACCAGTATGCGATCACCCGCAACCAGACTTACCCCATCAACTGTGCTAGGAGCACCAGCGCCAAGTGTCACATTTGTTGTAGTAAGAACTCTGACCGCTTGTTTATAATCAATGTCTGATATCTGTTCAGCACGGATTCGTGTTAAGCCCATCTATTTTCCTGTTATTAGTATTATTTAGTTAAAACAAAGGGACCATAGGTCCCAGTGTTCTCAGAACTCAATTGCCAGTATTATCTAATACCAACAACAACCTCTATAATACCAATTTCACCGTCAAAATTAGCAAGCGCCTTACCAATTACAGTTCCAACTGCTGGATTTGCTTCTGCACGGGCTGAACCATCGCCATTACTTACTAGCATATCGCCCTTACGCACGATGCCGGTCACGCTACACGGAACACGCCCTTGCAATGCCACAGCCACAACGTTGTCACCGGTTAACCCGCTATTCATTAGATAGCTTGGATTAGTTGAAACAATACCTGCTACTCTAGCGTCACCGCTTACTGTGCTTCCTGATACTTCAAACTCACCACCAAACGATACTACTGTGCCAGGGGCATATTCTGCATCTGCTAAGTATAATTCAGCTAAGTCGGCGTATAATGCTGCTGTTGCTTGGGCGAATATTGTGTTAAAATAATTACTTGAGCTACCAATATTACCTACTGCATTAGCATTTGAATTAACAATATTTCCCACAGTAATTGCACCAGTACCAACTGATAAGTTACCACCGGTAATATTTCCAGTAGCTGAAATTAATCCACCTGCTAGGATATTGCCACCTGTAATATTAGCCGTTACAGCTAAACTACTTAATGTACCAACTGAAGTAATACTTGGTTGTGATGCAGTAGCAATGGTACCTACTAATGAGGCACCTGTTACGTTACCACTAACAGATACAACAGTACCTAAGTGACTTGATCCGGTAATAGTACCAGTTGAGCTAATTAATCCACCGGTTAGGATATTACCACCTGTAATATTAGCCGTTACAGCTAAACTACCCAAAGTACCAACTGAAGTAATACTTGGTTGTGATGCAGTAGCAATGGTACCAATTAAACTAGCACCAGAGACATTACCAACTGAGCTAATGCCTAAACTTGCCATCCAAACATTCGATGCATTATTATACAACAATGACGCATATTCTGCACCTGCTGGACCTACCCCAATTCCGCCGTTGTTAGCTGCCGAAGCAGTAGCGGCATTATTGGCCATGTTAATTTGTAAGTCGTTTGTGGTAACAGTATTGGAATTAATAGTGGTAGTAGTACCTTGTACTGTCAAGTTACCAGTAATAATAACGTTACCATCAGTGCCACCTGATCCATTTGGATCAATAGTTAGTGTCGGCCCAGCTGCTGTGATTGTGTTACCACTTATTACAATTCCACCAACTGATATTGTTCCACTAGTGGTAAAGTTACCACCTGTAGTATTACCAGTTACACTTAAACTTGTTAATGTGCCGACACTAGTAATAGTCGGTTGTGATGCTGTGGCAATTGTACCAATTAAACTAGCACCAGTTACGTTACCAGTAGCTGAAATTAATCCACCGGTTAGTATATTACCACCAGTAATGTTTGCCGTTACAGCTAAACTACTTAATGTACCAACTGAAGTAATATTAGCTTGAGCATTACCAGTTACAGTGGCCGCTGTAGTAGCAGATCCTGCTGAAGTTGCATAAGTCGCATTAGCCACAGTTCCAGTTACATTACCACCAGTTATACTTGATAATGTTGAGCCATTACCAATGTGGTAGTTACCTGTTATGTTACCTGTGGCACTTACCAACCCACTTGTTAGTAAGTTACCAGTAGATGTATTCCCACTAACAGTCATTACGTTAGTTGATTGGTTAAACGTAAATCCAGAACTTGCTCCGGCATTGCCGCTATTGTTATACAATACTTGTGTATTTGCCCCAGGTACTGTTAAATTACCCGAAATATTACCGGAGAATGTACCAACAAAATATCCAGCAGTAGTAATATTACCAGTAGCACTTACAATACCACCAGTTAATATATTACCACCAGTTACGTTACCAGTGGCGCTTACAAATTGGGTTGTTGTAATATTACCAGTAGCACTAATATCATGAGCCCCGATCATACCGAACGAATCTACAAATATATTGCCAGCTATTACATTACCACCAGCACTAAAATTATGAGTAAGGATTATACCCAACGAATTTATAACTATATTACCAGCTAATACATTACCCTGAGCACTAACGTTACCTGCTGTATTAAAATTAGCCCCGCGTATATTACCAGTAGCAGTTACCAGCCCAGTAGCATGAACATTAAATGCATCTACATCTCCGGTAGCACTAACATTACCATCTGTGTTAAAATTAGCCCCACGTATATTACCAGTAGCAGTTACAAGTCCAGTGGCATGCATATTAAATGCGTGTATATCTCCGGTAGCACTTACTGCGGTTGCAGAAATATTACCACCTGATATATTACCATTGGCATTTTGTGTTACGACAGGAGATCCGCCAAAACTTAATGTAGTTGCGTTAGCACTAATATTAGATCCGCCAATGAATATTGTATTACCACTTATCCACAAGTTACTCCATTGATTAGTACTGTTGCCTAAACTTTGAGTAGCATTGCTGTTAGGATTTAAATTACCATATATTGTTGTTTGTGCTGAGCTAATACTAATAACATTTGCGTTACCGACTGCCATATAAATGTTACCGCCAGGAGAAGCAATGTTAACTTGACTATTGCCACTTTGTATTCTAGTAGCTACAACATTACCGCCGCCTGCGTTAGTAATATATGTACCATCACCATAAATGAATCCTGTGCCAGAATCAACTACTAGGTTTCCGGTAATACTAACGTTAGCAGACGTGTCATTCACTGTTACCATAGCATTGCCGCTAGTATTCATTAAACTAGTAACAGTTACCGTAGTTGTAATTTCTCGTACATCAATTGTGTCACCAACTGCTGGAGCTTCTGTAAATGTCAACACACAAGTCGGGTAAACACCACTTACCGCATACGCAGTAGTTGGGATTTGTACCACCCCGTTAATAGTAACGATACACGAGTTAGTTGTTTGACTTGATCCTAGGGTAAATGTAACCGTCGATCCGTCGCCGTTGAACTGTTCATTTTGAATAACAGTAAATGGCGTACCACCTACTGCGGTCCATGCAACTCCATTCCAAACCTCACATTGTGAATTTGTGCTGTTGAAACGTAACATGCCTGTAGCAGGAGTACCAGGACGTTGGGCGACATTACCAACTGGTAGTAACATACTATCAGTGGCATTAATTGCCAATGTTGCGCCAGTTGTTATTAAATTGCTGCCAATTGCCACTGCATTTGTAGTAGCATCAACAAATAATAAGTTTGCTGACCCACCATTAATAGCGACAGACGTAACACCGGTTGTGCCAATATTCAATAAACTGCTAGAACTTGTTAACGTCGGAGTAACTAATTGTGTTGTAGCTGTTACATTACCGTCACCATCGACTACAAATGGATATGTGTTGGCATAGTTGTCATAAACACGGAAACCATGTGTCGGTTGACCACCATTAAACTGAGTCTGCATCCAAACTCCGCTCGGTGAAGTCGTAATACCATATGACCAGTTAGCATCATTGGATACAGGTTGAATAAAATTAGGCTGCTCAAAATTACTTGCTACACCATATACATTACCTGATAGACTTACGTTACCACCGCTAATGTTTCCAACCACAGACAAATTACCTGTGCCATCTAAACTAGCAACCTGCGTTGTAGCACCATACCATTTAAAATTAAAGCCAGTATTATTTTCAGGAACGCTAGACCACATTGTTGCCGAATCAATACCCATAGCATAATCTACTAAACTACCAGTTAATGTTGGGTACAATGTTAGTTTAGTGCCTGCACTTCGGGTGCCAACTGTTGGCGCACCAGTACCGTTTGTGTTCCAATCAATTCTATTGTTGGTCGCACCGTTAAGATAAATCTGTCCAGCACCTGTATCCAAATTACCCGATGCAGTTGATATAATTTGACCACTAAAGTTAACACCATTGTCATAGAATGTGGCAGCAACATTTGATCCTGCGCCTACCGCAATTACTAAGTTGCCATCTGAGCTAGCAATATTGGCATAACTTCCACCATTAGTAATCTTAGTTGACGAAACGTTGGCAGCGTTAATGTTACTGATATATGCGCCATCGCCAATGAAATAATTTCCAGTTGAAATGTTACCAAGGGCACTCATTTGTCCCGATGTATCAATATTACCAACAGTAACATTGCCACTTGTACTGATAATACCAGAGCCAACTAGTACATTACCACCTGTTATATTTCCAGAAGCACTTACATCTCCGCCTGTCAAAACATTACCACCAATTACATTTCCAGCCGCAGATGAATCGGAGGTTGCAAATAAGTTACTTGAAGTAACATTACCTGTAACATTTAATGCACTAGTTACATTGCCACTTAGGCTTAATGTATTTCCATTTAATCCATTGTTAGCGACAATGTTACCAAATGCCGAAACATCATATACAGCAACTAAGTTACCAGCTGTAACATTACCAGTTACATTTAATGCTGATGTTACATTGCCACTTAGACTTAATGTATTTCCATTTACTGCGTTATTAGCAACAATGTTACCTAATGCTGAAACATCATATACAGAAACTACGTTACCTGAAATAACATTACCAGTTATATTTAAAGTCGATGTTACATTTCCAGTTAGACTTAAATTGCCGGTGTTAACCACGGTAAGAGCATTAATTACATTGCCGGTAATTTGATTATCAACGTTTAAATTGCCAAGTACATTACCGCTTAATGAAATATTAGTAGCTGAAATATTACCAGCAGAAAGATTTCCAATAACGCTAAATGTAGTTGAAGTTATAACATTGCCGGTTATACTACCAGTTACACTTAAACTTGAGCCGGTAGCTGCACCAATATTTGGCGTAACCAATGGGGCGTTAGCAGGAATGTAAAGTTGATTGCTGCCGTTTCTACTGATAGTGCTACCATCATACAATGCGTCAATAACTGTGCCAGTTACGCTAATTGCGTTACCACCCGAGTATTGTCCTGCTCCAGAAAATTGAGACCAAAGAATTTGTGTTGTGCCAACTGTGATTGGATTATTAGTGATACATACCCAGCCTGTGTCTGCTTGTGTTGATCCATATTCAACAAAAGTAAATGCCGATGCCATTTCTGTGCCGATATCAAAATCAACCGCACGAGTCAAGACATAAGCAACACTTGGGCTACCTGCTGTAGTTACAGTATAGATACCATTAAAAGCAGCTGATTGAGTTGTATTATTAACAAATGCGCCAACTTCATTTTTAATTAATACACGTTCTCCTGCTGATACCACTGTGCCATCAATTGTTAAATTACCAACTGCGGCTCCGGTCAAGGTAGCTCCGACACCGCTTGCGCCATTATTGTATGTATAACCAGTGCCAAAAATATTACCAGCAGTAGCATACGCAACAGATGCTTTTAGATCAAGACCTTGCGCTACACTATCGACATATTGTTTATTTGCTACATCAGTACCCGCATACGGATCCGGTACATTTGTTATCCATGTATTACCAGCATTAATATTACCAGTTACGCTAAATTGTAATCCTGCGTAGGTGCTAGTGACAATAAGTGTATTACCAGTAAGAGCATTACCAACAAAAGTTTGATTTGTGATAATATTTCCGGCAGCACTTATAATATTTCCAGAGTATACATTACCCGTATACACACCACCAACTGCACTAACGTCAGCAGCGGCGATTAAATTACCGGCAGACACGTTGCCCGTTGCCGTTATAAATCCAGCGGTCGATACATTTCCAGCTGTAACCGTTCCTGTAGAACTAATTATACCTGGAGTGGCGATATTACCTGCTGCTACGTTACCAGTCACATTCAATGCTGACGTTACGTTGCCACTTAGACTTAATGTATTCCCATTTACTGCATTGTTAGCTACAACATTACCAAATGCAGAGACATCAGTAGTCGCAACAATATATTGAGCAGTTACGTTACCAGTTACATTTAATGCTGACGTTACATTTCCGCTTAGACTCAATGAATTAGCATTAATCGCTGCGTTTGTAGAAACATCACCTGTAAAACTTGTGCCTTGATCATAGAATGTAGCAACTATACTTGAGCCCGCGCCAACTGCAATTACTAAGTTACCATCTGCGCTGGCAATATTAGCATATGACCCGCCATTTGAAATTTTTGTTGATGAAACGTTGGCAGCGTTAATGTTACTGATATATGCGCCATCACCAATAAAATAATTTGCTGTTTGAATATTTCCAGTTGCACTTAATATTCCAGCTGTTAATAAATTAGCACCATATACATTACCAGTTGCGGTTAATGTTGTTGAGGCGATTACATTAGCACCAGTAATGTTGCCACTTGCGCCTGTTGTGGCAAAATTAGCAGCAGTTACATTGCCGCCGGCACTAATATTTGTTGTTGTATTGACATTATTACTGTATACATTACCAGTAGCACTTATTGTGTTTACTGCGTTGATATTATTGGCTGTAACGTTACTTGTTATGTTTAATGTGCTAGTTACGTTGCCACTTAGACTCAACGTATTACCATTTACTGCGTTATTAGCAACAATGTTTCCTAATGCCGAAACATCGGCAATAGCCACTAAATTACCCGCGGTAGCGGTGCCAGTAGCACTTACGTTGCCAGTAAAATTCACTCCATTATTATAGAATGTTGAAACTAATACGTTGGCAATTGTAACTACTAAGTTGCCATCTGGAGTACCAATATTAGCCGAACTATTTCCGTTGATAATATTGCTTACTTGAGTAATAATACCAGATAACTGACTACCATTACCAAAATAATAGGCAGCATTTATGTTTCCAACCGTCGAAATATTGCCACCGGCAATATTTCCAGTTACATTTAAATTGGTTGTTACGTTACCATTAAGGGATACATTTCCAGCTGTTAAGTTGCCAGTTACATTGGCACTACCTGTAATTAAATTAGCATAGCTGAGTATAGCAATATTGGTACTGTCGCCTGCACCAGAACTTGTGTAAACCGATACGAAAGATGATAAGCTCTCGTCCCAGACGAAAGCAATGTTGTTTGCTGTGCCGCGTTGGCCAATAAAACCAATATCTAAGGTAGGGGCACCTGTTTGATTATTAGCCAGTAATAATAATGGGTCTTCAATAGTTATATTTGTGGTGTTGATGGCAGTTACGTTACCCGTAACACACAAATCACCTTGAACTGTTAAGTTTGACCCGTAGACAAAGTTATTTGCCAACAGATTTGCTGTTATTGAGTATGCTTGTACTTTAGTATTCGCATCGATACCGAAATAGGTATTACCCGAAATTGCATTGGTAATTTGATTATTATTAATTCTGGTTAATGTTCCGCTCACAATGGTCTCCCTGACTTAATTATTTAGCCAGTTTTGATAATCTAGTATGACTGCGGTTAGTTTAGTAGCCGCCGGTTAAACCGGTGCGTTTCCATGTGTTTGATGCGGTACAAACGTAGATATAATTGGAATCCCAACATATTTGTCCCACTGTTCCGGGATCAGTTGCCGCTTTTGTTTGTGGTGGCGATGTCAATAACCCACCAATGGTTACATTTCCAGCAGCACTCACTGGATAATTTACATTAAATGAGCTGGCAGTCATAATGGCAACCAAATTATTTGCTGTGGTGAACTGTATGTTTCCCGATGGTGTAATGTTTACTACACTATTACCAGATGAATTGGATAAAGAACTTACCGAAGTAAGATACGTAATAAATCTAATGTCAATAATATCCGATGACATTGGAATTTGTGAGAATGTAATTGTAGTACCCGTAACAGTATAAGATAACGTAGGTACTTGATTTACACCGTTAATTGCAACTAAAATTTCCGCTGCGGTTGATGGTTGTACCAACAAATATGAGTTCGAAACTCCATCTGGTGTAATCTGTTGGTCTACAATTGTTCCTGGAGTTATAGAGTTGCCGCTTGTTACCCAGGCTGCACCATCCCAAGTTTCAATACTACTCGTTATAGTATTAAATCTTGTTACTCCTACAGGTGGACTCACTGGACGTTGAGTTGTATTGCCGGCAGGGATGCCAATTCCGCCGGTGCCGGCAAATAATATTAAATTACCATTACTATCGGTACTGGTAAATGTTGTATTCACAATACTAATGTTAGCAATGTTGGTATTTCCGTTTGCTGAAATAGTACCCGAAATTGTAACGCCTGTTGGCGAAAATACGGCTACATTGCCGACAGTACTAACAGATATAGTTACATTTGCGTTGGCAGTAGCAATATCTAAATTACTTCCACCATTTACTACGTTAGAGACTGATGTAATAATTCCCGTTAATTGTGAACCGTTGCCGAGTATAAAGTTACCTGTTACATTCCCCGTAGCCGAAACTACACCACCAGTGGTAATGTTACCGCCGATAACATTACCAGTAGCTGAAATTAAACCATTTGCCGTAACATTTCCAGAAACTGAAACAGAAGATAAGGTTATGGAATTTGCCCACACTCTTGTGTTATTAGTTGAAATTGTTAAAATGCTATTATCTGCGCCTGTCCCTAGATTAGGCTCGGCTTCACCTAGAGCTAAAAATTCGTATCTAGTAGTACTAAGATTAGCATAAGGTACTACTGGAGCACGCCCGCTAAGAAGTTTTGTTGTGTTGATAGACATATTATGCGGTTAATGTTTCCAGATAACTTAGGACTAAATGTCCACTGGTATTGTCGCTTGCTGAGATTTGTAGTTGATCCCCGTATTGTAAAATTAATCTACCGGTAAGAATACTAGCAGCATCATCGTCGGGAATACTATAATTGTTAATTAATGGGGTGTAATTACTTGACCTAAGTATGCCTGCAGAAACTTGAATTGTGGCAACTCCGTCATTACTAACCTGTGCCAATAGTACTACAGTGGCATATCCCAGGGGAGGAGTATATACAGTTGTCGTAGCAGTAGTAATATCTGCTAGAGTTGTTTTAAATAAATTTAATGCGCCTGACATAATTTTTCCTTGGTCTTTGCTGGTTAATCGCCCGATATGGCTAAAATGTATGGTGTCATTTGAGCAAATAAACTTTTATAAAAAGCATCACCTGTAATAGTTGCTGTTGCTTGATTAACAATAAATCCGCTGCCTACTTTAAAGTTACCTTTTTGATCTGTACTTGTATAAGTTATGACCGCGCCATTGGTTGCTACTACTTCATTCGCTTCAATTGGAATTCCACCATATTGCGGTAATGCGGTAGCGGGATTGGTTCCCGCGCCCACGTACTCAAACGTATGTGCCGAAGCAATAATACTACTACGAGTATAGAATGACATTCCCGTTCCAGGTGCAGCGTTTCCCAAATATGTTTGTTGTATAAGAACAGTACTATTACCTACTCCTGGTATGTTAGGAAGAATAGTATCAATCGTGTAAAACTCTGGATCTCCATCTATTACCACAACCGTATTAACGTGAGGTTGACCATTAGATAAATTATCAATAACAAATGACCCCTGAAATTGACTTACAATATTTCCAGAAGTTTGAAGTGGGCCTACTCCATCTGCCACTAGACCATAATTTCCAATAGAACAGTCCGACCCGTTAAGAGTACAAAACGCCCCTGATTCAACTTGAATTCCAATATCACAAGCAATTGTATAAATGTTAACTAATTGACTGTATGCCGAATTTAAAAGATGTATCCCGTACCCATTACGGTTAATAATAGTGAAAAAACCAACAATCATTGCTTTGGTCCCATTACATTTATCACCATCTATGTAAACGGCAGTTCCAGTTGTGGTACTTGAAGTTATATTTTGAATATACGGACTAACAAACGCAGTAGTTACAGTAGTTGGATCATAGCTAAATGCTTTTCCAGTGTACCCTTTAACAGTTACCCCCCATACATAAGTTCCGCCCGACATATAGAACATATCACTCGATGCTACTTGTGGGATTATATTTACATTTCTTAAATTATCTCCCATCAATGCGGTGTTAGGTGGAATAGTAATAGGCATATTTTCAGTATACGTACCTGGCGCAACATGAATTGATACGTTGCCTCCTAATCCAGCTGCCATATTCATAGCACTTTCAATTGTTAACAAAGGAGATGTTAACCCACCAGTGTTACTGCTGCTACCATTTTTTGCTACATAAATTATATTTGAGCTAGCAGAAGTAATATTTATATTGGCATTAATATTCTGTGCGGTGACATTACCAGAAACACTAAGATTTCCAGCTAATGACATTAAATTGGTACTTGTATCGAATGTTAAATTAGCATCGCCGCCAAATACACCATTGGCATTAAACTGAATAGCTGTGTTCGGACCTTGGGGAGGGGTGTTAATATTGGCGTATGCTGTAATAGGAACGCCATTTGAAGTTACGCTATTACTAGTTTGCCAAGCGTTAACAATAGTATCAAATCGTAATCCAGCAAATGTATTAGGTCCAGTTTGCCCCAGTAATCCCATGTCAGTTAGCACACCAGTATTGTTGGCTGCTACCGTTATAAAAGGACTAACTGAAACTGAAGGTACGTTATAAATTACATTACCGGTAAAAACTGTCTGAGCATTAATTGTAAAAATGCCATTTCCACTCCAAACCCCGTTGGCATACGCAGGGCCAACATTTAGTGTGTAATCAGTGTTTATATTCTTAACCGAAGCCATCAGACCGAATCCTTTTTATTATTTATGCCGATATTTAAATGCTCCGCACATAAAAAATCCCCCAAAATATCGGGGGATTAAGTTCAACTACTTGCCTTATCTACGTCGGATTCAGCTGTTATAATATTACGGATTACTTGGCACTTGTGCCATTGTAATATTGCCAACATTACCCGTAAAGGTAACTGCATCAGCCCCAGATTTGACAACAGTAACAGGAGGAGTTCCAACTGTAAATGTCAATCCACGAGTATTGCCCGCTGTAGTAACAATATTTGCTCCGCCAATTGTAGCACCTAACGTAAATGTTGATGTACCGTTAGTAGTTGTAACAAAATACGTAGTAGGATCTGCATACCCAACAAGAGTAGCGTTACCAGTTAATGTACCAGAAACCTTAACAGCAGCGTTTGCTATAATAGTAGTAGCAGGCGTAGTACTGAATGTTCCGGCGTTGCCAGTAACAGTTGTTGTACCCAGCGTAACGTTAGCTGCAGGTTCAAAAAAGTTTAAGAAATACTGTGTAGCATTATTGTTAACAATAACATTGGCAACTTGCGCTGCTGTACTGAATCCAACTCCATATTTGTTGTTGATACGTGACATATATGTTACATTAACATTGCCTGTACCGTCAGGAGTACTAACTCCAACACTCATTTGATTAACTGTCAATGCGCCATTTGCCACATTGGCTAGATAAGCAACACCAGTTACACCAGATGTAACTCCGGTAACTAAGAATTTACTAGCGCCTTTTTGGCGTGTAATAAATGCTGCTTCGTTTTGTGTACCATCAATATTAGCAGAAACAGCAACTACTGGGAATGTAGCTGAGCCATCAGCCATAGTAGCATTACCATTGTTCCAACCTGTTTGTGAATTTTGTACACTACCACCAACAATACCATAATAATTAGTAGCAGTTAATCCTGGTGGAGTAACTGGATCTGTTAATGTACTGATTTGTGGATAACCTGCGTTAACTGCATCACCTGGAGTAGCAGCATAACCTTGTTTTTGAATTTTTAGAGCACGACCCATTGAATTTCCTTTGTTTTAGTTGTAGGTTCTATTCTACTACGGGGGGATAAAACCCCATAAAACGCACCATTGCGTTATTAGTATTTATTAATGCATGACTTTTTTAAACAGCACACTAAATGACAGTAAATATCCGCATGACTCCTGAAGAATACCTAGCCCACGGCAATAATTTCCGCTCGCAAACTGAGCCTGAAAAAGCCCTAGCTTGTTACGCACAAGCATTTATACAAAATCCCAAAATGGGATCTGCCTACAATAATTATGGTAATGTAATTCGTGAAATGGGGCATCCGGAACAAGCAATTGGATTCCTTCTCAATGCAATTGCTATAGATGAAAAAGATACTGTCGCCCAATTTAACCTTGCTGTAGCGTATTTGCTATCAGGAGATCTTGAACGTGGGTGGAAACAGTATGAAAAACGCTGGAGTTTTGAACATTTAGATGGCAAATTGCCTCAATTTCAAAAACCACGCTGGGAAGGACAAGAGCTAACGGGAAAAAGTATATTGATAACCGGTGAACAAGGACACGGCGATAATATACAGTTTTGTCGTTTTGCCGAACAGCTGGTACACGCGGGTGCGAAGGTATTCATCAGTGTAGACAACAATTTGCGCCCACTATTTTTGGCATCATTTTTAAATGCAGTTACTATCGTAGCCCCAGAAGATCCACTTCCAGAATTTGATTACTGGACTCCAATTATGAGCATACCTGGATTTTTAGGTATTACCTATGATAATTTACCTTATAAACTACAGTATCTTAATCCCAGTTCTGCCACAGTACAGACCTGGGCTAAACGATTGGGACTAAAAAAACGATTACGTGTAGGATTTTGCTGGAGTGGACGTAAGGATAGTTGGATTAATCAACACAAAGCTGTGCCATTTGCAAAAATGTTAGCTTTAATTCAACGTAATCCAGAATATGAATGGCTCAACCTGCAGGCAGAATGTACAGCCGAAGAAGAGGCCGAATTGGTATCAGCAGGAGTAACTGCATATCCTGCTAGTATTGGTAATTGGGATGATACTGCAGGATTAATGCAACATCTTGACGTTGTAATAGCTGTAGATACTTCAGTGGGACATTTAGCAGGAGCTATGGGCAGACCATTTTGGTTACCGCTCAATAAATTTGGACAAGATTGGCGTTGGTTACTTGACAGAAATGACAGCCCTTGGTATGGATCATGCCGTATATTCCGTCAACCTACAATAGGCAATTGGGACGACCCATTAGAACAAATACATAATAATCTTAAACTATTTAAGATTTAAGCTGTATAAGTTCCAGTTCCAGAACTCCAAAACAATACTGTATTTGCTCCAACTACTTTAGGAAATCCAGATGCTTGAGTTCCAGTATATGTTCCTGAATAGTTGGCAGTTGGAACTGATATAATGACTACACCAGAACCACCTGCACCACTAGTTACTGTGCCAATCCCTGCGCCAGCAGATCCTCCACCACTACCGGTGTTGGGTGTACCTGATGTTCCGTTGCTTAATCTTGCTCCTCCGGCACCTCCGCCGCCTGACCCACCTGCGGATGCTACTGGCGATATGGCTCCACCAGCACCCCCGCCGCCAGCATAAGTTACAGAAGTTCCTGTAATTGAACTTGCTAATCCAGATCCACCAGCACCACCTGTCATTCCAGAAGCAGGATTCCCTGCTCCACCTGCTCCACCGCCACCACCACCGCCAGACGTAGCGCCTGCTCCACCAGCATTACCTTGTCCATCGGTTGCTGTTCCTCCAGAAGCGGCAGAACCACCGCCACCACCGGAACCACCATTCCCTGCTGCTGAATATCCTGCGCCTCCACCACCAATAGCAACGGCTATTGACCCAAACGATGAATTATTTCCGTTATTTCCGTTTGAATTTGTTGATCCTGTGCCAGTAATTGAGCCGCCTCCGTTGCCAACTGTAACTGAATATACTGTCCCGCTGGTTAATGAAGCATTACCTGTTAACATACCACCCGCACCACCACCACCTGCTACTGCGGCTGTTGTTGCCGATGTTTCTCCACCGCCACCACCACCGGCAACAACTAGATAGCTAACTGTATATGAATATGGTGGGCCGCCAACTAATGTTGTACCCGTCGGTCCTATTCCAAATGCTACCCCTGCTCCAATTGATATTGGCATATTTTATCCTGTATATGTACCTGTTCCGGTAGTCCATTTTATAATTGTATTTGCTCCAGATGTGGTAACTGTAGGAGAACCTGTAACGGTGCCTGAATAATTGCTAGTCGGAACTGATAAAATAACTACACCAGATCCTCCCGCGCCGCCTGTGCCTGGGCCTGGACCACCTAGGTTATAACCTCCACCGCCACCGCCGCCACCCGTGTTAATTGTGCCTGCTGTTGCAGTCGTTTGATCAGCAGTACCTGCTCCACCACCTCCTGAACCTCCTGCACCAGCAGAACCGCCCACCGAACCGCCACCGCCACCACCACCATATATAACAGCAACCC
>Ga0194048_10000198_pt1 | contig 27814 bp, 24 predicted proteins | sample JunL225m_MetaG_FD_161685 | JGI IMG/M metagenome (GOLD analysis project Ga0194048, IMG submission 161685) | Anoxic zone freshwater microbial communities from boreal shield lake in IISD Experimental Lakes Area, Ontario, Canada - Jun2016-L222-5m | ecosystem: Environmental > Aquatic > Freshwater >...
CGTCACTATTTTGAGGCCAGCCGGTCATTCCACTGTCGTGGTAACCGAGCCACTCCAAGTGTTGAATACCAAGAACCGCACACGATTCTTGTGTTTCACGACGCCGCACTGCTGCGAGCGCTTCTGTATCGGCAACACCAGTAGGGCGCTCGCCATGTTCGCCACCAGTAGCAACAACAAGTACCACTGTGTGGCCTTCACTTACTGCTCGGGCGAGTGTTCCGCCTGAAGAAATACTTTCGTCGTCGGGGTGAGCATGGAATGCAACAAGGACTCCCACGCCTCAGGCTTCTTTCACAGCGCCGCTGGCAACGAGAGCATCGATGTTTGCAGCGGTAAAGCCACAAATTTCCAATACTTCGCGCGTGTGCTGTCCGGCATGTGCTGGGGTCAGAGTTAATTCGCTCTGTGTACGTGAGAAACGTGGAGCAGGTGAAGGCTGCATTACGCCGCCATGCTCAACAAATGTTTTGCGCTCTACGTTGTGCGGGTGCTGAGCTGCTTGGCTCATGGTGAGCACAGGCGCAAAGCACACGTCGGTTGCTTCCATGATGTCACACCATTCACGCTGTGTTTTCGCGGCAAATACTTCGGTGAGACGAGCTTTCAAATGCGGCCATTGCGACTTATCCATTTGTTTGGCAAACTCTGCGTCACCCTCTAAGCCAGTCAGGCGCATGAGCTCTGCATAGAACTGTGGCTCAATGGAACCCAGCGAAATGTATTCACCGTCTTTGCACTTGTACACGTCATAGAAGTGCGCACCCGTATCGAGCAAGTTTGTACCCGGCTCATTTTCGTTAAACATGCCGACATTTTTCATTGCCCAGAACATGGTCATGAGCACGGCCGTGCCGTCGACCATTGCAGTGTCAACCACTTGGCCCTTGCCACTTTTTTGTGCTTCCAACAATGCAGCAACGACACCGAGCGCGAGGAACATGCCACCACCGCCGAAGTCTCCCACCATGTTGAGCGGAGGCGTTGGCGTTTCACCAGCACGACCAAAGTGCTTCAGCGCACCAGCGAGTGAGATGTAGTTGATGTCGTGACCAGCGGCTGGTCCGTACATGCCGTTTTGGCCCCAACCCGTCATGCGACCAAACACCACTTTCGGGTTCCGTGCCAAACACGCATCGGGCCCAATTCCTAAACGCTCCATTACTCCCGGGCGAAAACCTTCAATAATCGCATCGGCTCCTTCAACAAGAGTCAACAACGTTTCCACTCCTGCTGGGTTCTTCAAGTCGATGGCAATGTTGCGACGACCGCGCAACAAAATATCGAAGTGAGGTGTTTCAGGTGCTGGCCCGCGCACCGACTGAGCGCGCTCGACGCGAATAACTTCAGCGCCAAGATCTGACAACAACATCGCTGCAAATGGACCTGGCCCAATTCCTGCAATTTCAATGACCCGATAACCGCTCAGTGGACCAGCCATAATTTCATTCCTTCTTCTGTGAATTGATGTTGTAAAAAGATTTAAACCCGAGCAGTGAGCTCGAGAAATTCTGAGACATACCGCGGCCACAGTGGTTCGGGAAGATCGTGACCCATGTCTTCAAGCATGACGAGTTTTGCACCGGGAATGAGTTGTGCGGTGAGTTCCCCACCATCAGGCGCAATGAGCGTGTCGTCGAGACCATGCACCACCGTTGTTGGCATGGTGAGTTTCTGCAAACCTTCAGCGCGGCGTCCACTTGCATAGATCGCCGCCAGTTGACGCGGGCCACCTTCGGGGTAGAAACTGCGATCAAAGTCGATTGCGGCCTGTTTGCGCGTACGTTCTGCATCGCGATACTTCTTTGAATGCCACACCAACCACGTTGCTGATGAATCTAAGTAATCTTCGCGAGTCGTTGGCGGTGGAGTAAAGAACGATTCCATTGCTTCTGGAGTGGGCTGACCCACTTCAGGCTCGCCTGGTTGCGACATCACCGAGGTGAGTGACAACACGCGATGCGGATGTTCAATGGCAACAGTTTGAGCAATCATTCCGCCCATCGATGCACCCATCACATGAGCTTTAGCAATTCCGAGACCATCGAGCACTCCCACTGCATCGCTCGCCATATGCGACAACGTGTAGGGCACTGCAGGAATGGGTTCTTCCATAAGTGCGGCAGTAATGACTGCAGTGGTATCGACCACCACGCCATCTAATTTGGTTGACAACCCACAGTCACGGTTGTCGAAACGAATGACATGAAAGCCTTGCGCGGCAAAAAGTTTGCACAGGTTCTCGTTCCATGAGGTGAGCTGAGCAGAGAAACCAGAGATGAGGAGCAATGCGGGCTGAGAGGCCTCGCCAAAGGTCTCGTATTCAATGGTGATACCTGTCGGAAGGGAGAGTTGCGGCACTCGCCCACTCTACTAGCGGCGGTTTTCCGCGCGTAATGCAGGGGTCTCCCAGCGAGCCTCATCGGGGGTCACCGTGGTTCCTGGAGCCACCAAGGCATCGATGCGGTCGAGCACATCTGGGCTCAGCACAAGCTCATCGGCGCCAAGAACTGTGGTGAGATGCTCCATAATGCGCGGGCCAATAATGGCGCTCGTTACCCCCGGATGATGCAGCACCCAGGCCAAGGAGAGTTGTGCCAATGTCGCCCCGACTTCATCGGCAATGAGCACGAGATCTTCAACAAGGTTCATCTTCTTCAGGTTCGCAGGGTCGCTGACATCGAAACGAGCAGGTGCGCGCTGAGCGCGACCTTCATTGCGCTGCGCTGCCTGTGCGCGATACACACCCGATAGCCACCCTCCATTCAGTGGACTCCACACCAAGGTGCCCATATTGAGTTTTTGGCATGTCGGCAAAAGATCACGTTCGATCCACCGCACGAAGATGCTGTACGGAGGCTGCTCGGTACTGAAAGGGATGTAGCGGTAATCGCTAGCGACCCATGCTGCTTCCATGAGGTGTTCTGCAGGAAAAGTTGACGTTCCAAATGCGCGAATCTTGCCTTGATGCACCAGGTCATTGAGTGCCGACAATGATTCTTCAATAGGTACATTCGGGTCGGGGCGATGCAACTGGTAAAGGTCGATGTAATCGGTATTCAGTCGGCGCAAACTGTCGTCACACGACTTCATAATATGGCGACGACTATTGCCCCATGTGTTTGGTTCACGATCAACAGCAAAGGGTCCGCCCTCAATGGGAAAGTGACACTTCGTTGCCAATATCACATTGTCGCGACGACCGCCCGCAAGTGCTTTACCTGTAATGACTTCACTTTCGCCACCCGAATACACATCGGCAGTATCGACAAAGTTGATGCCTTCATCGAGCGCACGGTGCACAATGCGAACACACTCGTCGTGGTCGCTATTGCCCCACGCACCAAACATCATGTTGCCTAGGCACAACGGTGAAACGAGCATTCCTGTACGGCCAAGTGGCGAATATTTCATGACCCCAAACTACAAGATGTGGTGCTGCTACAAACGAGCGAGGTCTTTGCCTAATCGCGCGAGTGCATCTTGTGTACGTGCTCCCCACCAGAAAAGGTCTTTGCCATCAATAATGCGTACGTCGGCAATGCCTGTGCGCTCTTGCACTTCGGCAATATGGCGCTCGGCAAATACATAAGGTTCTGTTGGCAACAAAACCATTTGCGCATGAACCCTCGCCAGATCTTCATCGTGCAGTGTGGGATACGCATCGGGAGAATCGGGTTGAAAAACGTGGATCCCGAGACATCGCAACAAGGTGGCGCCATAGGTTTGCCGACTAATGGTCATCCACGGACGCCGCCATATTGGAACAAAGGCAACACCGCGCAGTTCTTGCTCTACCAGTTCGCCAAGCTCAAGTGTTGGCCCACCAACAAGGTCTGACAAGCGTTGCATTTCGCGCGGCACATCGTGCACCGACACCACATGTAGGTCACACACCGCTATGCCTTGTGCAATCAGCGACTCGGCATCTTCTTTTCTGTTCTCTTCACGATCGACAACAACAAGATCGGGCTTTAATGCAACAATGGCGCCGATATCGGGGTCTTTCGTTCCTCCCACATGACGCAGTGAGGGTTGTTCGCAAAACCGCGTACACGCAGTGGGCTCAATGTTCCAAGCCAGCAACGTTTCCGTGACCGACGGAACAAGGCTGATGATTTTCATGCGTCGAGAATCTTGCGCTTTTCCCGTTCGTATTCATCGCGAGTAATTGCACCACGGTGCAACAGGCCTTCAAGTTTTTCCAATTGAGTAGCAACATCATTGGTGCGCGAACCTGTGCGCCCGTCCATACGTAGTTGTACCTGTTCCAGCAACATTTTCTTCACAATTTGTGGCCGTTGAATATCGGAAAAGCGCTGCTGCCCGTCTTGCCCACCAGATTCAATGAGTAAGTCGCCTGCTCCAAGTATGCGTTCAATAATGGTTTGGTTGAAGTTCACATTGTTCACGCGCTCAAGAGGAATTTCAATTCCTTGTTTTGAGAAGAAACCCTTTTGGTAAATGACGCGGTAACTCGTGACGGCGAAATGTGTGGTGCGCCACAAAACGTACTTCCAGCCCACCCATAGAGCCGCAAGAGCGAATACGCCCGCTGACACCTTCGGAAGAAAGTTCCAAAACCCTCCATCAATTTTTGATGCGATATAGATTTCGGCAACGACGGCGGGAATGAGCACCCCCACAGACTCAGCGAAATACCACCAATGAGGGTGGATGTCGAGAACAAGGTCTTCGTTCTGATTCAGCATGTCTTGTGGCAATGGCATTTGCCCACAATAGTGAAGTTTTTACAGGCAAAGCCTCTCTTGTCGCCCTCTATGCCACCCAACCTCTATCGTGAAGGCAATGCCCCCCTCGTCGCTCCTGTATGCCTTAGATGCTGAACAGCACCAGGCGGTCACCGCCCCTGCCGATGCCGTCATCGTGCTCGCAGGTGCCGGGTCGGGCAAAACAACAGTTCTCACTCAACGCATCGACTACCGCATCGACAACGCCACCGCCGACGCAGAGCACACACTCGCCATTACCTTCACCCGCGAAGCTGCTGCCCAACTCCGGCGTCGCACGCCACGCGGAATCCACACCGGTACTTTCCACGCCATTGCTTTCGCCCTTCTCCGCCAGCGCTACACCGACCAAGGTCGTCCACTGCCAACGGTGCTCACCAACAGGTACGGCATTGTCAATGAATCCATCAAGTTCATTCGGTCGCGCGTCAATGTCCAAGAAGCACTCAGCGAACTTGAATGGCTGCAAGCCCGAGCCCTCACACCACAGGCGTACACCGCAGCTGCTACGGCTGCAAAGCGCACCACTACCGCTCAGCCTGAAGATCTCGAAAAAGTATTTTCTGAATACGAAAAAACGAAGGCAAAGCGTGGGGTGGTCGACTTGGGTGACCTCCTCGCACGCACCACCCACGACATTTCCAACGATTTCGATTACGCCGAAGCAACAAGGTGGCGATACAGGCATCTCCTTGTCGACGAAGCTCAAGACATGAACCCTCAACAGTTTGCTTTCTTTTCTGCACTACGTGGCAAGAATCGCGATGTGTTTGTTGTAGGCGACCCATTGCAATCTATTTATGGCTGGAATGGTGCAGAACCATCGCTGTTCGACACACTTCCTGAAAAACTCGGTGGCGCACACATTGTGCACTTGGTCAACAACTACCGCTGCTCTCCAGTCATCGTGGCAGCTGGTCTGCACGTACTCACCAACAATGGCATTCCTGCTACTGCACGTTCCACCAAACTCGACGGCGATGCAATCACCATTCAGGGTTACGCCAATGAACACGACGAGGCAAATGGCATCGCGTTTCTCGCTACACAAGCCCATCGCTCTCTTGCCAGGTGGAGCGATATCGCCGTTCTCGTGCGCACCAATACTCAGCGCGAAGTTGTTGCTGGCGCACTGAAGAAGCACCACATTCCCGTCCTCACGCGCGGGCAATCCGCCGTTGTTGCACCACTTCTCCAAGAAGTTGCTGCGCTCACCCACCGCTACGCACTTGCCGACTGGGCGCTGGAACTCCGCATGGCATCCGAACCCGACTCACCAGAGTTTCTCTTATCTGAACAGGTCAATGAGTTTCTTCAAGATCACCCCACGGGCGCCGCTCACGGCTCAATGTTCATGTCATGGCTATCTACCGTCGGCCAGCGCACCAACCTCAGTGAAGATGGCATCGAGCTGCTTACTTTCCACGCCGCTAAAGGTCGTGAATGGAACACCGTTTTCATTGCCGGGGCCGAACAAGGTTTACTCCCTCACTCTTCTTCACGTACAGCAGCACAAAAAGCCGAAGAAGTGCGTCTGGCCTATGTAGCAATTACGCGCGCTGCGGAAAAGCTTTTTGTCACCCACGCTGCAGAACGCAATAGCCGCAAAGCCAACCCCAGCAAATACTTTGTGAACCTTCCACTGGGCGAAACCACTGCAGCACGCATGCCTGAAGAAATCATGCAGTACGCAAAAGCCGTCAGTGCCGCCACACCCAAAGGGGCCCTACGGGCATGGCGCAAAGAACGCGCTCGCCAGTTGAACACCACTGAGGTGGGCATTTGCAACGATGCAATTCTTGCCCGTCTCGAAAAGGAATTGCCATCTTCTCAAGAAGAACTCACAAGTATTTTTGGTGCGCTCACCGCTGAGTCACTCGCGCCGAGCCTCTTGCCACTACTCGCTCAGTTCACCGCGCCGAATACGAAGTAGACGCTCAAACACCTCGGGTCGCATCGAAATAAAAAGTCCTTCGGCTTCAGCACACTTTGTTTCACCATTCATCAAAGTTGCCACAGTGAAAATCTTGCGCCCTTCGATGCGGTCAATTCGCCCTTCGAAGACCAGGTCAGCATTCAACGGTGTTGGCGAGGAATAGCGCACGGTGAGTTGCCCCGTCATTCCAGGGTTTCCCGTCAACGACTGTGTGATGCCAAGTACTTCATCGAACGCTGCAGCTATAAAGCCTCCGTGTACGCACCCGGGTGGGCCTTCAAACACATCGGCAAAATTCACTCGGCCAACTACTCGCGCTGTGGAGTGCTCGCCTGCAGCCGGGTGATGAATTTCAATAGCAATGGGTGGTGCAATGGGGTTCATTGAACCAATGAGAGGGCTGCGATCGAGAAATGAACTCCCCACGCCATACGAACCATCGGCACGTGGAGCCAAAGATGTTCCGCTTTTTCCAGCAAAAGGGTGCTCGCGCATGAGCCGTTCCACTTCTTGCACCTTTGCAGTGAGTTCGTTCACCACCTCAACACTTGCCGACAATTTCATGATTGCATCAGACATATTGCGGGCAGCAGCGGCTAGCTGGTCGCGTGCATTTTCTTCCGCAGATTTCCCCAGAGCTCGCTCATGAAAGCCTTGGAACATTTTCTCTACAGCTTCAGAGCTGAAAGTACTCGTTTCAAATGACTCTTCGCTCACGCTTCAACCATCATCAAAACAGGAGCATGGTCGCTTGGCTGTTCACCCTTGCGCGAGTTTCTGTCGATACCCACCCACGAAGTTTTGTCAGCAACAGATGGTGTTGCCAACATGAGGTCGATGCGCATGCCTCGACCCTGATGGAAGTCTCCACCGCGGTAGTCCCACCAGGAGTACAACTTGCTTTCTTGATAATGGTCGCGGAAAACATCGCGTAAACCCCAGCCACAAAGATCGGCAAGCACTTCCCGCTCGGCTTCGCTCACATGTGTTTGCCCCACAAGTTTCGCAGGGTCAGGAACATCGCGATCTTCAGGCGCAATGTTGTAATCGCCCGCAATGACCAATTTCCCTTGCGGTGTAGTAAGCGCTTCTGCATGTGCACGGAGTTGTTTCATCCAGCGCAGTTTGTATTGATAGTGCTCATGGTCGAGGGCGCGACCATTGGGAACGTACACAGATGTCACCAAAATGCCGCCGCAGTCGGCCGTAATAATGCGAGCCTCATGGTCGGGTTCCCCCACTGCGAAGTTCACCACCACATTCTTCATCGGAACTTTAGAGAGCAGCGCCACACCGTTCCATTGTCCTTGCCCGAAGTGTGCTGTGGAGTAACCCATCCCTTCAAAGGTGAGCGCAGGAAATGCAGCGTCGTTCATTTTAGTTTCTTGCATGCACACCACATCGGGCTGCACTTCTTCAAGCCAGGCAGTGACCCGCGGCAACCGAGCTTTGAGTGAGTTCACGTTCCATGTAGCAATAAGCATGAATACTGTTTACTTCTTTGCGGCCTTCGATACGGCTTTTACCGGCGCAGGGGCTTTTTTTGCCCCAGACTTCTTCGTAGGCGTTGCTGCCTTTTTCACCACTGCTGCAGCTTTTTTCACTGCGGCCGCAGCTTTTTTCGGCACAGCAGCCTTCTTCGCTACCGGAGCTTCTTTTTTCACAGCAGCGACAGCTTTCTTTGTCGACACTGGTTCTTTCTTTTCCACTTTTGCCGATGCTTTTGCTTTGGTTTCTTTCACCGCAATTTTTACTGCTTCTGGAACACCCAGTTCCACGCTGCGTCGCGCAGGCGTGTAACCAGCTACAACGAGTGCCAATGTGTCGCCAATTTGAATTGCTTCGCGCGCACTACGCGGGGCGGGACTCCCCAAAAGACGCAAGGGAACGTACCCCTTGATGTCGCCAACTTTCACATAAGCCCCATGTGCGCTGTAACTATCGACAACACCTTTCACTTTGCTTCCCACCGGCTGCTTCTCAACAAAGGCAAGGTATGGCAATACTTCGTTCACCGAACCAGAGTCGCGCTTCTCGGCAACTACTTTTTCTGGTGATCGCGGCGCCATCCGCGCACCCGGTGGTGGAGTCTTCGGTGTGGGCATCGGTCCACTCGCTACGCGACTTGCCTTTTTCGCAGGACGTACATCTTCGCTCGAGCGTTTTTGCGCCTGCACTCCACGCGTTGCTTTTTTACTTGTTGGCCCACGTACTGGAGAGCGGTTGACAAATACCCAACCCACATGTGGAACAGGCTTGCCTCCCATGAGTCGGCCTTCGTCGAACAACCACGTGTACTCACCATGGAACTCTTGGTAGCTGTCATTGGAAATAATGGATGCTTTGACCTTGTCGGCAATAGCCAATACAAAGGCATCGCCACGTCCGATAGCGCCAGCAGGAGGGGTAACAAGCTCGTTGTTGTTCACCGCATCATCGAACTCGGCAACTTCTCGCTTGTCGATGCGGTGACCGAAGCTGGCATCGACCACAACAGTAATTTTTGAGGTGGGGTGCTCGTCCATGAAGGCCAAGACCGCTTCGTTGAGCTGTTTGAGGCTCGGAGCACTGCGGCCCTCAGTGGCAATATTGGACCCATCGACCACCACGTGATGAGGGCTACGTGGATGAGGCATAAGTTGTAGTCAAGCACCCCTTAGCTCTCTCTTCGTGGATCATTGCTCGTAGTATTGGTCACCGTGACCACTTCCTCATTTCGCGCCGTTTTCTGGGACTTCGGAGGGGTCATTTTGTCGAGTCCTTTTGATGCTTTTTTGCAATATGAGGCCAAAAAGGGGCTCCCTGAGGGGTTTTTGCGCAAGGTGAACGCCACCAACCCCGATACCAATGCCTGGGCGCTGCTCGAGCGCAACGAGGTCTCCCCACGCGATTTTGACCATCTCTTTCTGGCAGAGAGCACTCATCTGGGCCATCCGGTTCCCGGGGCAGACGTTTTAAAACTGCTTGCCGGCGACATTCGCCCCGCCATGGTGCAGGCCCTCGACACCGTCAAGGCAGCTGGTTACGCCATGGCATGCCTGACGAACAATGTGGTGGGCGGCGATGGAACAACGCCCGAGCGTCGCGAAGCAGTAGCAGCCGTCATGGCGCGCTTCGATGCTGTCATTGAGAGCAGCAAAGTGGGATGCCGTAAACCCGAAACACGGTTCTACGAAATTGCGTGCGAAACCTTGCAGGTCTCTCCACATGAATGCGTCTTCCTCGACGACCTCGGAGTGAACTTGAAACCTGCAGCAGCAATGGGCATGCACACCATCAAGGTCATCAACCCCGATGATGCACTTGTTGCATTAAGTGCCGCTCTACAACTGTCGTTGTAGTAGAAGTTTTATTTCCAGGCGTCGAGCGCGCCGTCCATGAGGTCGGCGAGTTCTTGCTGGTGAATGGCCATTGAGCCAGTTGCAGGGCTGCCCGACTCAACACGAGCCACATGACGTAGGTCGTAACCACGCTCTTTGAGGCGCCAAATACGGTGCTCAACAAAGTGCCACGGCCCCATGTTTTCTGGCTCTTCTTGCAGCCATACCAACTCTTCAGCGTTCGGATACTTTTCTATTTCGGCAACGAGTTGATCAAGTGGGAATGGGTACAACTGCTCGACACGCACAACGGCAACAGGTGCGTTGCGCTTAGTGCGTTCCGACATTGCGTCCCAGGCAACTTTGCCACTGCAAATAACAACACGCTTTACTGTTTCTGGCGCAGGAGCTGCAACGTCGCTCAGTACTTCTTCAAACGAACCGTGCGTGAAGTCTTCAATTTTTGAACGACTTTCCTTCATGCGCAATGGTTGCTTCGGCGTGAAGACAACTAAGGGCTTACGCATATCGCGACGCACTTGACGGCGCAACAAGTGGAAATACTGGGCAGCGGTAGTGGCATTGCACACCTGAATGTTGTCTTCGGCACACAACTGCAAGAAGCGTTCAATACGTGCAGATGAATGCTCTGGACCTTGACCTTCGTAGCCGTGTGGCAACAACATCACGAGACCATTTTGCTGGCCCCATTTATCTTCGGCAGCCACGATGTACTGGTCGATCACAATTTGAGCACCGTTGACGAAGTCTCCGAACTGTGCTTCCCAAGCAACAAGTGCTTCATGGTTGGCATGTGCATACCCATACTCGAATCCGAGCGCGCCATATTCCGACAACAACGAGTCGTACACCCAGAAATTGGCATTTCCTGTAGAGAGATCTGCGAGAGGAACCCAGTTGCGCTCGTTTTCGTAATCGATGAGCGCAGCATGGCGTTGGCTAAATGTTCCACGGCGGGTGTCTTCGCCCGTCAGGCGCACACTTGTTCCTTCAAGCAGCAATGATCCAATAGCGAATGCTTCACCAACGGCCCACTCCACTTCGCCTTCTTCACGGAAGGTCTTTTCACGCAGTTCAAACTGCTTAGCAAGCTTGGGGTGCGGCGTGAACCCTTCGGGATACTGAGTGAGTTTTGCAAAAATGGTTTCAATAACAGAGCGATCGACACCGGTATTGACGTGAGGAACCACACCAGCAGGCAATGGTGGCTTCGGTGCCTTGACGGGCACAGGAGCATGCGCACGTGTTTCATCGAGCGCCGACTGCAACTTGCTCTGATAGTCAAGAAGGTGTTGTTCCGCTTGGTCAACTGTAATATCGCCGCGCTTCACCAGAGTTTCAACATACATCTTGCGTGAACTGCGATGTTCCGCAATGGCCTTGTACATGAGTGGTTGCGTGTAACTGGGGTCATCACCTTCGTTGTGACCTAAGCGGCGATAGCCAATGAGGTCGATGACAACATCTTTGTGAAACTTTTGACGATAGTCGTATGCAATTTTCGCTACACGCACACATGCTTCGGGGTCGTCTCCGTTGACGTGGAAGATGGGTGCTTGAACGGTTTTCGCAACATCGCTTGAATACACAGACGAACGCGAGAATTGTGGTGCGGTGGTAAAACCAATTTGGTTGTTAATGATGAGGTGAATAGTTCCGCCTACGCGGTAACCGCTGAGGTCGCTCATTGCCAAACATTCGGCGACAAGACCTTGACCGGCAAATGCAGCGTCGCCATGAATAAGTAGTGGCAAAACGCTAAAGGCAAGCGGCGGATTAATGCCGTCTTGAGCAGCACGCACCATACCCATCACGATGGGGTCGACAGTTTCCAAGTGACTTGGGTTTGCGGCAAGTTCAATATCAATAACATCACCTTCACCAGAAGTGAATTTGCCGTGTGCACCCAGGTGGTACTTCACGTCACCAGAACCCTGCACAGAATCGGGCTTGATGTGACCTTCAAACTCCTTGAAGATTTGGTCGTAGCTCTTCCCCACCACGTTGGCCAATACGTTCAAACGACCACGATGCGACATGCCGATAACGGCGCCGTCGAGATGCTCTGCAGCAGCAGCTGACAATATGGTGTCGATGACTGGGATTGCAGTTTCGCAACCATCAAGACCAAAGCGTTTTGTACCTACATATTTTGTTGCCAAGAACTTTTCAAATGCCTCTGCAGCATTGAGGCGTTCCATGATGCGGTTTTTCTGCGACAACGACGGCTTAAAAGTGACGCCCTCTAAACGAGCCTGCAACCAACGCTGTTCTTCAGTGTTTTGAATATGCATGTATTCAATACCAATGGTGCTGCAATACGTTTCGCGTAATACCGACAACAGGTCACCTAGTTCCTGACGGTCAACACCACCAACACCGCCGGTGAGGAACGAACGCTCGAGGTCCCAAATGGTGAGTCCGTACGTAGAAGGGTCAAGTTCTGCGGGAAGAACTGGCTCTTTCCAACGCAAAGGGTCGAGATCGGCCATGAGGTGCCCACGCACACGGTGTGCACGAATGATGTTGGCCACCTGCATTTGCTTATGCAACATTTGCTCTTCAGTATCGGACGCGTTGTTGTCGGTACGCCACTGCTCTGCCTTGTACGGAACACCAAGGCTTTCAAAAATATCGTCGTAGAAAGCGTGCTGCCCAATGAGCAACTCATGCAAGCGCTTTAAGAACATTCCGCTTTCGGCACCTTGAATAATGCGGTGGTCGTAGGTGCTGGTAACAGTGACGACTTTCGAAACGCCCAACTTCGACAAAGCGCGCTCATCGCTGCCTTGGAATTCGGCTGGATAATCAATTGAGCCCACCCCAACAATGACTCCTTGACCTGGCATGAGGCGAGGAACCGACTGAACGGTACCGATGGTGCCAGGGTTGGTGAGAGTAATAGTGGCGCCTTGGAAATCGGTGACGGCAAGTTTGTTGGTTTTCACCTTGCGCACGAGTTCTTCATAGGAATTCAGGAATTCAGCGAAACTCAACCCACCGGTATTACGTAATACCGGCACAACAAGCGTGCGCGAACCGTCTGATTTTGCCACGTCGACGGCCAGACCCATGTTGACTTCAGGGTTGCGAATAATTTGCGGCGCACCTGCTTCATCGGTAGCAAAACTATTGTTCATTGCGGGAACCGCATCGGCAATAGCGCGCACAATGGCATAGCCAATGATGTGCGTGAAACTCACTTTGCCCATTCCACCGCGGCTCATGTAGGAGTTGATAGCGCGACGGTTGACTTCTAAAAGTCGAGCAGGAACATTGCGAAAACTTGTTGCGGTAGGAACAGTCAAACTGCGTTCCATGTTGGCAACAATGGCAGCACCCGAACCACGAATGGGTTCTGGAGGAGTCGCCGTGGTTGGCGCTGTTACTGCGGCTTTGGCAACAGGAGCATTTTCGCCAGATGCAGTTGGCGCACTCGCTACTGGAGCAGCATTTTGCGTTACACCCGGTACAGCGCCGGCATGGCCTGGCACGTAGTCGGTGAAAAACTCACGCCATGTGTCGGACACCGCGGTGGGGTCGATACGGAATTGTTCGTACATCTCGTCGACGAGCCAGGAGTTCGGACCAAAGACGTCTTGTGGGGAGGGGTTGCTGTTCGGCATCGTTTCAAATCGTACTCTTCACCCCTCGTCTCAACAGTCTTCAAATGACTAGCGGCACAGAAAGCCGCTTTTCACGCACCCCTATGGACACCACCAAGATTCCACTTGTAGAGTTTCCCCATGACCCCTCGCCTGTCTTTGCGTACCTTATTTGCTGGTCTTGTTGCCATTTCTGCCTTGTCGGCTTGTGGCGGCGGCACTGCTGCCCCAGCCCAAACCATTCCCGGCGATGCAGGCCTCATTGTGAAGGCCGTCAAAACCATCCGCTTCGATGCAAGTGAGTACAGCGCTAAGGCAGGCGATATCAAGGTTGCCTACTCCAATGAAGACTCTGTTCGCCACACCCTGGTAGTTGTCAAAGACGGAACCAAGGTCCCGAACTTCAAACTCGTGGTTGCCCAAAAAGGCGCCGTCGACGTTGCCGCCGTCAATTTAGGTGCCGGCAGCTACACCCTCATTTGCGATGTGCCTGGCCACCAAAATATGAAAGCAACTCTGACCGTTAGCTAGCAGGAACTGCGCGTAACGCCACTGGTATTGCGCTCATCACGGGAATACCCGTAATGGGGTCGTAACCACTTTGCAGGTCTATGAGAGCGCCAGTTGTTGAACCCACAACCGACAAATCGTTTGGCGTATCGGGCAAACCACCCCAGGCATGTGCCAACGACACCATGCCACGGCGCACATCATCGGCAGATTTCACCACTGCTTTGATGGAGCCTTTTGGTGAAGCGACTTCAATAGTGTCGCCATCGGCAATGCCAAGTTCCGCAAGGTCTAATGAGTTCACGTGCGCAAAGTTGGTACCTTCACGCGAGCGCAGTTTTTCTACTTCGCGGCCCGACGAGTTGAACACGCTCTTCAAACGCCGTGTGGTCATCCGGAATGTGTGTACCTCAGGGTCGAAACCATGAATGACCGCACCAGATGATGACTCATGAAATACGTCGTTCATCTCTTCAGCAATTCCTGCAGGAACCATTTCTAACCGCGCCTGACTTGTTGGGTCAGCTGGCTGAACGGTGGTGATGTATTCAGGGAAAAGATGCCCGCCCACATGTTTGCGCAATTCCGCTAGCGGCAACTTTGCTTTGGCGTAAATGAGGTCGAGCACATCGTCGCCCGTGATGTGCATTCCTGGTGTGATGTCTCCACCTGGCATCTTGATGGTGATGCCAAGTCGCCCTGCAACCTCGGTGTACACCTGCCACTCTTGGCGAATATCGCCCCGCATTTCCAACACAGCAGGCGTGTAATGCTGATACGGCTGATCGAACCAACGGTCGATGGTGGTGGGCACATCTGGTCGTTCCAAGCTCAACGTGCTGGCAATGACGTAATGAGCAAGTTGTGCAGATGGCGACACGTGCACGTCCATGAGCACATGCAAGTCGAGTGCACGCAATGCTTCAACAGTGGTGCGTTGGTCTGGCCACGACACCACAGGGTTTCCACCCAAGGTGAAGAGTGCACGAATTTGCCCTTCGCCTTCTAACAAAATTTCTTCAGCCAGCGTTGAGGTTGCTGCTTGGCCGCGCTGCATATAAATGTCACGCATCCGCGACTTCGAGCCCTTGGTGAGCATCTCTGGCTTGGGAGGAATCACTCCTGCTCGTATTTGCCCCGGAGGGGTCATGAGACCACCTGGGTTGTACATCGTTTCGCCTTCGCGGTTGTAGCGACCACACAAGGTGTTCAATACCAACACCAAATGCTCGGTGAGCGAAGAGTGCGGCGCCATGTCGGGCCCAGTACCGGTGGTCACTGCTCCACGCGGACCTTCTGCAAACTTTTCAGCAGCAGTCACAATGAGTGCTTGTTCCACACCTGCACGCTGACTGACATAGTCGAGCGTGAATGGGTCGACCGCTATACGCAATTCATCGAGGCCATTGACATAGCGACCACAAAAATCTTTGTCATATGAATCGGTAGCAAGAATTTGGCGAATGATGCCAGCGAGCAACGTGGGGTCTTCTCCCGCACGCACCGGCAAATACAAATCGGCATAGTGAGCCACTTCGGTGAAACGAGGGTCAATAACAATGAGAAAGAGACCACGTTCTTTTGCTTGGCGCAAGCGCACCAGTGGGTTAAACCCAGGAATTCCACCGGGGTAACCAAATGTGCTCACCAATGTATTGCAGCCAATGACCATAGCAACGTCGGCGGTTTCAAAACCTTGCACACCTGCTGCCCATGCTCCATGACGTAGCGGCGCAATTGCCTTGCCGGGTTGGTCGATAGATGACGACGTGTAAAAACTCTCAGAGCCAATTGCATTGTGGAATGCTGCAGCAATGGGAAGGCCAGTTGCATTTTGATACGCAGCGGTCCCGCAATATGTAGCAATTGAGCGTGGTCCGTACTTTTCCAAGATGCCTGCCAGTTTGTCGGCAATTTCGTCGAAAGCAATATTGGTATCGATGGGGTTCAGCACATCACCTATGCGCTTCAAACTTTCGCGCAAACGTCCAGGGTGCTCGTGTTGCCCGCCCAAGTTGCGGCCTTTCACGCAGGTGTACCCCTCATACATGGGGTCATCTTGCACACCATGAACGCCAAGCACTGCATTGCTCACGGTGTCTACATCAACATCGATGGCACAACCCGCATGACAGAACCGGCAAAAACTACGACGTGTTTCGATGCTCATGTATCCCCCTTGGCAATTTCACTGCTCAAGGAAACACTAGGCGATTTCGTCTGGCGTACTTTCCTCGAGGCCCATACCTAAGACAACGTCTTCATAGTCGATAGTCCATAAGCGCCCAGCAGTTACAGAATCGCCTTCGTAGCAACGCCAGCCCAAACGCCTTTGCACTTCAGGGCTGAATTTCTTCACAAGTTCCCACGGGTTCGCAATGGGTAAAGCTTCTTCAGGGGTGAGCCAACCCACCACATGCGACACATGCATTCCCATGCGCCAGTTGTCTTGCGAGGTATTTGCTCCACCACCATGCAACGCACGGCCAGCGTAAAGAAGCCCGCTACCGGCAGCCATTTCTGCTTGCACTACTAAGTGCTCACACGATCTGTCGGAGAAGTCTGACCACAGGTGACTTCCTGGCACCACATTGGTAGCCCCGTTTTCTGTGGTGAATTCACCGAGAGCAAGCATCCAACTGACGGTCACTTCAGGTGATTCTGGAGTTTCGAAAAACGGCCAGTTGTTCACGTCGCGGTGCAACACCTGTGCATTTTGTCCGGGACCGATGACCATCATTTGTGCCGAGTTCAACCACCAGTCAACAGAGTTCTCGAGCAATAGCGCATCGCTAATTGCTGTCATGACTGGGTGCGTCAGCACTTCAATAAATGCTGGGCTACGTTCTGCAAGTCGGCCGAATCGCTTTGTATTTGTCCCCCAGAATTCTTCAACTATGGAGTCGCCACTTCTTGTTCCCGCATGCATGTTTTGCGTCACCGAGTCAAGATCGTTGCGCAGTCGTTGCACAAGGTCACTCGACAAAAGGTTCGCCACGATGACAGCGCCATCACGATCCATAATTTCTAGGATCTCAGCGATCGGCGCAGTGGATTCCACGGTTACTAAAGCAGCCATACTTTTCAACAATCACTAGGGGCTTTCAACAATAACAGGGTAAGTAAACAAAAAACCCCCAGCCGTAGCTGAGGGTTTTTTGACTAGAGCGGAAAGTGAATTAGCCGAGAAGAATTTCTGACAAAATCCACAAAACGAGCCACAAGATGCCACCCGTAATGAGGGCATTTTTATGGCTTTCGTATGGCCAGAGCAATTTGTTTGTTGCTGCAGTACCACCAAGAAGACCAAGTGCATTGATTTGTAAAATTGCCACTATGGCAATGGCAATGATGAAGAAGGTCCAGGCATTGCCGCTGGTTGCACCAGCAAATGCACCGTTGTAGAAGTGAGCTGCACCCACCATGAAGAACAACATGGAGAACGAGAAAATGAAGTTCTGACGTGAAGCAAGAAGTGCCTTACGACCAGCGCCTGGGGCACCTGCGTTAGCTTCGCCACCTGCAAGCACATTGGCTGCATTGGCAAGAACAACTTTTTGGTTCTTCCAAATAACCATCCAAACGTTGGCCGCCATGAGAATGCCGAGCACCATGCCGATGCTGATCGCCACGTCGTGACCAATGCCCTGACCTGACGTATCGGTCATGAAGTCTTGGAAGTAGTGCTTCACCAAACCAGTAATGAGGATGCCGGTGACCAATGTTGCAATTGAAGCCCAACGGAACCACCACAAAGCGCGACGAGCAACTTTGTCGATAGCGATGTTACGAGCTTTGCCCTCATCACCAAATGCAGCAAAGGCTGGCACTTGAACGAGGTTGAAGTAGTACAGCAAACCGATCCAGCAAATGCCAGCAACGATGTGTAGCCAACGGAAACCAAAGTTTCCGAGGTAGTCGCGAGAAAGCAACTCCATTTTGTATGCCCCTTTGAGTCATTCAGAAAAACTGAAACAGATAACACCTGAAACGTACCACCCTTCATCGCCGAAGGCGGGTAACGTAAGGGCGCCATGGCACATGAATTCATCTACACCTGCTACAAACTGGCCCGGTTTTACCCACCAGACCGCACCATTTTGGAAAATATCTCCCTGTCCTTCTATCCAGGCGCCAAAATTGGCGTTATTGGCTCCAACGGCAGTGGTAAGTCCAGCCTGTTGCGCATCATGGCTGGTATCGACGACGAGTACACCGGCGAGGCCCGCCTCACACCGGGCTTTAGCGTGGGAATGCTCGAACAAGAACCACGTCTTGACCCCACCAAAGATGTCTTAGGAAACGTCATGGACGGCGTTGCCCCCATTCGCGACATGCTCACCCGCTACGACGAGGTCATGGCCATGTGGGCCGACCCTGATGCCGACTACGAAAAAGTAGGAGCACTACAGGCCGACCTCGAAAATAAAATTGCTGCTGCCGACGCATGGAGTCTCGATCGCAATGTAGAAATTGCGATGGACGCATTGCGCTGCCCGCCCAACGATGCCGACGTCACCAAATTGTCTGGTGGTGAGGCACGCCGCGTGGCACTGTGCCGACTTTTGCTCAGCCACCCCGACTTGTTGTTGCTCGACGAGCCCACCAACCACCTCGACGCCGAAAGCGTGTTGTGGCTTGAACGCTTTCTTCAGGAATATTCGGGCACTGTGGTGGCAATTACCCACGACCGTTACTTCCTCGACAATGTGGCCAAATGGATTCTGGAACTCGATCGCGGCCGCGGCTTCCCCTTCGAAGGCAACTACTCCAGTTGGCTTGAACAAAAACAACAACGCCTCTTGCAAGAAGACAAGGCAAACGAAACTCGTGCTCGTTCACTTCAACGCGAACTTGAATGGGTCAAAATGTCACCCAAGGCGCGACAAGCAAAAGGTAAAGCCCGCTTGTCTGCTTACGAGAAGTTGCATGCTGAAGCACAAGCTGCCGAAAGCGGACCCGACCGGATGGAAATTCCTATTCCGTCAGGTCCACGTCTTGGTGACACCGTTATTGAGGTGAAAAACCTGTCGAAGGGTTTTGGCGATCGCTTGCTCATTGACGACTTGTCGTTCACCTTGCCACCCGCTGGCATTGTTGGCATCGTTGGCCCGAACGGCGCTGGTAAAACCACGCTGTTTCGCATGCTCGCAGGTTTAGAGTCGCCAGATACTGGCACGGTCACCATTGGCGACACTGTGCAGTTGAGCTATGTCGACCAAAATCGCGACAACCTCGACGCCGCTGCCACCGTCTATGAAGAAATTACGGGCGGCGTGGAGCACATGAAGGTTGGCGGTCGTGAAATTCATGGCCGTGCCTATGTTTCAAGTTTCAACTTCAAAGGAAGCGACCAGCAAAAACTTGTCGGCGATCTTTCTGGTGGAGAAAGAAACCGCGTACACCTTGCCAAGCTCTTAAAGCGCGGCGGAAACTTGCTTCTTCTCGACGAACCCACCAACGACCTCGACGTCGATACATTACGTGCACTTGAAACTGCTCTTGAAGGTTTCCCTGGATGCGCTGTTGTCATCAGCCACGACCGTTGGTTCCTCGACCGTATTGCCACGCACGTTCTCGCCTTTGAAGGCGACAGCCAAGTGCGTTGGTTTGAAGGAAACTTCAGTGAATACGAAGCGTGGCGCCGTAAGGAACTTGGCTCATCTGCCGACACTCCTCATCGCATCAAGTACAAGCCCATCGCTCGCTAAGTCATCATGACCAGTATCAAGACTTTCCGATGGGCATGCGCTGTCACTTTCATCTGCGGCATCGCTGGCATCATCGTTTCGTCGATTGCAGGAAATAACGAAGGCTGGGTCATCAGCATTGGTCTCACCACCACTGCTGCGGCCATTGTGCTCATAGTTGTTTCAACAGTTACTGCAAAAGAGCGCATTCATACCTTCAACGAAGTAGAAGCAGAATACCTCGAAGCAAAAATAGATGAGCAAGTAAAAAACGGTGCTTCAGAAGAAGAGCTCCGCGACATTGTGCGGCGCGCCATCGCGCTGGGGCAACGCTCGACATGACCACCGATGTTGAACTCACGCAAGAGCTCATCCTCGATGATCATTTGCTCGCCGCTGCACTTGCACGTGCTGCTGGGCAACAGCTGCTCGAATTACGCACCACACTTTTTGTGCAAGGTTCTACAAAGTGGCACGTCAAAGACACTGGAGACGAAGTTGGCCATCGCTTTCTCATGGAAGCGCTCGCTCATCATCGCCCGAATGATGCTGTTTTGTCTGAGGAAGGCGCCGACAACAACAAGCGCTTAAGCGCCAACCGAGTATGGATCATTGACCCACTCGATGGAACCAATGAATACAGCGAAGAAGGCCGTGGCGACTGGGCCATACATGTTGCTTTGTGGGAGAACGGCGAACTCACTGCAGGCGCAGTCGCATTACCCGTTCTTGGCATCACGTTGAGCACCGACCCAGCAACGAAACCTGTGCTTCCCGCTCCCCTTGCACGCAAACCTCGCCTCATCACTTCTCGTAATCGCGCACCGTATTCAGCTCACCTTGTGGCTAATGCAATTGACTGCGATGCCATTCGCATGGGCTCTGCAGGAGCAAAAGCTATGGCTGTTGTTCTTGGCGAAGCTGATATTTATGTACACGATGGAGGCATGCACCAATGGGACTCTGCAGCACCTGTGGCTGTAGCTCGCGCTGCAGGGCTTCACACATCACGTATTGATGGTTCACCATTTGTGTACAACCAACGCGATACTTGGCTACCCGACCTCATTATTTGCCGAACAGAATTTGTCGAGCCTGTCATGAAGGCCTTATGGAGTGACGACTAAGTCACCCTTTCAAAATTGCGTCGGTGTGCTCGCCTAAAAACGGAACTGGGCCAGGGCGAATTTCATAATCTTCAAAGTCAACTGGGCTATTGACTGCTTCGAATGGCTCTTCTCCATCACGCGGAGACATCGAAACAAATCCACCAGCTGCGCGGGCTTGTGGGTCGAGAATTACGTCGACGATGGAGTTCACTGGTGCCCACCACACATCGTGCTCATCGAATAGCGCAGTCCACTCGTTCAGTGGTTTTGTTGCAAAAAATGCATCGAGCAAAGAGATGAGCTCCACATTGTTCTGCAAACGCAGCTGTGTTGTTTTGAATTTATCGACCAGTAGCTCATCGGAGTTGATGGTGGCCAATAATGCTGGCCAATGCCGATGTGCTTCCAGGCCCAGCAACCAAAACCCTTTGCCATCGCCAGCTACATAGCTATTAATGAGCGGGGCACGACTATTGCTCCGTGAGCGCGTACTTTCCCGTTTGCCAAATCGCAATTGGACACCAATATCCCATGCGATGTTGTACATCCCGTTACGCAACAAACTTGTTGACACCATGCGACCTTGGCCCGTGCGTTGCGCATCGAAGAGCGCCGCAGTCACCCCTGCAACAAGTGACATCCCCGTCACATGGTCACCGTGACCGCTGCGCAACGTTGCCAGCGTGTCACCAGGCGGAACCAAACTATGTGCGGCACCGGAACGTGCCCAATACCCCCCGAGGTCGTAACCTGGGCGATGTGCATCGGGACCTTCTAAACCAAAACCAGAAATAATGCCGTACACCAACTTCGGAAACTTTTGACGCAGTGCAGGTGGGTCGATACCCAAACGCTGCAGTGCAGCAAAGCGCAAGTTGGTAATAAATATGTCGGCGCTTTCCAACAACAACATCATCTGCGCCATTCCCTCTTCTGAACGCAGGTTGATGACCACCGACTTCTTGCCGCGGTTATCGATTTCAAAAGGAGGAACAGCCTTTTGTTCTTGCACACCAATGGCGCCAAAAACATTGCGTTGCGGGTCACCATCGGGTGGCTCTACCTTCACTACATCGGCGCCCCAGTCGGCAAGAACTCCACCGCATGCTGGCCCAGCAACCCAAATGCCGAGTTCGACAACTTTGACTCCGGCAAGTGGCCCTGGTCTCATCTTTTTCCCCTATTCAGCGATGTGATCTCTTTCATCATGTCACTCTTGTCCCATTAATTCTCACTTGAATAGGCGCACTTGCAATACACGGGGCAAACTAGGGGCGTGACACGACCTAATGATTGTTCTTGGGGTGCTTTTAGTGATGAAGCGCCGTGGGTGTTGAGTGAAGACCACCTTGCATGGGCCAACGATGCAACCCAAATTCGCATCAACGTGCGCCGCGAAGTTCCCGACCTCACCACTCCACGCCGCAATCCACCACTTGGTCGGCTTCTCTATGTTGTTTGTGTTCTTGGCTCAGCTGTACTGCCCTGGCTCGCGCGAAAGAAACTCAAAAGGTTTGCCACCCCTGCTGAAAGCAACGCAGCAATATCACTGCGTCTGCGCAAAGCAGTAGAAACACTTGGGCCCACTTACATCAAACTCGGACAAATCATTTCGAGTGGTGAAGGCCTATTCCCCGGGGAACTTGTTGAGGAATTTAAACGGTGTCGTGACCAGGTTCCTGCGGAACCATTTGAAACGGTGCAACTCACCATCGAGCAAGATCTTGGATGTCGCCTCAACGATGTGTTCTTGCACATCGACACCACCCCTCTGGCTGCAGCCTCTATCGCCCAGGTGCACGCTGCAACTCTCACCACTGGTGAATCGGTTGTAGTCAAAGTTCAACGACCAAATATTGGCAAGCTCGTTCGTAAAGATCTGCGAGTCATGGCCTGGCTTGCACCGTTTCTTATTGGTCGTATCAAAATCGCCGCGCTCGCCAACCCACCAGCTCTTGTTGAGCTTTTTGCCGAAACCATCGTTGAAGAACTCGACTTCCGCATGGAGGCATCGAACATGGTCGATGTGTCGCGCATGTTGCACCGCCTCCACCAAACTGGGTACATCGTTCCCCGACCACATCCCTCGCTTGTCTCGCGGCGCATCTTGGTGATGGAACGTTTATACGGGTTCAACTTCGATGATGTTGATGGCATGAAAGCAGCTGGCCTCGATACAGAGGCAATTATTCGCACCGGCATGATTGCCTTCATGGAAGGAGCGATGATTGAGGGCATCTTCCATGGTGATCTTCACGGTGGCAACCTCTTTGTGCTTTCAGATGGCAGAACCGCACTGCTCGACTTCGGCATTGTGGGTCGGCTCTCCCCTACTCGACGCGTTGCCTTTTTGCGGATGCTGTTAGGCGCCACCACAAATGACGTGAAAGGCCAAGTAGAAGCACTGCGCGACCTCGGCGCACTTCCCCTCGACGTTGACGTTGCTCAGGTCATTTCCGATCTACGACTCGACCAACAAACCATCGACCCCACGTCACTTTCGGGCGAAGAACTGGTGAAAGAAGTACAACGCATTGTGAAAGCGCTTCTTGGCTATGGGGCAAGCATGCCAAAAGAACTCATGTTGTACGTGAAGAACATGGTCTTTCTCGATGGCGCCATTTCGCGACTCGCCCCCGACCTCGACATCTTGGCCGAAGTAGCAAACATTTCGATGCTTTTTGCCGAACGCCATGGTGAACAAATTGGTCGAGACCTCGGCATCAATGCACAAAGTATTGAACTGAACCTCGACAGTGTGAAAGCGGGCTTTGGTCTCGAAGCGAGCGTGAACCGTCTCACTTACCGTGAGCTACAACAGCGCCGAGAGCTCATCAATAAACGCATGCGCGACCACGTTCGCAAATAGTTGCTTTACAGCACCACAACTGGCGTGCCAATTGTGGCAAACGACCACAGGAACTCGGCGTCTAACTTCGCTTGGCGCTGACAACCACCAGAAAGCCGTGTTCCTAATTCTACTTCCGTTTGATACACGGTATTGTCGCTGCGATGCACAGGTATTTGGTGAAAGCCAATTGCGCCGATAGCAGTTTTTAGCCAACGCACCATTTTTTTGAGAAAGGCCTTACCGTTCCATGCCGTTGTGATTTCCGAACGGCTGTACACCTGATGCGTACCGCGAGTTTCGTTGTTGTATCGGCTACCCGACACCAACCATGAACGAATGATGTTCTCATTTTTGTCCACTGCCCATACACGTTGACCTGCACGCTCGTACACCAAGCGTCGCCCCGACCCAGAATTTGCTGGGAGCACAGGAGCAGAAGCTCCCGTTGAGGCCACAGAAGACAACAAGAACCCGAGCGAGTCTTTTGCCCCTTTCGCCGGTACAGGCGTACGTACCACCAGCAGGTTTTCATCGGGCCAAATGCCAAGCGCTAGTGCAGTTTCACGGCCGGCAATGCCATCAATAAATAGTTCCTTTTTCGTTTGCAATGCAGTGACGGCAACTTGGGTTGCCACATCGTAAGTGCCCGTCACTTTTTCGAGATAGCTGTTTTTCACCAGTGCCTGTTGCAAGCACACCACGTCTTTACCTGTGGTGCCCGGGCGCAAAGCTTTCATAGGAATCGTGCACGGCTCGGCACTTGCTGGGTCGTCACCAATGAGGTCTGCCAGAGCAACGGTGGTGCTTGAGTCCAATACCGTGGTGCTGGTTGCCACTACTGAAGTTGTGGGGGCACTTGTGTTGTCATTGCGTACTGCTCCAACGCCAACGTAAAACACCCCAGACACCACAATGACGGCGAGGAGCAAAAGTTGCTTACGGTTGGCGTGTGAGTTCATAAGAGATTTTCCGAGCTATCGACACTCTCAATGTACCGCCATACGCATTACGTGCCATACCCTTCGCCCTGCCACACTAGAGAGGTGCGTTTACTTATCGCTCGCTGCAGTGTTCATTACGTTGGCCGCCTGGAGTCGCGCCTCGATGAAGCAACGCGCCTCATTATGGTGAAAGCCGACGGGTGTGTTGCTATTCACGCCGACGGTGGAGCCTATAAACCGCTCAACTGGATGAACTCACCAAATACCTTGCAGGAAAATGAAGGCGAGTGGATTGTTGCTAACCCAAAAGGCGAAACCATCACCATCACTTTGCACGAAATATTTCTCGACACCCAACATCATCTTGGCGAAGACCCTGGACTCTCTAAAGATGGTGTGGAAGCACACTTGCAAGAACTGCTTGCGGCGATGCCAGAAACAATTGAGGAAGGTCTCACGCTCATTCGCCGCGAGTACCCCACTGCCATTGGGCCTGTTGACCTCTTATGCAGAGACAAAGATGGCAACACGGTGGCCATTGAAGTCAAACGTCGTGGTGAAATTGATGGCGTTGAACAACTTGCCCGCTACTTGGAGTATCTACACAACGACACTTCGCTCGGCGCTGTTCGAGGCATTTACGTTGCCCAGGTCATTAAACCACAAGCCAAAACCTTGGCAACAACACGAGGATTTACTTGTGTAGAAATTGACTACGAGCTTTTACGTGGCAATAAGCCAGACGAGCTCACACTCTTTTAAGAGATGTGCAAGCCACACTCGGTTTTGCCACTACCCGACCAACGCCCAGCACGTGGGTCTTCACCAGGTTTTGTGGGGCGAGTACATGGCCAGCATCCAATTGAGGTGTACCCGTGTTGACGTAAGGGGTGAACTGGCAGTTCATACAATTCGTTGTACAAAGCGATATCACTGTCGCTGGTACCCGCTAAAGGGTTGACCTTAATAACTCCGCGCATGATGTCGCGCGACACAATGGGAGTGTTCTTGCGTGCTTCAGAATCTTCACGGCGAACACCGGTGATCCACACTTTTTTATTTTCTAACGCGTCTTCCAATGGCACCACTTTGCGTGCAGCACAACATGCATCGGTATCAACCTGCCAACCATTTGGCGCGAGATGATCTTCATTACGCTTATCAATATGCACATTGATGCCAAAAGTTTTGCCAAGGTTTTCTGCATACCAATGTGTTTCGGCAAAGAGATAACCAGTATCGAGCAAGACCACTTCAATGCCAGGCGCAGCGCTATGGGCCACATGCGACAGAGTTGCATCTTGAAAACTCGAGGTCACCAAAAACGATTTGTATGGTGGCACCTCGTCGGCAGTCCCAAACGATGCAACAGCCCATCGCACGATGTCGGCGGGCAACATGCCTTCGAGTTCGCGCGAAACATCGGCGAGTTCCTGAGCCGATGCAGACAGCGAAACGAGGGTGGCAGGTAGGGTCACGCCCTCAGCCTACCGATTCCCGACTATTCCTATCAACTTTTAGTTAAATCGGATATTTAGCTCCGAAAACGGCACAGCCCTTGGTCGATCACAAGGCGCGAACCCACCGCTGTGGTGAAGACCGCTTCTCCCTTGGCCGTTTCCCACATGGAAATGGTGAGCTCTTCCCCGGGAATCACAGGCGAGGCAAAGCGCCCCTCGATGTGCTGAAAAGCGCTGGCATCGTTGTTGCACAGCCCCTGCAAAAGCCCACGCCCGGTGAACCCATAGGTGCACAGCCCGTGCAAAATGGGGCGCTCAAAACCGCCGCGTGCAGCAAAGGTGGGGTCGGAATGCAGCGGGTTACGGTCGCCCGATAAGCGATACGTGAGAGCTTGGTGCAGTGAAGTGGTGTACTTCACCACGTGGTCGGCCGCACGGCTGGGTGGCACATTCTTATCGCCGCCAGGCCCGCGATCGCCACCCCATCCGCCTTCACCACGGATAAATGAAGAACCCAGAAGTGTGAACATTGCACTGCCGTCAGCTGCATCAACAAGGTCGGTTTGTGTTGATACCACCGCACCGGAACCTTTGTCGTAAATACCAATGATGCGACTGACACCACGGACCTTGCCGGAAACGGGCACCGGCTTGTGCAGCGTGACCGACTGTTGGCCGTGCACCAACATGGCGGGGTTGAAGGTGCCAATACTGGTACGCGTGGAACCCATGCCCCAGCCAACAACAACGGGGAACGTGGGAAACACTTGCTGAGCTACACCATCGGTGTTTTCTGTTGTGAATGACAAGTCGTCGACACCCGCGCCAATACCAACGGCATAGAGCAACGCGTCTTTGCTATTCCACGAAGCCTCGAATGGTTCGCTTTCTGTTCCTACTGCATCTGGATTAATAGGCATGGTTCACTCTCTTTTTAGTAGATCATTATTTTGCATTTTGTGGCCAATGGCCATCTTCGCCATCCATGCCCGCATTCGCACGAGCACCGGCAAGAAGTTCGTCGACAATGGCACCGAGCAGTGTGGGGTCGGCTACAGGCGCATGACGTGGGCCACGATGCCAGCCTTCAGCAATAGCGAGCGTTTGACCACTTGCTTCGAACACTCGCCCTGTGACGTGTTTTGATTCAGCAGATGCAAGCCACGTAACAATGGGCGCAATCCACTTCGGGCTACGCATGTCGCGGTCGGCTTCTGTTTCTGGTGCTGGGCCAAGACCTTCGGTCATACGCGTTAAGGCAACAGGTGCAACTGCATTTGCTGTTACTCCGTAGCGTGCAAGTTCGAGTGCGGCAATAACAGTAAACGAGGCAATACCTGCTTTTGCCGCACCGTAATTGGTTTGACCAGGGTTGCCATAAATTCCTGATACCGACGTGGTGTTAATGATGCGACCATCAACTGGCTTGCCAGCTTTATTCTGATCGCGCCAATACGCAGCTGCGAAATGTGATGGACCAAATGTGCCCTTCAAGTGCACCTTGATGACGGCATCCCATTCTTCTTCGGTCATGTTGGCCAACATGCGGTCGCGCAAAATGCCTGCGTTGTTGACTACTGCATGCAGATCGCCAAAAACATTGATTGCAGTGTTGATGAG
>Ga0194048_10000201_pt1 | contig 27546 bp, 35 predicted proteins | sample JunL225m_MetaG_FD_161685 | JGI IMG/M metagenome (GOLD analysis project Ga0194048, IMG submission 161685) | Anoxic zone freshwater microbial communities from boreal shield lake in IISD Experimental Lakes Area, Ontario, Canada - Jun2016-L222-5m | ecosystem: Environmental > Aquatic > Freshwater >...
GGTGCGACTGGCCCCGCAGGTGCTACTGGTGCGACAGGTGCTGCGGGTGCTACTGGTGCGACAGGTGCCACTGGTGCTGATGGAGGAATGGGTACACAGACTTCATATTCTCCATCAATATATGCGGGTTCAACAATTGGAGCGGGACCAGGGGCAACACCAAACTTTAGTTTTACTTCAGGCAAAACAGCATCAAGTGACCAAACAGGTTCCTACGCAACAAGTGGAAAACTTGTACAATTTAGTGCAACAATTACGTGGAACAATGTTTCTAACATGTCTTCTATTACAACAAAAATTGCTGATGCAGACATTACATCTAAACCAGGATTTTATATAACACTTCCAGCAAATGCTGCTCGCACAGCGTTTGTTTATGGTGGAGTTACGATTGAAACTTCTGGTGGAAACGGAACAACCCTTGCGGGTGCAAAATATGAAGCCGTTATTGGAAGAACAGTTGCTGGTTCTGCTAATTTATATTTATTTACAAATGAAAAAGAACCAAAACCTTTTGACTACGAACGTCCATTTGGAAGTGGTGGATGGGCAACTAGTAAAGGTAGTTTTATGACATTTAGTGGAGTATACGAAAAACAATAACTAAGCAAATGATATAATATATTTAAAGGCAATGGAGTGAATCCACTAGGGTCACCCCACGCGCTGGTTCTGTATCACGCGCAGAGATAGAACCCATCTAATCTAAAAATGTGATATAAAAACTTGCAATTTCGCTTATTTAGATGGTTTAATAAGTGACTATGTTTATCTTCTTAATTATATTAGCAGCACTAATTTTTCTTGCACATAAAACAGTTATGAACGCTGTAGAAAAATATAACTATGGACACAGTGTTTGCGAAGAGTGGCGCGAGTTTGAGCGCCAGTTCCAGTACGAGGATGCTTTTAAGTTCTAACTGAACGCTTCTCTTGACGAGCCAAGAGCCAGTCAACCAATTCATCAAACGGTCGGATATACTGCTTTGGGCACAATAGCCATGTTTCTTCAATCTGGCGATACTTGTCAAAACCAGTAAACGGGTACCAATATTGCTCTGTTGACGTTGGAACAACAAGTATTTCTTTGCTCACCTGAGAAATTAGGGCAACCGCAAGTGGCTTTTCCGCTTTTGCATACCATCCAGAACGGGTATCCACGATAATGCTATTACGGGAGAAATCGCTTGGGTCTGCCGTAAAGTTCTGTCCTTGAGACTTGACCTCAAGACAGCCAGGCATATTGTTGAATTCAATGTCTTTTTCAAACTTGGTCATGTAGTCGCGCTCTTCATCTGTTTTTGCAATTTGCACTTCATTTGCATAGCAAATAATCCCAAAGTTATTCAAGCGTTCAGCAACAACTTTTGCCCACTTCCCACCAATATGGTATGACTTCTCGTAATTGAATTGACTCATTACTTGCTAATCATAGCAAGAATTTGTGTCTTTCCTTTTGCTCCAACTTCACGTTTTACCATTTCTCCATTTTCAAATAAAATTAAAGTTGGGATACTCATAACATTATACCTTTGCGCAATGTCACCATGCTCATCAATATCCAATTTTGCAATCAAAACAGAATCCGAATGCTCTGCATCAATATCCTTCAAGACTGGGGCAATTGCCTTACATGGTCCACACCATTCCGCCCAGAAGTCAACGAGTACTGGTATGGGCGATGTCTTAATAACTTTTTCAAAATCTTTGCTATTTAAATGGACAATCATTACTCCGCCTCAATAAAGATACATTCGCCTGGACACTCTTCTGCTGACTCAACAACATCATCAAGTCTGTCGTCTGCGAATGAAGCCAAGCCAGCCGCGCCTTCTGGGTTCCCCACAGCGGCCGCATAAATCTTGTCCCCTTCTCGCACATACGCAAGACCGTCTGGCATCATATGAAACACATCTGGGGCTATCTCGGCGCATAGTCCATCTCCAGTACATAGGTCTTGGTCAATCCAAACGCGCACTATTTTCCTTCTAGATGGTCAGGGATTCCATTTCCGTCTTTGTCTTCTTCGGAGTTACGGCCAGTTGAAATCATTAGGCCTGCAAGTGTACCAGTAATAAACGTGGCAACGCTTGAAAGAACGCCAAAGAACATCTTGTCGTTTTCGGCCTGAGCACCAATCGGTTGTGTTACGAATACAAGTGCCCATAAAACACCAATAGTTGTAATCATCAATACGAAGCCGAGCATGCAGCCAATAACAAATTTTAGACGGGCGTCAAGTTCTGCTGATGTAAGACGTTTTTTCACGGTGCGGTTGTCTCCTGTGTTGGGGCGATTGTTGTTTCGCTTGGATTGAATCCAAGAAGGTATTCTGTGCAGTTTCCATCTACTTTGCATCTCGGTAACTTACAATCCTCACTGGCCCAATTGTCTGGGTCTTGACATGAATAACGGTAACCGCCTTCGTATCCGCACGAAGCAAAAGAAAGTACAAAGGCAATAGGCGCGATAAACTTAGCAATCTTACGCATACTATGCCTTATGGGCGATATACGCGCTCGCTGTGGCACTTCCCATACCAGAATCATTGAACGCTTTTGAGAACTCTTCTTTGCGTGCGCTTCCATCAACCTTATTGAAAACGCTATTAATTTCTTCAACACTGAGTTTCCCATCATCAAGAAATGCGCGCGACAGGCCCTCAATTACAGTTGCTACGCCAGCAATTCCAGCCATAAAGATTGCCTTCCAAAGAGGAACTCCTGCAATTGTTCCAGCGCCAATAACGCCCAATCCAGATGCTGCAAATGTTGCCATGATGCGCAAGACGATACTTTTAACCTGTTCCATTACTGTTGCGCTCTACCCTTTTTATCTTGATGAGTACGCAAAGGATGCCCTAGTGGGAGGTATTGACGGCGCTTCCCAGCCTTTGTTCCAGGAACAATCTCCACTTCACCAGTAAGAGGATTTTTGCGCGTGCGGCCTTCTCCAGAACCTGGTTTGCCTTTTTTCTGTTTTCCCATAGAGATAATAATAATCTTTTGAGGAACTGAAATGGTTTAGGCTAGAAAGGCAATGTATCCTGCGGGAATTCGCTTTCAATGACCGCTGAGTTGCCTGATTCAACCACCTTGAACCCATCTGAGCGCTCCAGGACCATGTGAACGTAGTTATGCAATCCCCAGTTTTCAACTAGATTGCGAATTACTGATTCAGCAGCCAGGGTTGAGCATGTGTATAAGTCAAACTGCACAAACGGTGGGTTTGTTTCATCCCAAACGTGCATTGCAATATGCGAAGTCTCAATCAAGCAACCGACCGTCATTCCCCTATTACCCTCTTTGGTGACATAGGCAGCAATCGGTCCAGCGGCAATTTTCATTCCAATTTCCTCTACGAGTTTTTCAATCCATAGAAGAGCAGCACCTTTATCCATCGGCGGGTTGCTCATGTACCCATTTAAGAGTAGATGATTATGTAGTGCCATATTAAAATCCGTTCTGTATGAGCCAGTTCTGCTCTTCCCTATTGACTATTTGATTATAGGTGTTCGTAGCCCTGCTATTTGCGAGGCCAACCCTGTTATGTCTGATGTTGAACCGCCTTCGGATTGCATCTCTTTGCCTCTCCGTGAACCCACCCCAAATGCCAAACGCTTCCCACTGTACCGAGTACTCCAAACACTTCTTTCTGACAGGGCATGTCTGGCAGATTTCAATCGCTTTTTTCTGGTTATCAAGTTGGTCCTTATTCATTCCAAAGGTCGGGAACCACCATGATGTATCGTAACCAGAGCAAATACCTCCTTCTGGGGGGAACGGTGCGGCATTCCTATTTTCTGAAGCAATTGCTCTTTGTGTTCTGGAATAAACGTCTACATCAGTCATTTGTTTCCTATTCGTTTAGTACTGGCCGTTGTAAGACCAGTTATGTCTTTCCTTGAGTAACTTAATTGCAATAGAGAATATCAGGTTCTCATCAAAAGTAAAAATCCGCTGTGAAAGAAAAATCTGGTGGATATGTGAATGGCTAAACTCTGGACACTCTTGTGGGTCCACTGCATTTGACTGTAATACCTGGGCGATAACTACGGCAGTTGCGTAAACGCGTTGCCAGTATCTTGGGTCATCGCCCTCTACAGAAAAGGGGCCGTTACTCGTTTCTCATAGAGACTGCAGACCATTTCCCAAGTCTCATTAGATGGTGGCCCAGATTCAACGTGTGTAGCGACAGACATGCGCTGCTTGCTATCAAATAATTTTGCATCTCTGAGAGAAATACCAATCTCCTCAAGTGCATCAACAATTCTTACCGACTTAAGAAGGCGATGCTGGTGTTCGTACGGATTCTCTAATTGCATCTATTCCCTCAATCATTGTTTAATTCTTGAACCGCCCTTGCGAGTTCCTGTTGAAGACATTAGCAGTGTTTCGGTAAACTTCCAAATCTTGTTGAGCCTCATTTAACTGCTGATTCAATACACCAAGGCTTAATCCAGCCAAAGTAAATAAAACAACGAACAAGAATGCACAAAGCCACCCGACTATGGCAACCAAGATTAAAAGGAAAGTCATTCCAGCGGTGCTCGCCCACCAGCGATAATTTTGCGCGCAAGCGCAACCATCTGCTGGATTAAAGGTTTTGACACCTTCAACTCTTCGGCAATCTCAAAATATGATAGCCCATCTTTATCTGGTCCACCAAATTCGCAAGATTCTTTAATCGCCAAAGCGCGCGCCTCAATGATTTGGCGGCGCAATTCAGCCACTGCTGGGAGCATTTCTGAATGAAGTTTCTTTGACCGCTTTACTGGGTCTGCTTCACGCAATATTTCTTTAAGTTTTGCCTCAATCATGTTCACTCCAACTCGGTTATTTCCATAATGATTTTAGATTCTCCAGATATTACTGGTGCCTCAAAAGTGAGACGCCTTACAATGTCTGGACCATCTTCCCAAAGTATACCAGCATCAACAAGTCCATCTATACAGGCCTTCGCTACGGGGAAGTGTCCGCCAGTGTCTGCCCTACCTTGACGATTTCTTCGGTGCGGAGTGAACGTTATTTCAACGGCTTTAAGTTTTTTTGGTATTTTTCTTGCTATTGCCACTGTTGCCGTTGCGTCGCGCCACTCTTTTACAAGTTTTGCTCTTTGCATGTGGTGAATTGTGCGCTCTTTATTTAGCGTCCAAAGTTTCTCTCCCCACACTTCAACAACAAATGTGCGTAACTCTTTAGGCTGCTTATTTTTCTTTGGAGGCATAGATTCCCACAAAGTTAAGGTTTTGCCAGAATGGCTGAACTGTTGTAAATCCAGCCTCTTTTAGCAACCGAATGTTTTCTGATGTCCGCAGCGGAACGAGAATATTTTCAAGCGATGCACGTTTTGCCGAAATTTGCTCATCGGTATAGTGGTTATCTTTTTTCATTTGAAGATAAACATCAACAAGGTGCTCTTGTGCAACATGGTTTTCACCAAGAACCTTTTCAACCAAAATAAAACATCCGTTATGCGTTACAGAGTTATAAACCTGACGCAGCAATTCCTGTCGGTACTCAATGGGCACAAATTGTAAAGTGAGTATTGACAAAACGATGTCATACCTAAGCCGCGTAAGTTCCACTTCCTTTAAGTCGGCATGAACTATTGAGACAGTATCGTCTATGGAAAATCTCTGCCTTGCTCTGGTGACCATCGCAGATGAGTAATCAATGCCCACATAAGAAAGGTGAAGAGAACCACTAAATTTTTGCTGCATCATGGCAATCATCTCTCCATGTGAGCAACCCATATCAAGAATGAATCCGCCATTGGGCACGATTGGTTCAACCATACGAATTACGGCACTGCGCATTTCTTCATACCCTGGTATTGAACGGCTCAGCATGTCGTCAAAAACAACTGCAACGCTTTCATCAAATGACCATTCTGTTCCAGCAATTATTTCATCTTTCATAGTTCTATTCCCAATCTTTGTGAAAATGCTGCTTTTGCTTCCTTGACCATTCCCAATCGCCTACCGCCTGGATGCGGAAGGTCAAATTCAAATTCAATTGCTGCTACTAAATCTTCTTTACTAATCGGGCGAGGGTTTATTCCTACCGCTTGAACAAGTCCGTTTTTGGCGGTATTAAATACTTCCACAGTTTTAAAACCATTTAAAACGAGTTCCTTAAATTCAATTGGCGTATGGTATTTCTGGACTTTTGGCTTTGCTGCCACATCGGCAACAATTATTCGCGGTTCATAATCAAGCGGGAAGCCACCACTAATGGTGTCGTGACCCTTCTTGACATCGCCCTGTGCGTGGTTATGCCACCTATCGGATTCGCTTGATATTGCAGAGGTATAGAACTTGGTTGTTGGAGAACAAAGAGAAGCAACAAGATTCACCACATGCACCCTGTCTTGGTAAAATGGAATGCTATTAAATACGCTTGACATGAATATTGAAGACCACTGTGTCCCGTTTGCGACGCGCTCAAGAAACCTTGCCGTGAGTGCTTGTGCCCCCTCAGTATCAATTGTTTCGTTGTCTGGGCCCAGAAGGAATGGCTCAAACGGTATTGCATCAACGCCCATGTTCTGAAGTATTTCTGTTTTATCGCAAAGTCCAGCACCAAAATCAATCACGGTATTTCCGTAGTACTGTTTCCATAACTCAATATGTTTTGGGTCATTGAGGTGAAATGCTCCGTTGCGGTTTCCAGATGATACAAAATTACGCAGGAAGTCTTCCAAAAATGTTGGAGTAAGAATTGTTTGTTTTTGGTTTCGTCGCCTAAAAGAGTTATGCCTGAGTAGGTCTGCGTAGCGCTCTTGGATGTCAAAGTCCATTGAAAGTAGGTTCATCATTGCCTTGACTTCTTCTTTTACGCTTGATGGAACAACCACACAGTCAATAAAATCAATATTCTCCATTGCGGCAAAGGTTAACCGTGCCCTTCCATTGAGTACCTCATTCTCTGGGGTGCAGACAATTGGCATTGAGGGAAGGCCCTTGGAGCGAAACTGACCAGCCATCATTAGTGCATGGTTTTCTGCCCATCTCTCATTTAACTGTATTAATCTCAGGACTGATTGTGGCTTTGTTTTTAGTACTGGATACCACTCTGGCGTATCTACCTCAATGTCTGGCAGGGCTGTAATTCGGTCAAACAAACCTTCCATTGAAAAAAGTTGCTCCCGCATGTCGGCAGACGACTGATTCTTATAAACATCGTTTGTGGCACGATTGTAAAGAACGTTTATGCCCATACGACGCTCTACTGGCATCTCGGGTGTTCGTACTACGGGAACCATCTTTGCGCCCATCCTGGAGGCAACCAGGTGCCTCTGGTGACCGCTTAAAATCTCGCCGTTTACATCCGCATAGATTGGTAGCAGCCAGCCAAATTTGCGCAGGGAGAGTTCAACCATGTTGAGCCTTTCGGGGTCTGCTTTTCTTGGGTTGTAGGCAGACGGCCTAAGTTCATCAATTGAGACTAGTTTTGCTTTCATTGCTCCGTGCGGCGGGCGCTCTTGCGCTTTGAGCGGCGTTGGCGCGTACTCACCCATGAATCATCTGGGATATTCAGCATCTCTCCTATGCCGCTGCAAACTTCTTCATAGGAGAATCCAAATGCTTTGAACATTTCTTCTTCCCATGCATCAAATTGCTCGCGGACAAATTTAAACTCCCACCTTCCAATAATCGCAGTGATATTCCTTTGAACGTCATCATCTTCTTCTTTTACTGGAGCGCTCTTGATGCCCCACCCAGCAACATCGCGCAGAAGGTCGTCTACTGCATCTCCGTCATAGCCAGTCCCCTGAAACGATGTCATTCCGCGCAGCATTTCTGCTAATTCAACATGGTCATAAGTGCCAAGGTCTGCAGTTTTATTGTCTACTAAAACAATTCTTGCTGCTGCTTCATCGTCAACATCAACAAATGTTGCTGCTATTTCTTTCCAGCCCAGCATCTTTGCTGCTTTCCATGTATGGTTACCAACAAGGATTGAGTTGTCAGAATTATTTACTACTATCGGTCTGAACTGACCATTCTCGCGCAAACTCTCTGCGATACTCCCAACGTCACCCTGACGGGCATTCATCGGATATGGGAACACGCTGTTAATGTCAACATTTGTTGTCCCAGCGATAACGGATTTCATTCCAGATTTTTCAACCGTCTTTTTGCGGACTGTCTTTTTGCGCGCTTTTGGAGGACTGGCAACAGCGCCACTCAGATTTAATCTGCGCTTTAACTCAACAACAACTGAATTGTCATCTCCGTAGGCCTTCATAACATCACTGGCCCAATTTTCATACACGTCGTCGTCAACCATGATTCTGTATGAGCCAACGCAGACACGGATTTCTTCTCCAACCTTGCCAGTTCGCTCTGATTCTGGCGCGGTGAACTCACCAGCACCATCAAGAAGCGACTGCAATTGGTCAACATCAACTTGATTAAAACCAGTTCCATCAAGACTTGATAAAGATTGAAGAAGTTCTAATAATCTAAAATCATCATATGAAGAAGCATCTGAGGTTCTGTTGTCTGCAAGGACAATCTTTTGCGCTTCAAGTTCATTGACGTCCACCCAAGAAACAGCAATTTTTGTCCAGCCCAAACTTCGTGCGGCGCGCCATGTGTGGTTTCCAGCGAGGATTGAGTTATCGGCACGGTTTACTACAATCGGTTTATATTGACCGTTTACTTCAAGGGACTTGGCAATTGCCTCAACATCACCGCGACGTGGGTTTTGGTGATATGACTTTAGGGTTGAGATATCAACAATCTCTGTGTCTACTTTAATCTGCTCGTCCATGAGCAATAGTATAGACTATGTATCAGTCTTTAGAAAAACCTTTTGCTAGTTTCTCTCTGATTTTACGGATTTGTTCTAGGTTTTCTTCCACCGAACACGGTTCATCCTGCTCGGCTCGCTCTAGTTCCAGGCGCTTCGCATTGGCATCCTGAATCTCCCTAATATGCACAGGGTTTATCATTTCGTAGAAATCAGCCCATGCTGGGAAGAACCTAAGAGTCCGCTCTAAGCGCTTTACGGTACTCCTCGCAGTTTCATACTGGTATGGAAGAAGATTATCTTCCCACCTGTACACCTCTTCAACTGTTAATTTTTTATTTGGGAAGACCAAAGATAATTCAGCGATTATCTTGTCTGCTTCGTCTACTGTCATTGTGTTGGTTCCATTTCTCTTCTAATTTTAAATGATGCTCGTGGGAAATTTCATCAAGGTGAAATGGGTCAAGTTCCGTTCCACGAATTTCTTCAGCAAGAATTCTTTGTTTTCTCCACAGTAGGTTGAAATATGTTTGCCCATATCTCCAGCCACCGCTTTTGTATAGCCGTTCATAATCAATGCTGACCGTTGCAATAAAGTCGGTGTAGGTGCAATCATCTTTAAACCACATGCGACTAGAGAGTATAGTGGTCTCTCCATTGAGATGGTGAATGGTTCTCAATAACGGCTTTTGCCTGCTCTTCGCTTTCATACATCCGTACGACATGCACGCACGGGTCTTCTTCGTATAGAAGAGTCTCCTCCTCAATGCTTAGTGGAAGGCCATCGTGGGTATAGCAAACTGGCGGGCCGCACCAGCCTTTTTCAATTCCGTATTTCATCCAATCGTTGTAATCCATATTATGCTCCTCGTTGTTTTCTTGCTTCTGCAATTGCATCCCAGCCACCTGGAACCTGTTTAGATGTTCCAGCATCAACAAACTCCAAAGACGACCAGTGAGTCGCTAGAGCCATTGCTGTTACGGCAGCACCTGGGAATTTGATTTTATAATTTGCGACACGAATATAGATTTCATCAGCGGTTGCAGAGGATTCCTTCAAAAGTTTAACTGCTGCGTTATACTTCTTTCGTTCCTGCGTATTCAGTGTTTCCTGATTAACGCCACAGGCGACAAGCGTTGCAGTCCAAATGTCATCAACTTTTACTGGCTTTCGTGTTCCCTCATCAATTGACATTACTTTTACTGGGACAATTTCAAGAGATACAGAACTTTCTGCCTTTTCTGACTCCCAAGACCTTTTATCTTTTGCTGGGCGAGCCCTATCTGCTTTTTTATCTGTAATCAAAACTGAATACATGGTGCTTGTACCAGTTCTATAATCTCTGCGTAATTCACCAAGTTTTTCCAAGTTATCAAGACAGCGACGAACGGTACGTTCGCTTAAACCAGTCTTCCACGCAATAAGCGCTACTGATGGCCACGAATTTGTACCGTCTTCCCATGCATTATCTGCAATCGCAAGAAGAACAAACCTATCGTTTCCCGTTGAATCGGATTTCTTAAAAACCCTACTCATGCATTCAACTGACATTATTTTCTCCTAATAGAAACTTTTTCTGCTTTTTCAACTTCACAAAAGTCATCTGGGTTAAGACCAGGGAGCATAGCCCGTAATGCGGTTACTCGCCAATCTCGGATTGCTGCGGCTTCGGTAATATTCCGAACTACGGCGTCTATAATTGGCTTTGCTATTGTGATTAAATCAATTACTTCGCCAGTGTTAGGGTCAATTACTGTCCCACCATCACCAGAGAGAGACATGTTAACAACTGCTTCCAATAATGTTTTATGCTCCCAATTTTTGCGGCTTGAACTGACCTTGCGCTCGGCGGTATGATTGCCATGTACGAGGACCTTTTCACCGTTGAGACGCATCCATGTAACAAGGAGTTCGTTTACAGAGTCTTCCACCTCTCTAATTTCACGCTTAAGTTCACCGATTTCAATCAAGGTGTTGAAGAGTACGTCTGGGTCAATCTCTGTAGCACCATCCTGGATACTCCTAACATCAGGGCGAACACTTTTGGTAAGCGTATCCATCATGTTAAAAATCCCGCCAATTAAATTTTCGCTCATTGTTTTCTCCATACTCTAATTTTTAAACCTGGTTGGTCTAAGTTTTCTGCTGATACAAGGATTGATTCAATTTCTGCAAGCCACGGTTTCCCGCAATCAATTTCGCTAGCAATCACCGATGCAATAAATTTTGGGATGTGCCCAAGCATCAAGCCATTATGCTTTACCTTAATTGCGTTTACATCGTACGCATTGTTTTTATCTCGCTCTAGCGTTACACCAAGAGAACCTGAAGCGACGCTAGCGCTAAGACCAAATATGGATTGCGGGTAATTTTCACAGAATGAAACGCCCACAACTTTTGTCGTGAAGGCGTCTGGGGTCATTCTTCGTCTCGCGAAAGCGCCTCATACATGTTAATCATTTGAAGATACTCAACCTCTGAAATCATCTCGTCCCAAGACGATGGGTCTCCAAACGCAAGCACAATTTCTTTTTGTGCGTCTTGTGCAAGTAATGCAATCAGGCTTACAAGTGGCGCTGACGCAACAAGGTTTTCCTCTTTGCGAGAATTTTGAATTCCCTGCAAGGTGATAATCAGATTGTTCAAATCGCCTTTTTGCATTGGCCAAACTCTGCCGTTCAACTTGTCATGCTCTTCACGCAGTGTCTCAAGTTCATCTGGGGTTAAGTCTGCACACATGGTCTTAAATGTTGCGTGCGCATCATTTGATTCATCCTGCGACTTCCAACCAGTCAAAAGTGGTTTCTGCTGCTCTTTTTCAGGAGCCTCTTTGGATTCAATTGCTGGCACCTTATTCTCAATAACGTTGCCAGCAATCATCGCTGATTTTGTCTCAATGCTTTGATTGACAACGTTCTGAACATCTGCGGTCACATTTTTCTTAACACCATTTTTTGTGTCACGAAACTTCAGAAGAATCTTCAGGTCTGTCATTGTGTCTGGGTATCCAGCCTTCTTTAGTGCACGGCCCATTGCCTTTGAGCAAAGAGCATGCCAAGAGTCCGTGTCTTTTGCACCACGAACATCACCCTGCGATTTGAATGCAGTAATGATTCGGTCATCACCAGTAAAACGACTGACTTTTGCAATGCAAAGTTTTTCATCTTTTTTGGTGAATGTCGCTGGGATGTTTACATCCGCTGCAGTTCCTTCGCTGAAGTCAACAGTGGCATCTGGCCAATCTGCTTTAAACATCGCCCACCGAACTGAGGTGGATAGGTAATCGTCATAATTAATCGGCATAATGCCTCCTTTAATTTCCTGGGGACTCCAACTTTACCACCCCATAATTAAAATTGCAAATTATTTGGTCTCTAATTCCGCAATTTTTTTATTAAGTTGGCTGATGATTGACCTTTGGATAGCCGTATCCCGTGCCAATGTTGCCACCTGTGACGATAGGTCTGCAATAACTTCGGAGATATCTGGCTGTACTTCAATTTCTAATTTTTGATTTTGTGTCATATTCCCAGCCTAGCCTCAATTTCTTTTAAGCGGGCATCAAACTTTTGGGCAATTAACACTAATACTGGAATCATAAATCCCAAATCAACCGACCTAATCTTGTCAGCGTCTGCGCCATCTGGGTCTGCCAGCAGACTGCTGGTTTCATACTGTGGGAAAAGTTCTTTAAATTCATCAGCAATAACTCCGATTTGGCCTTTGTATAGGTGCAAGTCCTCATCATCCAAAAAGTTGATTTTGTCAAATTGCCAAATTTTTACTTTATTTAATAATTTATCAATCCAGTCATCTGATGGTTCCTCAATATTTACTTTTACTCTTCTATCGGAAGTAACCGACGCGCCATCCATATATTGCCCATAGACGTTGTCAACAATAAAAAATCCACGCGCACCAGTCCAATCAAGGGCCATGGCATTGTGGCTACCAGGACCGAAAGAGGCATCCTGGTACCTGATTCCGACTCCTCTCCAGTTAGTCCCAGTACCGCTGCTCATAGCGCCAATATATGCTCCTTCCCGAACTTCAACTCCAGCGGTTCCCATTTGTGCATAAAGTGTTCCTGCATAAATTGATTGGAAGCGTCCGTCGTTTTGAACATAGGACTGATAGCCATCGCCTCCAGCAAAAGTGGCGTCGCTCGTGCTTGACAAACCGCCAGTAAAAGTCGCACCATTCGCAGATGTAACAAATCCCGCCGATGAAATTTTGAATGGTGCCGCATTATATGTTGATGCTCCAACCCACATATTTCCAGATGTGTCAACATGGAACGATGTTGTATCCGCTCCGCCAATATCAATGCTTCCGCCGTTGATTGTTCCCGAGAAAGTTCCCGTGGTTGCAGCCATACTTCCAGCAGCAGAAACTTTAAATGGTGCCGCGGCATATGTTGATGCACCAGACCACATATTCCCAGAAGTATCAACATGAAAAGATGAAGTGTCAAAACCACCAATATCAATTGATGTTACGGAGAATGCCCCACCATTAAATTCTGCGGTTCCATCTCCGCCAATTCTCCATCCACTGGTACCAACGGAGTATGTTGCGGACTGAACAGCAGACCCAACAAGGGTAAAGGGCTCATTTGATGATGAGAATGTCCGAGTCGCTGATGTTGTGCCCTTTAGGCCAAGTTCGTTAATTGGTGTGATTACATATGAATATGTTGAACCTGGCGAAGAAAGATTTTCAATTGTTGCCGAATTGCTTGAACCGTCTACTATGACTGTTGAAAACTCAAGAACTTGTGCAACAGAGGCGGATACAGATGCAGAAATATCTGGACCCTGATTTGCCCAGTAAATTACGCTTGATGATGTATTCAAGAGCGGGACATTAAACCCACCAAATCCGTCATCGGTTGAGAGGTTTTTTGCTGGATAAATATTAACGAGCATTCCATTTGTCAGACCGTGCAAAGTTTTTGTTCCAGAAGAAATATTTCCAGAACGGACAAGCGAGAATCCAGTTTTTAATGTCCCTTCACGGAAAACAGAAATTTCGTATTGGGAAGCACGACTATCGGTATTGTCCCATGTCACGGTCACTCGGTTGCTCATTCCAATCGTTGCCGTTGTTGCAGATGCCGACATTGGAGCAGGAAGATTTATATTTGGGGTATGCCCAGTAAATCCAGGTATAATAGACGCATTGAGCGAGCCGTAACCTCCTTGCGTTTCAAGGTCTGAGGCAATATCTGGAAATATTTCCCCAAATGTGACCTCAATAGTTTGTTCATTTGAGTTAGAAATTGCTGCGGAAATCGCACTAATTAACTGGCTTGAATATAGACCGATGGCCGTTTCAACAAGTACCTTGTCTCCAACTGAAAAATCCACCCACGCAACCTGCCCAGTTCTTTCTGGGAACTTTGCTGTCTGCGATAATTTTGCGCCGTCAATTTTACGCATAGCAGAACTTGTAAAGTTAATAATTGCTGGTGAACTAACTGCAGAGTTTTCAAACCAAGATTCACGAATACCGTATACGTTTTTGTTTACGGATACAATTTTATCAATTCCTCTTTGGTCTGAACCGTATGTAACTGTTCGTCTATCAGTAACAGAAGATTTTGTTTCAGAGTTGGTGAGGCTTGGCAATGTGAAGAGCAGTGCCGTATCGCCAGATGTTCTGTCTGTCCCAAATGGTACCGAGCGGATGACGCCATTTCTGTTAAACGGAGTTACAGCAAAACTTACAGAACCAGAAGCATCAAAGTGCCATGATAACCCACACTGTTCCGAGACCTGCTTGATGACTTCACCCATTGTTTTACCCTGCGGAACAGCAAAACGACCAGCATCTTGGATGACACTTCCCTTTGAGTCAAGGTATCCCTTATTGGCGTCAACAACACCATCCAGATATAGCGGCCAACTTACGGCATTAGATGCGCCACCGCGACCGTTTGTCGTAATTGGATAACCAAAGTAGGATGGAGATGCAGAATATTCGTAGCCAGTTTGTGCTTCTTTAAATAAAACCCAAAACGCGCTAAGACCGTTAATTCCGCCAGCGGTATCTGCCCCAAATACAAGATTTACTGTTCCAATTTGGCTGGGCGTAGTCAAACCACCATTAGAAGTAAGTTTAAAAATGCTGTAACCATTTGTTGAGCCTTCGGAAACAAATGCTTGTTTCCCAACTTGGAGATGGTCAAGAACAAGACCATTTGCTATTGACGAACGGACTATTCTCCAGACGGTTGAAACAGAGCCAGTATCCTTAATCCAGTAAATCCCGTTATGCGCTTGGTTTGATTGATTTTTTACAAGGACGTAGTCGCCAACAGTGAGGTCTGTAATGCCATCAATCCCAGCGGAATTAATGCTGCCATTTGATGTTCCCTGTAGTTCTGCACCATCTCCTGGAAAGCCACTAGTAACTGTCCCATTAAAATAGTTTGCCGTTATGGCGGATGTTGTTGCTACGCGAACAATCCATTCGTAACCAATAAAATCTCTATCCCAAAGTTTTGGAAATGAGCCGTTGATTGTGCCAACTCGTCCCTGATTGGAGAATCCAGCGGGGAGAACTACAGCCCAATCAAGTGCAGAACCGATACCCTTGCCAGCGATTGTTACAGTTTCTCCGTCTGGGAGTCGTTCAACCTGCACATCCTCAATAAAAAACGTAAACACTGGGGCGCTATTCCGTACTACCTGCAACGCGTATGGGCCAGTAAGTAAAGATTTACCGTTTTCTAATTCAAAATCTGCAAAAAATTGGTCCTTAAAGTCGTGAACTAATTTTCCAGTTCCATAATCATTGAGTTGGTCGGAAAACTCAATTGATGACCAGCGCGGAACATAGGCAATTACGCTGGCAGCGTTCATCGCTGAAACTACACGAATATCCCAGGTTGAATTAACAGTTTGCATTTAGATGTATGCCCTCTTATAATCTATTGTGCAAGTGCCTCTGCCAGCAGTTGAGTTTTGGCTAAAGACCAAAGTATTAGTTGTTGGAAATAAAACCATCCAGTCCTGGCGGGTTCCAGAACGGTAGAGACCAGAAATAACATTGGTTCCAGTCCCAGTTTTTACTGTTAGTGCTTCAGTATTAATCACAATGCTTGTTCCAGCAGTTACTGTGCCCGTATACCCAATAACCGAAGTTGATGAATATGTTTGATTGGTTAGGCGTGGATTAACCAAATTCTGGGTAGTCGCAGCAAAAGTAATAGTCATATATGTGACTGGGGCAGTCCCGATAACCGCAGCAGAGTTGGAAACGCTAGCCGTAAGGGAGGCAGTAGAGATGGTCCCGACAAGAGACGGAGAGTAGTTGGCATAGTCATACCAGCGTGGGTCGGCAAATACGACATCAACTGTGAACTCGCAATAAGTTAGCGTTTTATGGTCGTCCATATTGAATGAACTAGTAATTTCACCATACCCGTAGCGGGTATCCACTGTTCCAGAGGATGCGACATTGATTCTGCTGTGAGCGATTGTAAGTTGATTTGTTGATGTAAGAATAGCCATAACCGTGTCATAATTAGCATTAAATTGTGAGCGGCGACCAGCCTCTGTTGTCGCAACGATACCAGTAGTCGGGTTTGCATCCGTAATGGTTATGTTCCATGTTTCAGTTCTTGATGTGAAACGCTTTTCCCTCCATGCAACACCATGTATTGATGGAACATCAATGTCATTTCCTTTTTTGCCAGCATGGCTTTTGGTAATAGCATTAATCCAAAACCCGTGATTAGCAAATTCGGTACCGTCAATCGTGTACCATTCGGTAAATCTTGGAAGCAGAGTTGACATAATTTAATCCTAACCGAATAAGCCAGCAGTAGAGAGCGCTTTCATGCGGCGAGCGATTGACTCCTCCGAGGTTTCCGCAATTGGATTATTTACAACAATATTAACCGTGCTCCCAGAACCGTAAGAAGAATTCATGGAATCCGATTGACCAACCTTAAAAAGTTTTTCAAGCGCGATTTGCGTACTGTATCCCTGGAGGGGAATTACTGCTTCTGGTCCGTTCTCGCCTATTATTGCACGGGTCGCCTTTGTAACAATTCCGCCAGATGCCATGTAGTTCCACAATTGGAATCTTTCAATATCCTCTGGACGTACCGCTCCTGGATTGCTCCTGAATAGGTTTACCAAACCGTTGCTCGGAACACCATATTTTGATTTAACGGCGCCTTGTCCAACGGGATTATATGTTGCTCCAGGCGTAGTTCCTGCTGCGGGGGTGGCTGGGGTTGTGTCTTTAGTGTAAGTCTGGTCTGGCGCCGCCTGCATTGGCGGTGGCGTATCAAGAGGATTTGTTACAACCGCTGGTGTAACAAATTTTGTTGCAGATGAATTTGTTGCCTCTTGTGCTGCTGTTTTAATATAACCGAATACGGTCTCCCCTAGACCGTGAAGGGCAATTTGAAACGCCCCGCTTGGGTTTGTAAGACTTAAACCCAAATCATTAATTCCTGTAATTGTATTTGGAATTGACTGCAAAGCAAATTGATGAAACATGTCCGTGGCTTGTTGCATGTTTATGGCTAGGTCAATAGCCGCAGTAACCTGCTCTTCTTGCGCTTTGACAATGTCATATGTTGCTTTTGCAAGTTCAAGAGTTTTATTTTTTTCATCTTGCTTTGCATCCATTAAATTAGTTTCGGCCTTAATTGCGTCTGGGGAAACTTCCGATGCGCTTGCTCGTGCTTCCAGCAAAGCCTGTTCCGCATCAACCATTGCACCAAATGTTCCACGCTTCATTGCGTATGCGCGAGAAGCCTCTTCGTATGCTGTCTGTAATTCCTCAATTCTTGAAAGTTCGTAATCTGTTACATCGGCGCCCATATTCTTGCCGCTTTTTGCAGCGCTATAGGATTTTTCACGCTCTGCCTTTGCGGTGGCTGCTGCGTATCCCATTTGTTCAATAACAAGTTTTTGTCGTGCAAGCATTGCGCTTCCAAGACCCAACTGAGCATTAATATAACTACCGATTGTGCCAAGAGCGGCCGACGCATCCTTCGTAATCTTGTCAATCATTGCTCCAAATGCATTTGAATACTTCCCGAACTTATCAAGGACTGCTTGCATCTTCTTTTCTGCTGGTGTTTCAATCTTCTTATCCCCACCACTACTGCTTGTTCCCGAACCATTAAAGGCTGCTGCGAGTGCTGCTGCCGCTGCTGCGGCTGTAGCAGCACTTGCTATTGCCGCAGGAGTTGTTCCTGGAGTGGTTGAACCAGTGCCACCAGCGCCACCAGCGCCTCCATTTCCCGTTGCATACTTTTCGGCTAATGCTGCAAGGCGAACACCCTGTGTTGCAATTGCCGCATCAGATGCTCCTAGTCCCTGAACCATCCCATCAACAAAACCCTTACCGCCAGTTTTTCCAAAGTTTTTCATTCTATCAATCATGTCTTTGGCACTTGAACCGTTAGCAATTCCGAGGAGTATTCCATCCGTAATCGGTTTGCCAATTTTTTCTTGAGCAAGTTTTGAAGGAGATTTAATTCCCCAAAAATCTTTAATTGTTTGAAAAAGGTTATTATTAAATGCCTCCATTCCAGGCGCTGCTGCATTGGCTGCATCTAGCGCGTTCTGATTAATCCCTTCTGAAATTTTTCCCAAAAGACCAGCGTCCATTTCCCCTTGGGAGCCAGTGAAGGCACCAGCGCCAACAAGTGTTCCCTGCAATTCTCCTGGTTTAAAATTAATTGAGTCAAGAGTTGCTTTTGCTTGCTCTTGTGTCATCTTTCCGCCAGCAGTCATTACTTTGACAATATTTTCGTAACCAGCAGTTATTGTTGCTGCGGCGTAATCAAGACCCTTTGCTGGGTCCATTGCCTCGGCATTAGCGGTATCAAGAATTGCATCGCGGTACTTTTGGAGTTTGGTAATTGCAGCCCCACCCTTTTCGGAGTATGGGTCAAGCCCACCAGAACCAGCATCAGATAAGGCCTTCCTGACATCTCTGATTGCGTCTCCAAGGTTAACTTGTATTCCAATAAAATCATTTGATAGGCCAAGAACTGCTTTTTGACCTTCTTCAAATTTTTTAATGGCTCCAGTAGCCATGCCATATTCATCAGCCATCGCTTGAATTGCTGGGTTTAGACCAGTACCAAAAGTATCAGCAAGTTCCATTACGGCCATTTTTTGCTGCTCGGTTACGGTTACTGATTTGGCAGTAGCATCAATGTGGTTTTGAATCACATCATTAAATACACCAAATTCTTCTATTGGAGTGGCATTTCCAAGTTTTTTGTATCCGTCAGCAAGTTCGCTTGTTATTTCTTTTGCAGTTTTTTCTTCAACTCCAAGTTCGGTAAAGAATGCAGTAATTCCCTTTTGATTATCCACATTTCCAAACATCTTTTCAAAACTTCCAGAGGATTCTTTTGTTAAACCTCCGATATCTTTCAAATCCTTAAAAGCACCTTGTGTAAAAGTTGTCCAAGCATATCCTTGGTCATCAACACTTAGTGTGCTCTTTTTTATAGCACCGTCCACTGTTTTCAATCCGTAAAGGAATGTATTTAAATTTTTTGTTTGAGAAAATGATGTGCTCAGTTCTTCTCCCAAGCCACTTACTACTGCTGTGGTAACTGCAAGAGTTTCCGACAGGGTTTTTGTATCATTATTACTCATTCCTTCTGGGCCAAATAATGTTGCAAGAACAGCATTTACATCATTTACATCTGTTTTAGTTTTTGCAAGTATCGCTTTAAATGCTGGACCGACTAAAACATCGCCCATTCCTTCGTCGTCTGCATAACTTACTTTTCCAAAGTCTCTATGGAATCCAAGTATGAACTGTGCCTGAACAAGTTGACCAACTTTATCCATTTCTTGCCCAAGAGGGGCCATTCCAGCGGCTGCTTGAACAATCATTCCTGGGGTTACAGACAATGAATCCTGGAACCACATCATCAAAGATTTCTTTGACTCTTCAGTCAATCCAGTCATTCGTTTGATTACAGAAGCGGCATATGCTGCTGCTTCTGGAGAACCAGGATTACGTTTTCCAATCTCGGCTACTGCACTCTGAACATCTTTAGATAGTTCTTCTTCAATTTGTTTTTTTGTATCTGAATCAAGAGCGCCGCCAGTAAAGTTAAGTTTGTTTTGTTTTAGATTGAGTGACACATCAATCTGGTCCATTTTTACTGCGTCACCAAGGAATGTGGTCATGTCTGAAAGCGATTTATTTGTTTTATCTAAACCATCAGTTTTTCCACCAAATGGACCAAGTCCAAACGTTGATGCAACGGTTGCAATCAACATGCCAACCATCATTATTTCTGGAAGCATTACCATTAATTTCGTTCCAAATGCCTGAGTCGCTGTACCAGCATTCATAATTGCAACTGTTGCCGCATCGGTTGAAATTGCATCTAGTTCACTTGCATCTGCTGCGGCCATTGTCAAGAATCTACGCTCAATGAGGCTTCCGTTATTTTCTCTAGCAATCAGTAGTGCTTTTTTTGTGCTGAGGCTATTTGTTGCTTCTGCAGCGGTTAATTGATTAAGTGCTGCTGCTTCCTGGTCGGTGGTCATTGTTAGGCCGCCAAATGCCTTACTTGACTGTTGTGCGGCTTGTCCACCAAGGCGAAGTCCTTGCGTCATGCCACGAATCACTGTTTGTAGGTGTCCACCAAGTCGGACCATTGAACTCCATGTTCTGAATAGCCCATTTGCCATTTTTGCACCGATGAAAAACGCAAAACCAAGAGAGCCTACAATCTTAAAAAGGCCAGAAAATATTCTTGATAGAAACCCAGAACCTTGTCCAAGTTTAAAAATTGCACTAGCCGCACCAGTTAATACTTGACCCATCTGCATTAACCCACTAGCAACAGGCATCAGGGTCTGCCCAAGTCCGATAAGTGCCGTTTGCGAACTCGCCAAGGCTGCTTTGAATTTATAGTCTGCCGTTTCGGAGTAGACTCTAAATGCCTCTGCCGCATCACCAGCAGAGCCACCTACGGCATCAAAAATCTTTCTGTTTTCTTCAAGGTTTGGACCCAATAATGAAAGAACAGCCTGAAGCGCTCGTACGTTACCAAAAACTTTTGTTAATCCAGAAACCGCAACCGAAGTATCCGTACCGCCAAGTTTTGCATTCAACATTGATAGAGCGTCAAGTAATCCGTTCTCTTGAACATTCTTTCTGACCTCTTCTGCACTTGTTCCAGCAGCAAATAGTTCTTCTTTGGCGGCTTTTGCTGGTTTCAACAATTGAGACATAACTTGGCGCAAATAAATTGCTGCCGTTCCAGCGGTTGTACCAGTACGAGTTAATGAAGCCATTCCAGCAGAGACATCCTCAAACGTCGCACCAAATGTTGCAGCAATTGGGAGGACCTTGCCAAGGGAGGGTGCCAATTGGTCTGCTTCAACTTTTCCTTCTTTTACGGCTGCGGTCAAAATATCTGCAGCGTTTGCCGCTGAATAGTTTCCTTCTCCGTACGCGTTAATTACCGACGTAAGAGCATCGGCTACAACTTTTGTTTCTCCAAGACCAGCGGCGGCCGCTCTTGCGGCTTGATTGAGAACATTAATTGCTTCTGCACCTTTAATACCAGCAGAAGAAATGAAGTACATGGCATCTGCAAGTTCAAGCGGTGCGCGAGCGGTATTTGCGGCCATTCCAAGAATATCTCTTGAAAATGACTGAACTTCTTTTGCAGAAATACCCACCAGTCCCTGGATTTTCTTCATTGATTTTTCAAAGTTTCTAGATGCCTGAATTGCGGCTCCGCCAAGCATGGCAAGAGGCATAATCATCGTGTAGTTAATCAACGAGGAGGTTTGGCGCATTGCATCGCCCATTTGGCGAATTGGCACCTGAGAGCGAGTAAACTGGCTCGCCATTGCATTAAGCGAATTAGTCGTGCTCCGCATTGCACCGCTAGCGGCACCCGCACCAGTAGCGGAAATAATTACACTTACATGAAGTGGTGGTATGGCGCCGCCGCCGATGCTTGACATAAAATAATTTTTACATCATTAAGCAATAATGTCAAATGCTTTGAGCGTAAATGGTTATTACAATACTAACCAGTTTGGAGGCCCATGGACTTGGCAAAATTCATAATATCGTTTGCGCCAGATTTTTGTTTCATGTATCCCATGCCTTCAAAAACTGCGCTAACTTGTGCTGGGCTTAGGTCCCAGAACTCTTCGTACGAGCGGCCCGTTTGACTCCAGGTTGTGTACCAGATTTTCCACGGGAGTCTTCCATCGTCTGATTGTTTTGGCTGATTGCCTCGTCTAGCAGTTTCTTTTGCTCGTCTGCGAGTTCGGCGCTCTGCTTCAGCATCCGACTCGCGATGGTGGGGTCCACGCCGTTGGCAAGAGCCCAAGCAACACCGACTGCATTAGAGTAATGCATGATTTGCCCCTCCAACATCATTTCGCCAATTGCGTCTTGTGGTTTTTTTAATGCATAAGCCAATGTTTGGCGAAGCGTTGAAACTGGTTTCTGTTCAAGCGTCTGTTGCCACATATCAAGCGAACCCCAATGGTCCTCAATGTCGGAAATAACGTTATTACTGAAACGGACAAAAACAGTTTCTTTAACCGTTTCTCCAACTTCATCATATTCGCGTTCCCACACTTGTGGTTCAACTTGTTTGACTTTTGCGACTTCGCAAGAGATGCCTTTATTTTTTAATACAATTGGTGTGTAATCCATACGGGCACTATACACACTTATTGCCACCAATGCAAACGCCCTCCCGAAGGAGGGCGTCTACAACAAGGAGTTGTTATTAATCAGTTATTATGCTGACAAACCAGCGGCTGATTCACGGAACTGTGCAGTACCGAAACCAACGCTAGCGTAGATTGGCAGAATTGCTTCTGCGTCAAACGCTGGCTTGCCGAAGTTGTCTGTTGAAGAGTTCATAATGGTTCCACCAGTGACTTGGCACTTGTTGAGGGTCATTACGAGTTCTGCCAACGATGCTTCTAGGTCGCTGATAAGGAATTCAACTTTGAAGTATGGGAGGCTTTGGCCATCAAACGACAACGATGAAGTCTCTGACGAACCAGAGCCTGCTGAAACTACTGAACCACCAAAGATGGTTGAAAGAACATCAAGGCTCAATTCGCTATAAGTTGCCTTAAAGTTGAGGCGGTCAATCTTGCCCTTCTTGGCAAGAATCTTTCCGTCACCCTTGAGTTCTTGGTTAACGAAGTTCGGCTCTACCGAAACTTCCTGGATACCAGGAACGTCAACTGCCGAGCCGTAGGTGATGCCTGCGACGGTGTCCGTGAGTACAGGGTAAACCTTGCAATCGTGAACATCAAATGTAATTGTGGACTTTACTGCTGCCATTTTATGACTCCTTGAGGTGTATGACTACTGGCTTATTTTATATCTTTTTACGGGTAAGTGTTAGAGGGTTATTGCGGGATACCGTTAGCGGCTTCATAGTCCAGCACTGCTTGTGGCATTGCTTGACCTTCCGTGAAACGGATGTGCCAAGGCTCTGCTCCTGGGTTATCAACAACTTCATGGCTGAAGCCGAACTTCTGCTCATTTGCAAGAAGCCAAGCCATAATCTTGCCATTGGCATTAGCAATGTCAATGGCCAGACCAAGCATGTGGCGCGAACACGTTTTGGCGTCGTCATTTGGCGCAGCAAGAGGAGCATTGCCCTTCTTTAGATACCATTTTACGCCATTCCATGTACGTGTTGAGGTATCTTGCAATACATCCTTTGTGTAGCGAGTAAGGAAGCCTTTGGTTTGGGTCTCAATACTGCGGAATGTGTCGCCGTCGCTAGTCGGTTTTAGGACTACGCCTTCTGCTGCTGCGGCTGCTTTCATCGCCTCAAATGCGCGGGCAGCACAATGGTGCATATGACCACCGCAAGAAAGTTTGCGGAGCATTCCAGGAGTGATTTCGCTCGGCTTCTTGCCCTTAAGGTGTTCGCAGAATTTAATTTCTACTACTGGCCAACTCTCTTTTGACATTACTACTTCTTTTCTGTGCCAAAGAATGAAGCGACCGATGGGTCACCAATCTTGGTTGATGCAAATGCAAGTGCTGCTGCTACGAGTGGCATAGCAAGTGCTGTGAGCATTGGGTCAACGTTGTACTTATTGCAAAGGTAAACTACGACGCCCATTGCGCCACCTTTTGCTACACCATCTGCTGCTGTTGCTGATTTCATGTTTGCTCCTTAACTAGGTACAAACAGTCTTGCTCATAAAATGCGTATATGCCAACTATGGCTTAGTTTTATTATAAAAACGTTTCATCAAATCGCCGATAATGCTCTGTTGTTGGACTTCATCGCCATCCGTAACAGCATCAACAACGGACCTTTTAGCCTCAATAAGGTCATAGATATCCTCGTCAATGGTATTGGCCCCAATTAGGTACCAAGCCTGAACGCTGTTTTTTTGTCCAATTCTGTGGGCTCTATCTTCGCACTGGTCATGTTCGCCTGGCGTCCATCCCTGCTGAACAAAACAAACATCCGAGGAGGCGGTGAGGGTAAGTCCAACTCCACCAGCCTGAATATTCAAAACAATAACTCTGCTCTTTGGGTCAGTCTGGAAAGAGTCAACAGCATGCTGCCTATCTTCCATTGAGTCTCTACCACTAACGCGCAGGTTTCCATAACGCGCAGCGAGTTTGTCAACTACAGATACGTTATGCGCAAAAATAATCAATTTCCTATCGCAAGATTCAAGGAAAGAATCAATCCACTCAATCACCGATTCCATTTTTGCATCTGCTGCTAACCGCTTCAAAACGGTAGTCCTGCTCAAGTGCTCTGCTGAGTCAGATGTTTTATAGCCGTTCTCTGAAAGAAATGCAATCAAATCTTTTTCTGCTTTTTTGTACTCTTTCCACCCATCACCAGACGGTTCAATATGAACGACATTTCGCGTCTTTGCTGGGAGTTCTGTAAGTACCTCATCCTTGGTTCGGCGCATATAACAGTTCTGTCGCAACTTAAGATTTAATTCACCAAGATTTGATGCGCCCTTTGTATCCCACCCGAACCCATTATGCTTTGCATCCGTGTAGCGCTTTAGGAATGCCCACTTGCCGCCAAAGCGACCAATCATCCCAAGAACCTCAAGTTGACTGACCAACTCTTCTGGCCTATTTGTAACTGGAGTTCCAGACAACAGGAGAACGGTCCCAGACTGTGGAATACTCTTTGCGATATCCCTTACCGCGGCAGTACGTTTTGTCTTTGATGTTTTAATGTAGTGAGACTCATCAAGAACTAATCCCATTGGGGAAAGATGGAGTATCGGCTCAACAAACCGCCCGACAATGTCATAGTTGACAATGTTTATATCGGCGCTATTGATGTCGGTCTTTGAAGAAACAACATTTGTGCTTCTATGCGGGAGCCACTTATTTAATTCGCGCCTCCAGTTTTCCTTTAAAGATGCTGGACAAACGATTACGGCTGGGAATGCATTTCTGTGCTCTAGCGATGCAATAGCCTCTACTGTTTTCCCAAGACCCATTTGGTCGGCAATCAAGCATCGTCCGACTTTTGACACATAAGCAACCGCGGCTCTCTGGTATGGCATGAGGGTGCCGTTTAGTGTCGGTACATCAATATCGGCATCCGTTGATGCTGATTGCTCCAATAGTTCTGCCGACTTCTTTGTCAAATCAAGAATGTTTTTGCGCAACTGAGCAGAAATATCTAAATCGTATTTGTCGGCAAACTCAAGAACAGAAATTGATAGTGGGGCAAGCCAGCATTTTTTCTTTACATCCCATCTGCGTTGGGGAATGGCCTTAATATCCGTGACTGCTGATTCGCTGTATGGAAATTTGATAAGTGCAAGACCGCGCTTATCAAGCGTTATTGATTTCTCTGTGTCAATCATGTCAAACTCTGGTAATTGTGTTTGGGCTTCTTCGGAAACCGTGAAATTGTATTTATTGGCTATCTCTGCAAGTTTTAGTTTAGCCGATTCTGGAGCAAACCAAACAGAAACTGCTGTATTCCAAACAATGTCTGGAATTTGTTTAATTTCAGCAATGACCTGTTCGTCATACTCGGAGCGTATTACAAAGTACTCATCTACTTTAGAGATTTTTCTTTTTGGTCCAGTATCATTTATTTGTTTTATCTCGTCAACTGGGTCACTTGAGGCTCTTTTTGGAGTCTCAATTTCATCGTAGATAATTCCATAGTTCTTTAATTGCTTGGAGTATTTTGCAAGCATTAGCCACGCACTATAAGCAATTGACGGCGTCCATAAAGAATCTGGGATTAGCGCTAATTGTGTTCCAAACCTAGAATCTGGGCGAGAGAATCCAACCCCATCTTCTGATTGAGCGCCATCGCAAGCAAGCGCAAGAGCCCTTACCGCTTTGGAAAGTTGAGAGTAATTCTTGTCCACACGCTATTTTGCGGAAGAAATGCTAGACCACAAAATTTGGTCATAAACCTCTGCTACCGCATCGGCATCCATTGCTGCCTTTTTGTGCTCATAGATTGCTCTTGTTAGACGCACAATTTCATCGGTGTGTGATACTGAATCATTTTCACCAACCAAAATTTTTACTTGTGTTAGGCGATTGCTAATTCCGTTTCTGTATCTTTGTGCTTTTCTTTGCCAAGAATCATATTTTTCTTTTTCTTCAAGATATTTATCTAGTGCGTACCCACCATACTTTGCTTCTTGCGATAGCAAACTAATTTTGTTATGGTGAAACTGCATTGATGACTCTGCATCAGAAAGCGCAGTTGTAAGCGCCTGGCACCAGGCCAAATGGTTTTTGGGGTCCTGGAGCCATTCCTGCTCCTCTACCGTTGCGTCGCCCTTGCATTCACGCTTTGCTATGTCTAATAAGTTATTTGGGTCAATCATTAAATTCTCCGAACTAAGTTAGTGAGAGCCTATCAGGTATGCCTCACGCCAAAAAACTATTCGCTGAATTCACCAAGTGCGTGGTCGCGGATGTGGCCATCCAGTTTTTCTTCAGTTCTTTCTACGCCCTTTTCAACTCTGTCAATTGAAATTCCAAGACTCTTTGCAACGGTTTCAAGTTTGTCTACAACAAAATTATGGTCCGCTTTATTCTCTTCCCATCTAGTATTTGTGGAGCGCCTAGCATGCTCTATGTATGCAACAATTATCAGTGAAACTGCACCGATTAATGCCACATATATTTGTTCCACTACTCTTCATCTCCAGATGTAAGAGCAAACCCAATTGCGTGTATCGCCAGGGCTGCAATAGACATATAAATACCCCATTTTTGAGTCTGCCCACTGAGGGTAATCAAAACAAGACCAGTTCCAGCGAGAGTCCATCCGAGCGAGGAGAGTTCTCCAATAATCTTCTTCAGCATAGGCAATCCTTACAGCAGGGTATAGTTATTTTATTTAATCATGCCCAACTGGTATAGAAGGAGTTGGCTACAGTCAGCGTCTGACTCGCCGCGCACGGCGTTGTTTTTTCCCACTAGTTTTCTTATCTGGTGCTGGAACATCTCCGCCACCACCAGAATTGCCACCAGAAGGGCCTCCAGAGCCACCAGAAGGGCCAGAACTGCCGCTAGAGGCGCCAGAGGCTCCAGTGGCCCCAACGGCTGCCACAGCGGCTCCTGCAGCGACAAGCGTCCTTCTAGAGCCAACATCAATACCCGAACCGAGTGGGACATAGCTATCAAAAACTCCAGCAAAAACATTTATTTGTTCTTGGAATGCATTTTTTACATCTACTGGGGCGTCGGTAAGGGCCTCTGATATCGCTTGCCCCTCTTCCAACGAGACCTCGGCAACGACGACCG
>Ga0194048_10000202_pt1 | contig 27535 bp, 38 predicted proteins | sample JunL225m_MetaG_FD_161685 | JGI IMG/M metagenome (GOLD analysis project Ga0194048, IMG submission 161685) | Anoxic zone freshwater microbial communities from boreal shield lake in IISD Experimental Lakes Area, Ontario, Canada - Jun2016-L222-5m | ecosystem: Environmental > Aquatic > Freshwater >...
GTATTCCTGTTGGTCTTGCAGCTACAGATAATACAGGTGTAACTAGTATCCCTACCGCCAACAATGCAGGCGTAGCAAGTCTTCCTGTTGATAATACTTCTACTTACACACCATCGGTATACACACCTTCTGTATACACGCCACAAGTTGTAGAGCCTGCTCCTGTTAGTAATGCGCCTCAAGGAGGAATTGCCTCTCTTGCTACAAAAAGTGTAATTGCGGAATTGGGAAAAACATCCCCTACCTCATTGGCTAAAATAGTTGAATTACTACAAAAAGGCTTAATTACTGAAGAGCAAGCAATTGCGGCAATGGGTGATTTGGTAGGTCAATCAAAAGGCACTACAACTACACCCGATCCATTAAATACATTTTCTCAGGCATATGCGGCAAATCCAAAAATGTCTAACTCGCAAATTGGTCAGTTAATATCTGATTTGCATCTTACTCCCGAACAAGCCGCTACAGTTACTGGCGTTAATTCAAAAACGGCTAATGATAATTATTTAACGCTTAATCAAATAGATGCACAAACAGGTGGTAAGTTTGCTCCTGTTGTTAGTGCAGTTAATTCAGGCACGAAATATACTGATAATGGCAATGGCACAATTACATTAAATGGTATTTTTGCACCTAATCAAGATGAACCAGGAGGTGAGTTAGGGGCTACGGCTGTTCCTGGATACAAAAATGTATATTCTTACACCACAGGTAATGGCACTAGAGGAGGCACGCAAACATATTTTTTCCAAGTTGATCCAGAAACTGGGAAAACTATAGCCGCAAAAGATCCTACTGCTGGCATTCAATGGAGTCCCGGAACAACTCCAGGTGGATTTGCAAAACAAGTTATTAGAGACTCAGGCCCAGCAGGGCAATTGGCTTTGGCGATGGCAACCGCTGGATCTTCTTTGCCTGTAACATTGGCCGCTAATTTTGCTTACTCTGTTGCTGGAGGAGCTAAGCCTGAAGATGCTTTTAAAAGTATGCTTGCATCATATGTTGGCGGTCAAGTTCTTGATCTTTCGGCAATAAAAGAAATAACCACTTCACTAAACGCATTTGATCCTAGTGGTTTAACAACTAAGATTTTTAATGGTGCAGTTACTGGAGCCACCAAAGGTGTGCTTACTGGGCAAGATTTAGTAGATTCAACGCTGGCTGGCGCTAAAGCTGGAGGTATGTCTGGAGCAGCATCAGTTATTGCAAGTAATATAGATGGCTTTAGTAATCTACCAACCTCTCAACAAAAACTTATTACCAATGTAATTTCTGGTGTTATATCAAACAAACCTTTAACACAAGTAAGCATTAATGCTGCTATTTCTGCCGCCCAAACAGAGATAAAAAATGCAGCTAATCAACCGTCAACAACTGTTGCCGAGGTAGCGCCTACTATAACTGAGCCTGCCCCAATAACTACACCTGCCACGACAACTACAACAGCTAGTGCGGAAGATAGGGTTGGGGTGGATATTGTTGACCTTACAAAAAATAATATACTGTTAGCTGGACAGGGGCAAATGCAAGACCCCGGTGGATTTAAACCAGGTGTTATTACTAAAACTGCTGACGGTTATTTTTCTACAGTAATTTTGCCAAACGGAAGTCAGGTTCAAGTGCCGCTTGTGTTTGACCAAAATACTGGTGCTGCAAAAGTTGATCCATTAAGTAAATATGCCAATGATACGACTGCACTCAAACAAATTAGTGTATTAAAAGTAAATGATCCACTTAAAATAGATCCAGTTTATTTTGATAAAACACCAATCAAAGTTGATATATCGCAAGAAAAAGCAGACTTAGATAAAGTTGCTAGTAAAGTTAAAAGCTTACCTCCAGTTATTTCAGCAATAGTAAAAAATGCTGGGTTTGGAGATGACTTTAATAGTTATGCATTCTCAAAAATGGCTGACCCAGTATGGGCTAGTCAGTTAGCCGCGGCTATTAAAGACGATCCAACACGCAAGGATTTGATTGATTTATATAGAACTACTGCCGCCAATGTAATTAACAGTGCAGTTAAATCTTCTACAAATCAAGACTATATAACATCGTTATTAAATGACTACAAAGAAATAACTGGCACTCCTTATGGTGGAGGCAGAAGCACTATGGGAGCAGGCGCAACTACTCAGCCTACAACACCTGCACCCACAACAGCAGCTAAAAATGTTGTTAATGCATCAAGTAAGCTAGATAAAGCCGCATACAAAGAAGCCGAAACTTATATTAATAATCATAGTAACAAAGAAGTAGGCAAATTAACTAATGATGAAATTACTGTGCTCCAGAATTCTGGGCTAAACGAAGACACGCTTTATAAATTTGGAGATTACACGTATAACCCTGCGACTGGTGAATACATTAAAGATGCTCCAGAGCCTCCTCCTATTGTCGCTCCCTCCACTACATCTACTGAAAAGCCAGTTGACTTAGTTGTGCCTGCTCGAGCAGAAAATCCAACAAACAATCCTACTACAGAACCTACAACTACGACCAAAACAGATGTTGAAACTGAAGTTAAGCCTGAAGTAAAACCTGAAGTTAAACCGGGTGATGGAGTCAATCCTCCACCTCCTCCCCCCCCAATTGTAAAACCTATAGATAATAACCCTCCACCGCCACCTCCTCCTCCAACAGATAATAATATTATTGTTACGCCGCCAATTATTAAGCCGCCTGAAGATAATACTATTATTGTAAAACCACCAATTATTAATCCACCAACAGATAATACTATTATTGTTAAACCGCCAGTTTCACCTGTTATTACAACACCTACTACAACTGTAATTCCAGCTCCTACGGTTACACCAACACCAGTAGTTAATGTTACTCCTCCTGCGCCACCAATTCCTCCTACGCCTGTACCGGTTCCACCTGTACAAACACCTACTCCAACGCCCACTCCTACTCCTACACCTACGCCTGTTCCTGCGCCTGTTTCACCTAAGACAGTTAGCCCAGTAACAGGAGTTACGATGCCTCAAGCACAAGCAATTGCTGCTACTTTTGGTTTGCCACAATTGGCCAATGTGTTTTATTACGGCAAAGAATTTGGTTCTAAGAAAGAAAAGCTCAATAAAAAAGGTGAGTTGGAAAATGAAGAATACAGGTCACTTAGTGTGACTAATCCGGGCGCACAGGGTGAGCTTGTGGAAGAAGCAAAAAACAAGGAAAATAACGCTAATGATGCATTAGATTTAATTCTTGGAAAGTCAGGCGATCAAATGTCAGTAGACGATTTATTAAATATAGTTAAAGGGGCATAACATGGCACTTGAAGATCTTTTTACGGGTAAGGAACCAGTAGATAATCCTGATGAAGGTAAAGCTACATCGGTTGATCAAATTCAAAATTCAAATGGTTCAGTAACTACGTACTGGTCTGATGGATCTTCTTCAACTAAGCAGCCAATTCAAGGTGCTCAAAATGTACAGACAACTTCACCTGATTTTGCTACTCAGATTAAAAATCTTTTTAGCGGAAATAGTTCATTAGGAACTGCTGGCCAAATAGGTAGCATTGCTGGCTTGCTGGGATTGTTAAGCAATATGGGTGGATCATCTAATACTTATGCTGGTTATAAAGGTGGTATACCTTCTTTGACTGCATCTCGTCAACAATATGCTATACCTCAAATGCAAGTTGGTCAGTATGCTTCCAACCTACCAAATAATGCTACTGCTGCACAAAAAACAGGAGCTCTTACACAAGATCAACTATCGGCATATCTTAAGAATGTCCAAGGAACTGATACTCAAATAGCCAATCAAATGAATCGATATGGCATTACTCCTTCCAATTTAACTGGAATTACAGGTATAGATCAAAAAGCTATTCAAGAAAGGTACAACCAAGTAATGGGGCCAAATGCTCAGTTGGGCGCTTATCGTCCCGGTCAAGGTGGTATTACTTATTTCAGCCCTATGAAGTATATGAATGCTCCAGTAGCTCCAACAGAACCTGTTGCTCCAGTGGCCCCAGTAACTGTAGCTCACGGTGGCTTACTTGATTCTTACAACACTGGTGGCATTGCATCTTTGGGCGCATATTCAGATGGTGGTCAGTTACTTCGTGGCCCCGGAGATGGCGTGTCAGACTCTATCCCTGCTGTGATTGGAGAGAAACAACCAGCTCGTTTAGCTGACGGTGAATTCGTAGTACCAGCTAGAATAGTGTCTGAGCTAGGAAACGGATCTACGGAGTCAGGTGCGCGTAAGCTTTACGGCATGATGGATCGCGTCAAAAGAAGCAGAGCTAAGGCTAAGAACATAGCCGCTGACACCAAGTCAGACAAATATTTACCAGCATAAGGAATAATTATGGCAACCTCAATCCCAGCAGCAGGAACGTCAACCCAGTCTACACTATCTGAGTATGCTGGCCCGTATGTAACAGACATGCTTGCTAAGGCTCAAGCTATTTCTAATCAGCCCTACCAAACTTATCAAGGCCCACTAACAGCAGGCCCATCTAATTTACAGAACCAAGTGTTCCAAGGATTAGGCGGTTTAAACTTTCCTAGTAACTTAGGCCAAAGTTTTAGTTCTGCTGGTGCTTATGCCCCTCCTCCTACTGGTGGTAGCACGTATGGTTTACAACCTGTTGGCACTCCCCAACAAGCGGCAGGGATTGGTTCATTAACACCACCACAGCCTACAGGCATAGCAGCTCAGTACATGAACCCATACTTACAAAACGTATTGGATCCACAGTTAGCTGAGTTACGTAGACAGAACGATATTACTCAAATGAAAACTAACGCAGGGCTTACAGGCCAAGGCGCATTTGGTGGTGGTCGTCAAGCTATTATGAATTCCGAAAACAATCGTAACTTGATGCAAGAAATGAACAAGACTGTGGGTACTGGTTACTCTAATGCTTATGACAAAGCAATGGGTCAATTCAATACTGAACAAGGCCAAGCTAGAACTTTGGCTGACATGATTGCTCAGCAAGGTGCTACACAGCAAGGACTAAATCAAGCAGGTGTTACAGCGGATTACAATGAGTTCTTAACTCAACGTGATTACCCAATGAAGCAAACACAATACTTGCAATCTATGTTGCAAGGCTTACCAATCTCTACAGTTTCTACATCGCAAGCTTCTCAAACACCTTTGGGTACATTGCAATCTACAGTTGGAACATTAGGTTCTACTTATGATTTGTTGTCGAAACTGAAACTTATATAAGGATAGAACATGAATCTCATTCAAATTCAAGAGCATTTAAAAGATGTTCCTATCGAGAATATCATGGCATATGCTAATGGGATGGATCCTCAAGTGCCACCTTACTTGGCTTTGGGTGAGATGAACCGTCGCAAAAGAATGGAGCAGCAAGCAGTTTCTGCGCCTGAAGCTACGGTTAAGGATGAGTTAGAACAATCTATTCAAAATCCTCAACAGATGATGCAGTCTATGCAACAGCAAACTATGTCTCCTCAAGCTCCGACTGCTGAGCAGATGCAGAGCGGAGAAGGCATGGCTTATGGCGGGATAACTAACTTACCTGTACAAGATATGAACTTTGGTTCAGGTGGTATTGTTGCTTTTGCTAATGATAAAGGTGATCAAGTAGTAGAAGACAAAGATAAAAGCAAGTTAAATAATCTTCTTAGTAGAATGTTTAACTACAAAAATGAAATGAGTAAGCTTGAAGAAAGAGATAAAGATCCTGAGTCTTTAGGCCCAGCCATGTTGCAAAAAGGTGTTGACTATGTCAAATTACCATCATCAGAATATAATGTTAAATATCCTGATGTTCCAACAGTTAAACCAGTACCTTTGCCTGTTGCTGTAGAAACGCCTGTTGTTGAAGTAAAACCACCTCCTGTAAAAATTGCACCACCCAGACAAGTAGCTCCGGCAGCTCCGGCAGCCGCCCCTATAGATCAAGGTCTTGGTTCTTTGGCTCCTTCACCTGCAATGCCTACCAATGTTGCACCGGGTATTGCAAACATTGCTATGCCTGATAGAAATACAGCATTGCTTGCTGCTGAAGCAAAAGATCCTTACTTGAAGAAACAGCCCGGCGAGATCATGGAGAAATACCTTGAGCGTATGACTGCTAGGGATGAAGAAGGCAAACAAAGATTCCAGAAGCAAGAAGAAGCTCAGACTCGTTCTGATGTTTGGAAGGCTTTGATTGAGGGAGGTGAATCTACCAAAGGACTTAAAGGTAAAGGGCTTGGATCTTTAGGTACTGGCTTTGGTAAATCTACGATTGCTTCTGCGGAAGCTGCCCGTCAACGTGCAACAGCTCAGGCTAACTTAGAGCGTGAACACGAAGACAACATGGTCAAGATGAACCAAGAGATTGAGAACGCTCGTATTCTTCGTGCCAATGGTAGGTTTGATGAAGCATTCAAAGCACAACAAAAAGCTGATGAAATTGCTAACATGGATCGCCGTGAGTTACAGAAGTTTGGTCAAGAAAAAGATTTGGCTGGGATTAGGTTTGGCAATGAAAAAGAATTGGCTAAACTTAAATATGATTACGATAAAATACTCAAAGGCATTCCTCAAGCTCAAAGACTTTCATTGGAAGAGCAGTATGTTGTTGAAGCGGTTAAGAAGGGTGTTCCTAAAGAACAAGCTATCCGTGAAGCTAAGACCCTTGGCGTTCAAGAAAAAGGTGTATTAACTTATGATCAAGCCACAGATAATGTAAACAATTATTTAAAAAATAACCCCACCTATATTAGTAATATTATCAGTCAGGCTAAGAAAAATGGCGAACCAGTCCCTAATGCATTTGATATTCAAACTGATCTTATTAAGAAAACCATGAAAGCAGCTAATGCTGGCAGCGGAACTCCTGAGAACATTGAAAATCTTGTAAAACAATACGCTACTAAAAAATAAGGTTAACTCATGGCCGATCTACAAACACTTTATCGGGCTCTTGAGAATGCCGATGCCGCAGGAGATGTTGAGGCAGCTACTCAGTTGGCAAACTATATTAAAAGTTTGGAACCTCAAGCTCCTGCTCCTGTTCAATCCAAGGAAAGAAGTTACAAAAATGTTATAGGAGATATTGGAGCAGGTTTAACTGGTGGTGTAGGTTCACTTATAAAACTACCCGGACAACTTTATGGCTTGGCTACAGGTAACATGGAGAAGACCGGCGCTTTGGGTTTAGGTGAAGACATTGTTAATTTTGCCGAAGAAATGAAGTCTGCTGGCTTAAAAGCTAGAGAAGCTGAGCGAGCCAAGAAGATTGCTGAAGCGGAAAAGGAAGGTCAACTATCTGCATTTGGTACTGCGTTTAGTCAGACTATTAAAGACCCAGCTTTACTACTTACATTCTTAGCTGAGCAGGCTCCTCAGTTGTTGATTCCATTTGGTGCTGGCCGTGTGGCTGGTGCGGCGGCTAAAGGTTTAGGTGCTGCTGAAGCTGTTGTTGGTAAGGCTGCTGTAAGCGGAGCTGTAGGCGCAGGTGCTGTTCAACAGGGTGCTGACATTGGTGAAGGCGCTTATGAGAATATTTATAAAGAGTTAATAAAAAAAGGTGTTGATCCTAAAGATGCGGCTGAAGGTGCTTTACGTTTAGCCCGTCAGGCTGGTGCGTCAGGTGCAGTGATATCTTTACTGGTTCAGAGATTACCCGGCGCTCGTATGCTTGAGGAATCTTTGGCTGGTGTGGCTTCTAAGCAAGCTCCCGGCATAGTTGGAAGATTGAAGAATGCTGGTGCTACTGCTGCCGGTGAAACAATCAGTGAGATACCTGAAGAGGTGGGCGGTAAGTTAGCTCAGAACATAGCCATGCAACAGGTCAAGCCTGAGCAGAGTTTAACTGAGGGCTTAGGCCAGACTGCGGCTATGGCTGCATTAGGTGCTATAGGTATGGGTGGAGCTACAGGTTTGGCACGTACTCAACAAGCACCTCAAACATCTGAAACAAGTTTTACTACGGAGCCAACTACTCCTGCCGGCCCAACTCCCATCCAGCAACGCATCGAAGAACAAGCTGGCATTAGAGCTGAAGAAGCTAAGCCTGAATTATTAACATCAGAAGAAGCTGGTAGACAACGTATCAACATGCTTCAACAAAAGGTTGATGCTGATGCCGAAGCTCAAGCTGAGAAAGCTGCTCGTGAAGGCATACCTCCAGATGTACCTACACCTGAGCGTGTAGATATTAGTAAACCTAGCATCAATGAACAGATGCCACAGGCTACTTCAAGAGAAGAGCTGTTGGCCAAGCAGGCAGAGATTGATAAGCTACGCCTTGAGGCTGGGCTACCTACAGGTGAGTCATCATTGACTCCCGGTGTTAAACCTGCTGAGGCTAAGGTAGAAGATATACCTGTACCTAAGATTGTAGATAACCGTCCTTTAGAAGAACGCGCCGCTAATAACCGTTTGTTGGTTATGCGTAACATGCTGAAGAACGAAGGTGGGGATCCTAATAGCTTGACTATTATTCCTCATCCTACTGCTACAGGTAGGTTTGCTATTCAGTCATTAGATGTGCCAACTAAGTTTACTAACTTAACTGCTGAGAAAAATCCAACAGGTAGAGTTAGAGAAACTACGGTTACTAGGTTTGATGAAAAAGGTCAACCGTACCAAGAGAAAACAGAAACACCTTCAGGCCCCGGCGTGAACATAGATCCAATAGCTACTTATATTGAGATAGCTAGGCGTACCAATACACCTGCATCTATGCGTTTGGTCAAAGACTTCGAGGCAGGTATTGTTACTCGTGAAGATGTACAAGCTGCTATCGATGCTGAGAAGAAAGCTGGCCAACCTTTACCGTTAAACTATAAAGGCAATGGTGAGCCTTGGTTTATTGCTCCTCCAGTCAGTAAACCTCGTGGGGACATTGAGTTGCCTGAAAGCTCAAGACTTAAACCTAGATTAGTTGGCCCAGAATTGCCGCCATTCACTGGCCCAGAATTACCTCCTACTAATCCTCCAGAGGTAAAAGTTCCTCCAATAATTACAAAGGATGAAATGCCTAAAACTCTTGAAGAGTTTAGACAACGTGTTCCTGTAGCTAGAGACAACCCAGAATATAGAGAAGCGAATATGCAAGGTAGCTTTAAAAAGCTTGCTGATGCTATGGCAAAGAGTACTAACCCAATCATTAAACGTGTTGGCCAGTTAAGCCAGAATGTTTCAGGCCAAGTTAAGTTGCACAAGCCCGGAGGTTTGTCTAACAGAAGTTGGGTTGGTCAGTACACATATACAGATCACTCAATCAAGATGCGTCCTTCTCACGCTGGTGATGAGTGGACTAATGCACACGAGGCAACTCACGCTCTGACAGCGTTGGCTCAGCGTTTCCCAACTGCGGCACAAAAACCGCACGTTGAACAAATTCAAAAGTTATTTGAGCATGTAAAAAAAGATTTAAACCGAAAAGGTTATGGATGGGGTAAAAAGTATTCTAAACAAGTTTACGGTTTGTCTGATGTGGTGGAGTTTACTGCTGAGGCTATGAGCAATCCTGAGTTTCAGTACATGCTGATGCAGATACCATATCAGGGTAGAAAATCTGCATGGACTAAATTTGTTGAAGAAGTTGCAGCTATTCTTGGTATCAAAAATACTAATGCTTTGACTGAAATAATAAATTTAATAGACAAAGTATCTCAGCAAAAACCTTCTAAGTTTATTAGAAATCCTGTTAAAGGAGAAATAGGTTCAAATGCAAACCAACCAGCATTCAAGCGTTGGTTTGGTAATAGTAAAGTTGTAGATGCACAAGGTAATCCGCTAGTTGTATACCACGGTACAAAAGCATTTGAGGAATATGGCAATACAGAAGGCGAAGCTATTCGTCAATTTGCCGGATTCCCTAACTGGTTTGCTGAAGAGCCATACACTGCTAGCGGTTATGCCGGTGCAGAAGGCACAATGTATCCAGTTTATTTGTCAATTAAAAATCCATTGACAATTACAAACTTTGACATGAATGACGATGCTCAAGCTGCTTATGCTCTAGCTAATCAACTAGGTGTTGATATTCCTACTCTGTATTTACCCGCTGATGCAAAAGCTTACAACGTAGTAAGTAGCCCTCAATTTGTTGAAGCAGCACAAAAAACTGGTTACGACGGCATAAAAGTTAAAGAAGGTGACTACAACACCTATGCTGCTTTTGAGCCTACACAGATTAAATCTGCTACAGGAAACATTGGTGAGTTCAATCCTGAGAACCCAGAAATCATTGGCGCTGAGGCAGAGCCATCTAAGGTAGAGCAAGTTAAACAGAAAATATCTAATGCTTTACAAAAGCGTTCGCCTATACCTGCTTCTTCTATGGAAGGGTTAAGTCCTGAGATTACTGCTGCGGCTAACAGAGTATTCAATCCAAAGAATGAAACCGTCGTAGAAAAGATTGACGGAATGCGTGATGGATTCTGGAAGCGTCTAGCTCAAGGTGTGGCAGATCAGTACAGAACGATCAAGGACTACACCGAAGAAGGATACATGCTGGCTCGTATGTCCAAGACAGTTGACGGAGCTTTGGAAGCCCTCATGTTCTACGGTAAGGTGTATTTAGATGGCGGTGCTTTGAATGTTAGACAGAACACCAAAGGAATGTTAGAGACTCTTAAGCCTGTAGGTAAAGAGGTAGACCGTTATCAGATGTGGGTTGCTTTGAACCGTGAGGCTAGACTGCCTGCGGAGAAGCGTTCACGAAGTGATGACATGGATTTCTTGGTAGCTAAGCGCAAAGAGTTAATGCAAGGAACTATTGACGGCAAGCCTCGTGAGGAGGTTTATAAGAGTGTTCTGCTTGAGATGAATGCGTTGAACAAGTCTGTGTTGGATATAGCTCGTCAGCAAGGTTTGATTGATGACCATGCTTATGAAGTATTCTCTAACGATATCTATTACATTCCTTTCTATCGTCAGATGGAAGATGGTGATATCCAAGGAGCGCAGACTGCTTCCGGCTTGACTCGTCAGCAGTTCTCTCAGGCGTTGAAAGGTGGCGGAGAGAAACCATTTGGCGACCTGATGGAGAATACTCTACGCAACTGGAGTCATATCCTATCTGCGTCTATGAAGAACAAAGCTGCGGTTACTACCATTAGAGCTGCTGAGAAGTTTGATGCAGTACAAAAAGTAGAAAAAGCAGGTAACGGTGCAGTCAAAGTTATGGAAGATGGTAAGCCTAAGTACTATGCTATTAAAGATGCATTGTTATTAGAGGCTATCACTTCTATTGGGTACATGGGCCCAAAGTCTAAGTACTTGGATGTAGCCCGTGACTTCAAGAACATTCTCCAGTACGGTGTTACCTTGTCTCCTATCTTCAAGGTTAATAACCTGACTAGAGATTCTGTTTCTGCTATGGCTGTGTCTGGATTGAAGAAGAATCCATTTGCCAACATTGTAGAAGGGTGGATTGCATCAGATCAAAACAATCCTGCACACATGGCTGCTTTGGCCGGCGGTGCTATCTTTAACTTTGGTTCTGCCTATGAGGGTAATCAAGCTAAGTTGATCAAGAAGTTATTGGCTAAAGGTGTAAAAGAAAATCAAATCCTTGACACTAATGAAAAGATCAAGAACGGATTGAGTTACGCATGGGATAAGTATCAGGAGTGGGGCAACAAGTCTGAAGCTGCTAACCGCATGGCTTTGTACAATCAGTTGAGAGAAAAAGGTCTAAGCCACCTAGAGGCTTCTTTCCAAGCTCGTGATCTGTTGGACTTCTCTATGCAAGGTTCATGGCCAGCATTTAGATTCTTGACTCAAGTCGTACCATTCATGAACGCACGTATTCAGGGTTTATATAAGTTAGGCCGTGACGGTATCACACCGACCAGCCGTGTACTGTACAACACCCTTACTGGCAAGGAAATATCTGGTACGGACAAACAGAAAGCTGAGTCCTTTGCAATTATCAGTACAGCTACGATGTTGGCATCGATGGCTCTGTACATGGCGTTTAAGGACGACGATGAGTTCCAAAAGAGAGATGCATGGGATCGTGATAATTTCTGGTGGATCCGCATCCCCGGAATGGAATACGCTTTACGTATACCTAAGCCTTTTGAGATTGGTGCTTTTGGTACGATAGCTGAGAGAACTCTTGAGCAGATTGTGGACAGTGGATCTGAAGGTAAACAGTTCAGCGACAGTATGAGCCGTATGCTTTGGGATACATTCTCATTGAATCCTACTCCACAGTTTTTCAAACCTTTAGTAGACTTGTACGCTAACAAGGACAACTTCACTGGTGCGCCTATTGAGAGTGCCGGTATGGAAAGATTGTCTAAGGAAGAACGCAAGACAGATTCTACAAGTCCATTGGCTATTGCTGCATCTAAGGTGTTGAACATTGCTTTACCTGAAAGAGCAGAGTTAAGCCCAGTTCAAACTGACTATGCTATCAAGGCTTACTTTGGTTGGTTGGGTAGCACCGTAGCATCCGCTTCACAGTATGCTGTTATGCCGTTTAATGAAGGTGAATATCCTGATGCTAAGTGGATGGACAGAGCTGCTTTAGGATTGATTAAAGAGTTACCTGCTAACCAGTCTAGGTACACCACTGCTTTCTATGAGAACAATAAGCAGATCTCTCAGGCGTTTCAAGATATGAGGCATTATGCTGAGATTAATGATTCTGAAAAAGTACAACAGATCCTTGAAGAGAAGGGTGACCTGATCAGTTTAGAAAAACTGTACGACCAAACATCTAAACAAATGGCCAATGTCCGTAGGCAAATTACTATCATTACCAATGATAAGGTTATGGACGGAGCAACCAAGCGTGAAGAGATTGACCGACTCAAAGAAATCATCTCTGAGTTGGCCAAGCAAGCTGAACAAGTACGTAAAGATACTTTGCAGAAATAAACGTTTAGTTCTGCGATTCTAGTAAACGTTCAATTGTTACTGCTAAAGCATCAAGTTCGTCCATCTTCTTGATGGCCCACATTCTTTTCTGTCCATGCCAGCCCATGATTGGGCCTTGGTGACAGCTAGTACATAGGGCTATAACGGTGTATTGCTGATGTTGTTTAGCGTGGTGAGCTGCACTAGGCCCCGGCTCATCACAGACTGAACACGGCAGGGCTTTCACCCTACCTACGTGCAGTCTCTGTTTAGCGGTTAGTTTATTGTTCACCGTTTCTAACTTCTAACATTGCATCAGCTACCTTGTAGGCATCGCGAGATAGCTCATGGACATTAGGATGCTGACCACCTTTAACTAAAGCTTGCATAGCTTGTATGGCCATGTAATCTCTAATCGACATCCCTGCGTCAAAGGGTGCGCCAGTTCCAGTGTCATGTATTGGGAATACCATGTTTCCACCAAATAGTACAGTCATTATCTCTCCTTAAATTTATCAACTTTGCGTCTAGCTTCAAGCCAAGGGGTTATATATTTCATTCTCTTTGGACTATTCTTTCGCCATTCATCAATTGCTACGAAAGGATTAAGGGCTGATTCCCATTCGGCCTGCCATATGTACTCCTGACCTTTAAGAGCTGAGGCTGTTTGAAACGCTTCTTTCTCTAAGAGATCTAGTTCTGCTTTCTTACTCATGATCTGTTCAACCTTTCTAACATCATTTCTTCTGCTTGATCGTATGCCTCCTGAGCGTTATGCTTTAGATCTTGTCCACCAGATAAACCCATCAGGGTGAATGCAGCAAAGAAATCAAGCATGGTAATCTGATCAAGAGAAACTGATTCTAATTTAACTAAACTCTCTACGCCTTCAGACTTTCTTCTTGCCATTTGATTTCCCCTTAACATTTTGAGAAACAATCATGTCTTCTAATTGAGAGGAAAGAACATCAGCAACTGTTTGGCCATTGAAAGCTAAGCCTGTAGCTAGATCATCTTCTTTAATGAGAGAGATTGCATCACGAATACCTTTGTTGTACCCGCCATTGAACTCGTCATCACCTTCAATGATCATTGTGATTGCATCTCTGACCAGAGCAGAAGCCTTGCGGTTCTTGGCTGCAATCTTTAGCTTGTCATAGATTGATCTTTCTAAGTGTACCGAATAAGGTACTAGCTTATTGTCTTCCATGTAATGAACTCCTTGTATAGGCTACGCATCTTTTCTAATGCGTTAGCGTTATCTTTAATCTCTGATCTGGATTGCACACCCAGATATTCTTTTAACCATTCAGTTGAATCTTCTTCAGCGGCTACAAAGATGTGGCCACCTTCTTGAAGGAACTTATGAAAGGCTGGGTCTTTGCATAACAGTACTGCTGTACGTGTACCGTCATGCGCGTATTCTTGATCTCGGTTCATTGGACGCTCTTCACCATTGATCCTCACCATGACCACTTGATAACGAGCTCCAACAAAATCACGAATGATCTCTTCAGGAATCTCGTCGGGGTGTATTGAGAGTGTCAATACAAACCCCGTCTTGTCCTGTTTCAATGCTACTTTGTTAGCTTCGAACTGAGATGTCTTCATCAAAAAGGCACATCCTCGTCAGGGATAGCAGATTGCTTAGGTTGCTCAGGCTTTTTGTAAGTACTGATCTTGATACTAAAGAACTTACCCCACTTACCTTCTTTGATCCAAGCGCCAAGGTTGATCTTGGCTGAATCAGCTCCGGTATCTGCACATTCTTTGACGATCTCTTTGAGTAGAGACAGTTCAATGTCAATGTGACCGGTGTAGTCAGGTGAGTTGGGATTGATCTTAGGTTGCTTAGCTTTACCGAGCATTCCAGAGTTAGGGTATTGAGACATGATTATCCTTTCAATATTTCTTTACGGGTTTTAAAAGCCAACATTAAGTTGGTGTACTTTTCTCCATCATTTACTTTTAACAAGTCAAAGATGTTCCTGTTATTGGTAAATAACTTCATGACATCTTCTTCGTCTTGAGTAACACTAAGAGATATCTTTGTAGCTTCATCTACCAAATCGCACCACACAATTGGATCTGCATCCACTTCTGCGTTAATCTTTAGAAACCAATCCCTCTTTTCTTTTCCTTGAATTACTTTGGGAATAGCTTTCTCTATTACTTTGACTTCAGGTTTAACTTCAACCTTAACTTCTTTCGGTGGCTCTATAGGAGGAGACGAATCAATAGGATCGCTCTCGGTCAGCTCCATCGCAGTCATCCACAAGTAGCGACGTTGATAAGTTTCAACAGCGCCTAGGTTCTGAATATCGTGTGCTCCCTTAAGAGAAGCCGTGGCCATAGGAGAAGTAATGATGATGCCTGTATCATCGTCCATATCTCTGATGGTTAACGTAGCATACTCATTACTGTAGGAGATATATCCACACAGGCCAATCTGATTAAAGATCACTTGTGTTTGTGGAAGGAAGTCACCAAGCTCAAAGTATTTATACCCTTGAAACTTGTTATGACCGGTTTTCTCCAGTTTTGTTTCGAGTAACTTAACTCGTGCTTGCATTAGTTTTCTATGAATGTTCATTGTGTTCCTTTAGTTCTTCAAGTTTTTCTTCTAGGTAATCTATTACGCCTGCAAATTTAATTGCTTGTCTTTCCCATGATTCTTTTTGATCTGTTAAATTTTCTATTTTTTCCTGTGCGTAATTCATTGTCATCTTTGAATTAATTAAACTAGATTTAAGATCTTTTATCTCAATCTCTTGTTCTTTGCATATCTTTTTGTAATCTATTTTTGGTCTTCCCATTTAAATCTCCTTGAGGTAATTTTGATATTGAGTACAGAATCGAGACACTTGGCAGTAGCTTTTGCACCGTGTCCTTTCTCCTTGTCTTATTTCTATTTGATATCCTTTGACTTGATTGAGTGCATGTTGTGCTTCTTCAAGTGTATTGTGTACACTCTTAGCTCTCACGCCATCTGGCTTCTTCACGGCATAGGTGGTTTGCTTTTCCCACATATCCTCACCAGTACACTCAGGCAGTTCGCCATCAGTCTCCATTTCAAATAACGCAGTTGCATGATCAGAGATGCGTTTCTTCATGAACGCTTCACGTTCTTCAAATGACCATATAGGTATGTCAATTGTTGCTACGGGGGATTGAGGATAATGCTCTTTGGCTGCTGCATCCCGAGCAGACCAATCCCTAATGATGGCTATGATTTGTAACTTACCTACAGGTATCTTTTTTACAGACTCAACTAGCCATGCATAGATGTTTAACTGTCTGTGCCAATCATCTTTCTCATTCATAACTGCCCACGCACCAGTTACTTTGTAGTCGCTGATGCTGACAGTACCATTAGGCTCAATCTCTTGAAGGTCAATAGCACCAGAGATCTGCCATCCTTCAAACTCAATGTGCAATCTTTCTTCGACTACATGGTGATCATCTTTACCGTGTTCTAAGATGTTATGAACAGCAGAGCCAAAGAGTGACCACACCATTTCACTTGCGTCTTGCTCGATCTCATCCCAATACTTTTTCTTCAACTGCACAATGCGTGGTGAGTTGATGATCTCTGTTGCAGAGATGTGTGCCTTACCTTTAGAGTAGGTAGGCCGATAAATTACATTGACAAATGTTTGTGGTAAGTTAAATTTATTGGTGAACTTCATTAGAATAATTCCATTGTTGCTTTAGGTAAGGGCCTGCCATCAAACAAATTACTTCTCCACAAAGTAACTTCTGGCATATGGTTATGTGATTTAGTCGGTATAACTTTTCTGATCGGTGTGATCCAACCTAAAGTGTTCAAACATTTAACACCTGATACCCAAGTGTTGTGATGTAATTTAGCCGGTCTAAATAACAAATTGTTTCTACAGTAATCTCTGAACTCATCGCCTAGAACTTCACGCTTACATAACAACAGCTCTTCAGCAAGTTCAAGGTATCTTTCAACAAACTCAGGATTAGCTCTGATCGCCTTGTTCCAACACTCCTCTGCAAGGCTAAGTGCGTTCTCCATTCTTGGTGTCATAACAACTCCTGTGTGTTAGTGTTTGAATGATTATACCTGTTAGATTGCATTATGCAATAGGTAGGTTAAAATATTTTGTATCACCTAGGAGAAACCATGAGAAGAGCCAACAGGATAGATGCCAATCAAAATGACATTGTGGATGCCTTGAGAGAGGCCGGCGCAGTGGTAAGAATCATTTCTCAGGGGGACGGTATACCCGATCTGTTAGTTGGATACAACGGTTTTACAATATTAATGGAAGTAAAAGACGGGGATAAGGTTCCCAGTAAAAGAAAGCTGACCGAGGCTGAGCAGAAGTTCTTTGATGAATGGGAAGGTGGTTTATTGGTGGTTGTAAATAATGTTCAAGAAGCTGTTGACATGCTTAGGTTGTGTGAGTAATATGAGTTTTGCTAGTTGGTTTTTTTGTTTTTCCTTTGATGAAGTTTAATCCCACCCTAAAAAAGTGGGATTTTTTTATGCTAGTATTTAATTGTTGGATAAGCGGTTTAGCCCCGTAGGATTACTCAAGAGGTGTTCCTATACCTCGTGCTTTAGGGGATCCAACGTCAACACGCATGGGGATTGGAGTGGGCCATCCCGCATCTTACCCTTCCAAGTAATTGGATAAACGCACGAAGTCGCAAGACGGGGCGTAGATGTGCAATCCCCAGCCGTGTTGGCGAAACGGTTTAGTCCCGTGGGTTAAAAATATTAAGAGTGTTGTTCACCCAACCTTGCTTCATAGGAGCGCCAACTTAGAAATAAACGTTTAGTTCTGCGCTTGACATTTATTTTTATTGTTTGATATACTAGTAGCACAAGTTAGGTGTGGAAACCAAACTTAAAAGTCGTTAATGAAGCTCCGACCCCGCATGGGGTAGCGTATCCACAAGATATGTTTTTCCACCGGGGTTTCATTAACGGCTTTTTTTTTGCTCCACACTACTGTCGTACTCCACACGTTAGCAAGCACCTGATATCGGTGGCGTGGAAGGAAAGACCGTACTGTTGTCGTCAACAGCCGCATCCTAAGAGAGCCGTGCGGATTGGCCAATGATTCTAGGCCAAGGTAAAAGGGAGTTAAGCACCTACGAGCCGTAGGGGGGTAAGATGGCATCAGGGCGTACCTAATAAACGTCACTCCTATAGAAAGAGAATCCTGCACTCCAGCACCTGAGCCATGTGGTTAAGAACTACCTGCGCTGTGGCTCACCATCTAGCCTCCACAGGGGGGTTCAATGGTGACGGCTCTCTCTATGGCCAAACGACTTTCTAGTGGAAAACACCTAGCATCTTTTTACAACAGATGGCACAAACGTACAAAACTGTGTAATAATACGTTTAAATGTAGCAGGTAGAAGATCAACAACATAGCAGGTACAATAAGGAGGAAACATGACGGAGCAGGAACGATTGGCAAACGAATTGATCACTCGTATTCATAACAGGATCATTGAGGCTTTTAATCACGATGACAACCCAGAGTTTGTGTTGTTAGCGATGCAGGGGTGGACTGGAAAGTATTTAAAGGAGTTAGATGATGTACACGATTCTTAATATTATTACTTGGTTCTTTTTGTTGTTAGGTGTTTGTGCTTTGGGATTGATGTTTTGGTTCATTGTGTGGACGATTGGAGAGAATAAATAAAGGCTTGGCTAGTAGCGGCTAGGCGCGGCGTGGAAAAGAGGGGCAAGGCAAGGTGGGGTATAGGCGAGGGCTACAACATAGCCGATAGGACATTGGCAACAGTGTCTCTTCGGGTATCGTGCGGCGGGGCGGGGTCGGCTATGGCACGGTTGGGTCTTGTCGGGTTGGGATTGGTGCGGACAGGCTCGGCACGGTCGGGCACGGTAAGGCGTAGGTGAGGACTACAAAATAGTCGATTGGTGATTCAATGAGTCACCCTTCGAGTATTACGGCCCGCTATGGAGCGGCTAGGAAGGGAGCGCTACGGTTGGGAGGGGCTTGGGCTACTAAATAGTCGATAGGGTATTCAATGAGTACCACTTCGAGTGTTTCGGCACGGTTAGGCGGGGTTAGGAGCGGTAAAGACAGGCTCGGTAGGGTGGGGCGTGGCAGGGAACTAGAAATAGTCGATAGGGTATTGGAAACAGTACCACTTCGAGTATTAAAGATGCGGCCCGGCAAGGAAAGGAGTAGAGAGGCGAGGCGTGGTTGTGTATGGCAAGGGCTGTTTACAGCGGGAAGTTACTTTACGAGGTAACTTTTCGGTGGCAACACCATGCGGTATGGCAGGCACAGGCGAGGCATGGTCAGGTCGGGTATGGTAAAGCATGGGCTAATGTAGCGGGTAAGGTATTCAATGAGTACTTTACTCGATGCAAGAGTGCATCAACTAACTTAAGGAAAAACAAAATGAAATCAATCTTAATAGAAATCAAAGGTAAATCCCCAATGCTTATGCATTCAGACCGCTTTGCTAATCCACTTGATCCTTTAACCAAGGCACACAAGGAATTAACTGGCAAGCGCAAGAAAACTGATGACGATTTAATTGCAATAGCTAAAAGCGAGTTTATCGGGGGTTGTTATTGGAATACTCGTACAGGTTTCTTTATGCCGGCACAGAACTTAGACTCATGCTTGATTGCTGCCGCAAAACTACAAAAGCTTGGCGTGAAATTTAAGCAGGGCGTACAGGTTCTGGAGGATGAGCTACCTCTTATTGGCTTTGAAAAGAGTACACCAGAGAAGCTATGGGAAAAGCCAGACCACATTGATGCAAGAGGAGTAAAGGTTGGAATGGCTAAGATCATTCGCTATCGTCCCATTTTCAGGGAGTGGAGCTTGAATGCTACGGTCATGGTCAATGAGGATGTGGTAAACATTAGTGAAGTGAAGAAAGCTATTACTGATGCCGGAGCTTTGATTGGCTTGGGTGACTATCGTCCACGTTTTGGTCGTTTCAATGTTGAATTTTTACAATGACTGAAACCACTTTATATCCATTATGGAAACAGGCCGTCAAAACATTATTAGATGGCGGTCTAACATTTGGTAGCACGATCAGCAGAAAGTACATTGCTGATCTGTGCGGTGTTCAACCACCAATTAGTGTTGAAGATGTTCGTAGGCATGACTTAGAGTTACTCACTTGCATTACTGAGATAAAAGATACTTTACTCACAGCTCATTGTATGTTGATGGTTACCGACAACAAAGGTAGCTATATTGTTATTGAACCGGAGTCTCAGACTACATATGCGGTCGAGACTGGTGTCAAGGATATCTCAAGGGCAATGAGAAAGATGTCGATGAATGTTAGCTTTACCAAGACATCAATGCTGAACGATGCGGAGCGCAAGCGTAATGCAGACGCACAGGCAAAGATATCCATGTTGGCCGGCATGATGAGCAATGAGAATAAAGAATTGCGTAAGATTGCCACCAAGGAAATTACTTTTACTAGGGGGTCGCATGACTGAAGCAGACTTAAATAAAGCAATTGAGATAGCAGAAGAATCTACTTGTGGCTTTGCTGATGACGGTTCTTTTGAGCATCTACTAGCTACGGCTGTGCTAGAGCTACGTGATCGTTTAAACATTGAGAGGGAAGCGTACACAAATTTGTGTGAAGAAACGGGTGGGCAAGGATGACTGACGTATCAGGGTGGCGCAAAAGGCAGATAGAACAAAGTGAAATGTGTTCTAACTATCATGGGCCATGCAAGAAAGAATGGTCAGGACTTAATGATGAAGAGTATCAAGACATTCTCAATCGGCATGATGGAGGTGGCTTGATTCTTTTCTATCATTTGGTAGAGGAAAAGCTCAAGCAAAAAAACAGTAAATAAATTTATTCAAAGGAAAATAATATGGATCCAATAGATCATTCAAAGTTCAGTGAAAAAGAAAAAACAGATGTGATTTTAGCTCTTCAAATTATGGAAAAAGTTTCTAAGTCTGAGCTCGAATTTGCCGGTAATGTTCTTAGGGAAATGAGAATAAAAACTACTTTTACTTCTTTTGACCCACCCATGAAATATGTAATGAATTACCCTAGCATCGAGCAAATCAAATATTGGCATGAACTAAAGGAGATGAAGAAATGAATAAGTTTATGGTTGAGAATGAATTTGGTGTCATGGTACTTGACATCTTTGCGTTGTGGCTTGACACGCACAAACTGGGTGACATTGACAATCCGAACCCAATCCACAACGAGGTAGCCGTGGATATATTTTTGATTGGAGTTAACAATGACTAAAGAAGAAGCATTACAAATGGCTTTAAAGTTTATTGAGCATGTCAATCGAGATGGGTGGGTGTTAGCAGACTTTGAGCCTGAAATGTACGCCTGTATCACCGCCATCAAAGAAGCACTAGAAACAAAAGACGAGCCTGTGGCAACAGTCATATCTGAATCAGGGGCAAATGTAACGCATTCTTGGTGGCATGAACCCGCATTACCTATTGGTACAAAACTCTACACCACACCACAACGCACATGGGTAGGGCTGACGGGTGAGGAGATTGACCAAGGTTTACTGCGTAGCAACTACGCATTACAAACGGCTAGTGCATGGCGGGATGGCGTGGAGTGGGCAACTAAACAACTCATGGAGCGCAACACATGAGCCTGACAAACTTTGAAGACGACTTCATACGGGTATACAACAGACCTGACCAATATGCGCTTGAGATATGGCACAGAAAACTTGAGCGTGTACAAGTTGGCACATGGTTCTTTGGATTGTTGCCCGTGTACAAATACTTTTATACAGAATGGGAGAAGAACACATGACTGATGAAGAAATACACAACATTTATTTGCACATGAGTGGTAAAGCAGAGGGTCTGGTTGAAGCGACTGGCACGGCTGACTTTCCTGTATTGTTTGCTAGAGCAATCCTTGAGTGCGAAAAAATGACAAAAGATGTGCAAAACATGGCCTCTAAATCTACCTATAAAAAACAACTAGAAACAAAAAATGAACCTGTGCCGTGGGAGCAATTCCACGAACACATGGCGGGGCCAAATTATGTTGCACCACAACGCACATGGGTAGGACTTACTGATGAGGAAATACAAGAGTGCTTGCAAGGTTTGCCAACACAGACCATTGATGTTTACGCAAGACGCATCGAGCAAGCCTTGAAGGAGAAGAACAATGGATAGCTATGAAAAAAGGGGAGTAGCTTTTGTTTTGTTGATTGGGTTTTCTGTTTTGGGGCTTCTTTTTTTGATTAATTTGTGTTTTGTCCCAAGCGATGAAGCGATTGCAAAAAACCACGCCATGCAAGTTATACAAACATTTGATAACTGTAAGGTGTACAGGTTTTGGGATAGGGAGTATCACTACATTACAAAATGCGGTGACAAGGTAACAACGCAGAAGAACTGGGATGAGTCATGCGGTAAGGCTTGTACCCGACATAAAACAGAAGACATTACAACGGAGGGTAACAAATGAACACAGAAGAAGACGATGAGTTCGAGCGCATCGAAGCTGAAGGATTACGCAAGAGACAGGTTGAAGAAAATAAACGAATCAACAAAGCTTTTGACGATACGTACGAAATTTGGAAACGCAATGAAGTCCTTGAAGAAGTTGCACAACATTTTGACAAGATGAGGATGGGAGATACATCACTATCATTTGCCATCTTTGTGAGGGGGTTAAAGAGATGATCGAAGCAATTCGTACTCAGTATGGTGTAACCAGAGGTGAGCTTGGGAATAGAAGAACCGAGGTCAGGTACGCTTATGTCTATCTGTGTACTGATTGCGCCAAGACGTATGACAACATAGAAGAAGCCGAGATACATAAATGTGAGGATAAAACAAATGATTAAATATGATGGGTTGGATGAGGCCATATGCGGTCAAGCATGTATCTGGCGTGATCAAACTAGGATAGATGTACTTGTTTACGATGGCATGAAGATCATAGATATCTTTGTAGATCGTGATGGTATGACGCCGGAAGAAGCAGAGGAATTCATTGAATTTAATATAGAAGATGGATATATTGGGCAAGAAACCCCAGTAGTAATGTGGCCAGTACAAGAGGAATACGAATGAGTTTTGTAACACAACAGCTAGGCTTGGGTAAGTGCCAACCAGTTCATCAAATGAAGGAATGCCAGAAATGTAATCGTCAAAGAATTCCACATGGAGGTATCTTTATGTCGCCTACTAAGTGGATATGTGCAGAGTGTTGGACAAAAAAAGCAATTAAAAGAGGTTAATTATGAATAAAGCTAGACAGGCATTTGAGTTTTTTATGGCCACAAAATCAAAGCACGTAAGTGATTTATGGAATGGCACAAGATACACCAATACAAATATCAATACTAAGTGGACATACTTTTTATTGGGTTGGACAATGAGAGAGCAAGGAAAATAAATGTTAAAACTAAATCAACTAACTATCGATGGCGGTACTCAGTCTCGAACGAAGATTATTCAAGAGGCGGTCGATGAATATGCAGATTCAATTATTGGTGGGGCAAGATTCCCTGCTGTGCTTGTGTACTTTGACGGTGTTAAGTACTACTTAACAGATGGATTTCACAGGTTCTTTGCCCATCAGAAAGCCGGTAAGAAAGAGATTGATGTACAGATAGTTAACGGTACATTACGGGATGCCATTCTCAGATCAAAGAGTGTGAACTTTGATAATGGTAGGCATCGTACCAATGAAGATAAGCGCAACGCAGTCAAGGATATGCTTGAAGATTTTGAGTGGCAGTTTTGGTCTGATCAAGAAATAGCCAAGGCGTGTAAGGTTTCTTTACCTTTTGTTACTCAGATGAGGGGAAAGAGTAAGCCTGAGAAGGTAAAAGTAACCCGTAACGGTAAGGTATTTGAAAGGAAAGCGAAGTACGATACCAAACCCACAGAAGAAAAGAATGAAGAGAGTGATGACAGAAGTTCTGAAGTGATCAAGACTTTAGCTGATGAAAACGATAGATTGAAAGATCGTTTGGCAGTAGCGGTCATGCAAGCTGATGAATCAGAGAAAGATTTGGCAACTAAAACTATTCAAACTTTAAGGGAGGAGATCAGGGTACTTGAGATAGAGTTGAAGTCTACGCGGATCAGTAGGGATACTCTCTTGAATGAGAATGCTCAACTGAAGAAGCAGATATCAGCAATGCAACGGAAGAAGTAAGTAAAGCCTAAGCTAGCAGGCTCGTGTGCTAGTAATTGGAGAAACAAAATGGGATTAGAACTAAGGCCGTATCAGTCGGCTACGCTAGAGGCATTGCGTAAAGGGTTTGCATCAGGAAAGAAAAGCATGATGCTTTATGCCCCCACAGGTGCGGGAAAAACAGAGATGGCTATTGCCTTACTAGAGGCAACCAAGGACAAAGGTAATCGAGCTGCAATGGTTCTTGACAGGATCATTCTGTGCGATCAAACCAGTTCACGGCTAGACAAGTACGACATTGATCACGGGGTACTTCAGTCAGGCCATTGGAGGAACAGGCCACATGAAAGAATACAAATCTGTTCAGCTCAAACATTAGAGAGAAGGGATGAGTTCCCCGGCCTCAATCTTTTAATTGTAGATGAAGCACACCAAACCCGATCAGCTACGGTCGAGTTCATCAAGAACAATCCAGACATCAGAGTCATAGGATTAAGTGCTACACCTTTTACCAAGGGATTGTCTAATGTTTATGAGGATGTGATTTCCACGGTCACCACTCGTGAGTTGGTGGATCAGGGAGTGCTCGTCCCTCTCAAGGTGTTTATAGCTAAAGAGATTGACATGACAGGGGCTAAGAAGGTAGCCGGTGAGTGGTCACCACAGGAAACAACCAAGCGAGGGATGCAGATCACCGGAGATATCGTGGTCGAGTGGGAGAAGAAGACGCATGAGATCTTTGGCAAGCCCGCTAAGACTGTGGTGTTCTGCTCAGGTGTAGATCATGGTAACGATTTGGCTAAGAAGTTTGGAGAGCGTGGTTATAACTTTATTAGCATCAGTTACAGGGATGACGATGAGTTTAAGAAGGAAGTCATTAAGGATTTCAGCAAGCCTGACACAGAAATTCATGGGCTTATTGCTACAGATATCTTAACCAAAGGATTCGATGTTCCAGATGTTCTGATCGGTGTATCAGCTCGTCCATTTTCCAAGTCATTGTCCTCCCATATCCAACAAATGGGTCGAGTGATGAGGGGTTATGAAGGTAAAGAGTTTGCAGTATGGCTTGATCACTCCGGTAATTACTTGAGATTCAGAGGAGATTGGGACGAAGTATTTGGGGACGGGGTTAGTGAGTTGGATGATGGCAAGGAGAAGGCCAAGAAAGAACCAACAATAAAGGAGAAAGAAGCTTCTAAATGTCCTAAGTGTCAGGCTTTATGGCCTTTAAACTCTGATGTTTGCAAGTCTTGCGGTCATGTAAGGGAAAGAAAGACCAAGGTTGAGGCGGTAGCCGGTGAAATGCAAGAGCTGACAGGCACTATGGCTCGTGGAGATAAGCAGAGTTGGTGGTCGATGCTTCAATGGTATGTAAAAGTACAGGGATGGTCGAGCGGTAGAGCTGCAAATGTCTACAAAGAGAAGTTTGGAGTATGGCCTAGGATGTTACATGACTCTCCAATAGCACCAAGCGATGAGGTTGTTAGGTTTGTGGATGCCGGCATCAAGCGGTACATCAGATCAATTAGGAGGATGCGGTAATGGAATTCATTTCATTTTGCCAAGCGCATGGGATTCTCATAGACCATGTCCCGCCCATCGGGGTGTGGAGGAGATACCCAACAGAAGATCATCCTAGAAAGCGCAACGGAGCGGTAAAGTTCATGGGAGATCATGGCTTTGTACAGAACCATGCAATGGATACGGATGTTTCTTTATGGAAGACTGAGTCTCCTGTAAAGATAGACCGTCAAAAAATAGCTAGAGATATGAGACAAGCTGATGCAAAGCGACAGGCTGATCAGTTGGATGCGGTTAAGAGGGCATCCTTTATCATGCGAGAGACATTACTGGCTAAGCATGAGTATCTCAATAAGAAGGGGTTCGTGGGCATGGAGGATAGAGTATGGGCTCACGAAGGCTTAAAAACCTTGGTCGTACCCATGCGAGTGGATGGCCACCTTGTCGGATGCCAATTGATTGATGAGGATGGGGGTAAGAAGTTTTTGTATGGTCAACGCACTAGTTTTGCTGAGCTGATCATTGATAACAAGGGAGTTCATGTTCTCTGTGAAGGGTACGCTACTGGTCTCTCCATTCAAACTGCGCTGAAAAAACTGAGCAGAAGGTACACGATTCATATCTGTTTTAGTGCGGGCAACATGAAGAAAATCGCAAGCAGATTGCCCACCGGCTTTGTCGTGGCTGACAATGATGCGAGTAAAACGGGTGAACGCATAGCTAAAGAGATCGGATGGAAGTACTGGATGAGCGAGGTCGTGGGGGAGGATGCTAACGACACGATGAAGAGGATAGGCGTACTCCAATTAGGACTAAGCCTTTGTCGCTCAATGTAGGCTCTCTGAATAATAAAGGTAGTCAACACTCAAGAGTTCGGGGTTTACATGCTCCGCGATCTTGAGGTTGGCTAGGATTTCTACTCCGATTTCGTAACACATCAAGCCCTTACCCACATGGTCAGACTTGACAGTTACGAAGCCATTCTCATCTTCCACCAAGTAGATGGCGAACAGGCTCTTCAAAGGTATCTTCCAAAGATAAAGCCGATAAACATACAGATAAACCCATAACCTAGCCAATGCAAGGCATACAGAGGCCTTTTAGCCGTGGCTATGATGGCATAAGAGTGTTCGGCATCATTTGGGAATGCCTCATATAAAGTACGTGCGTATTTTTTAGTTGTGTTATTCATGATTTTCTCCTTGGAGGGATGAACTCCTTAATTTTTCTACCAAATTTTCTAGGTTTTTAGCATCGTTCCGGTGTTGTTTCATGTCTCTCGGACTGTTCCGGAGCAGATCATTGGACTGATCCCAATGCCACTTGGCTAGCTTTTCAAGACGTTTGATCTCTGATTCTGTGCTCATGATTTCTCCAAATCGGCATCTCTCATATAGTAGATGATGCCTGTTCTAAGTTTGACTCGGTTAAAGTTAGGATTCAATTCACAGAGAACCGATCCAATTAGATCATCGGCTGATAAATAGATCTCGTCAACCCCTTGGTCGGGGTGAACGAAACCACTAAAAGCCGGTACTAGTTCACCCCTTCGGGCAAGGTTAGACTTCATGCGAATATGCATTTTTTAAATGGTCAGCAAGCTTTCTGCCTTCTGCCTCATAGTATTTTTTAAAGATACGGAAATACTTTTCGTAATCCGTAACAGTCTCTCCATCTTCATTAACGGTAGTAAAGTAAGCAGTCACATTGAATTCATCTTCTTCAAATTCAAACCAAATGTTGATATCAAAAGCTTGACCATCAATTTCGGTGTATTCCCAGTTACTTTCATCGTCATCGTATTTTGTGGGATCGAGCCACCCTTTTGCTCCGCACTCGGCTAATAATTTAGCCCTGAGCATTGGGTCAACCTTTTCGTACTGACATTCACACAAATGAACCCACACTTGTCCACTTTCACATAAATTGCAACTCATGGGTTACTCCTCCCGTATTCAATGCCCATCTCAAATGCTATGTAAGTATCCATCAGGTGTGAGTAATACCAAGAATATTTATCATAAAAACTTTCTTGTCC
>Ga0194048_10000203_pt1 | contig 27528 bp, 33 predicted proteins | sample JunL225m_MetaG_FD_161685 | JGI IMG/M metagenome (GOLD analysis project Ga0194048, IMG submission 161685) | Anoxic zone freshwater microbial communities from boreal shield lake in IISD Experimental Lakes Area, Ontario, Canada - Jun2016-L222-5m | ecosystem: Environmental > Aquatic > Freshwater >...
TCCCATAGTGACTCACAACACAAGCAAAGCGCCTGACTAGATCGCTGCGTGCTTGACTTGGGGAATGTGCGCGGCTACCGATTCCCCAAGTCACCATGCTCGCATCAGAATCAGATTTGGCCCTTTGGACACGAAAAGATCGCAAGACCATTCGTGCGAAACTCATTGACGTTCAGCACAAAAAGGGGCCTCGGGCATCGAAGCTGTTCGAGTCGGACGTGGCGTTGGCTGTGCTGTATGGAAAGGTGGAGAAAGGTGACAAAAACGCACTCACTCCCCAGGAGGCCGCGCGCCGATTGACCATCAAGCGCACGGAGGAGATTGATCTGAACATGGAAGTGCTGCGCGGAAAACGCATCCCGTTGGAAATTGTGGACGCATCGGAAGACAAGGCGATCACGAACTGCGCCGGCATCCTCAAGGCCAGCGAGGGGAAAGTGCTTACGGCGGAACTTCTACAAGAGATTTTCGCCGAGTTTCGCAACATGGGGGAAGCGTTAAGGGAGCACGCAAAGCACATCCGAGAGGAGGCTGATTCTGGTGAGTGACTGGATCTCAGAAGCGGCGCACCTAGAAAACCTTGGCGAAAAGTTTATCACCCGGTTCGCTCCATGGTCAAAGATGACTCCCGAGGAGTGGGCGCTAGAGGTTTATCGCCTGCAAAACGGATCGAAATTTTCGTTCGACTACGCGCCCTACTCGCGTGCCATGTTCCGCAGCCTGTTCGACCGAAACACGGTGGACACGTCGTTCCAGATGTACTCGCGCGGACTGAAAAGCACTGTCATCCTCATCGCCATCGGGTTCCTGATTGACCAATCTCCGCGGCGTATCCTTTCGTTGTGGCCGACAAACAGCAACGCCGAGAAGTTCAGCACGGACAACCTGTGCGGCGAGCTGCTGGACTCGACGCCGTGCCTGAACTTCCTTGGCAGCAAGGCCAAGAAGCGGACGGGCGGCAACACCATGCTGGCGAAGAAGTTTCCTGGCGGTCGCATTGACCTGTTCGGCGCGAACGCACCCGGCGACATGCGGCGTGCGAAAGGATCGTTCCTTTATGCTGACGAAATAGACGCCATCAAGACGGAGGAAACCGATGAGGGTGATCAGCTTGCCATCTTTGCAAAGCGCGGGAGTGAATATCCCGATACCATTCAGGTCTTCGCAAGCTACCCGGCACTCAAGCTCCTCGATGCACATGGAGAGCCGATGAACGGGCACAGCCGGATCAACTCGAAGCTAATCCGCACGGATGAAAACCAATGGCATTCAACGTGCGTGGAGTGCGGCGGCGAGCCGTTCGTGATGCACCGCTCGCAGATTCGGTATGAGAAAGGGAGACCGGAGACGGCGCGGCTGGAATGTCCGCGATGCCACGCACTGCTTACAGACACACAGCGGCACGACATGGCTCACCGTCAGGGATTCGACTGCTGGAAACCGACGCGGGAGTTTCGCGGGCACCGCGGATTTCAAGGAAACGCGATGCTTTGGCCGCATCCGACCGATCCGGTGAAATGTCCCGGCGGGGCGTTACAGATGATCGCGCAACAGGAACTCGATGCCGAGCGGAGCGACAATCGAAAGCGTTCGCTGCGCGTGCTTGTCAACACGGTGGACGCCGAGCCGTTCGACCCGCTCGATGAGACGGAGACGCCGCCGGACTGGAAAGTTCTGTTCGACCGGCGCGAGGATTACGAGGTTGTGCCGGCACGGGCCGCGTTCCTCACCGCATTCGTGGACGTGCAACGAGACAGGTTGGAAATTGGATGGGACGCATGGGCGCGTGACGAAGAAAGTTGGGGCATGGATCACACTGTCCTCGATGGATACACGTCGCATCAGGAAGTTTGGGATGCACTGTTGCGCGAGTTTGCGCGAAAGTTCCCGCATGAGAGCGGCGCATCGCTTTCACTTGGGCAGGCGTTCATTGACGGCGGCGCGTACGCGGAGGACGTGTATCGCTTTTTTCAGCGCCTAGCACGGAAGCCGGTGGAGGGCATCAGCGGCAAGGTTTATGCCAGCAAAGGATACGGCAAGTTTGGGATGCCGATTGTCACCCGAAAGATTTCTACTGTGGCTGGGAATTTGAAGGGTAACGCCGTCGGTACGTGGGAGGCGAAGGATTTGATCTACCAGCGTCTCCGAATGAAGGAACCGGGCGCGCAGTTCATCCATTTGAACAAGAAATTCGGTGAAGCATTTGTGCGGCAAATGGTCGTCGAGAAAGTTGCAATCGAGTACGACGGTGGGCAGGAAATTCGGAAGTATGAAAATGAAGGCGACGCACGGAACGAAGGTCTGGACATCAAGGTTGGAAACCTCGCTGCGGTTCGTCGCGTGCATCGGAATTGGGATGCACTTGAAGCGAAGATTGCAGAGGATTCAGAAGGGGTGAAAACCGGAGAGGTCGCCGCGCAACCGCCAAAAGTCGCCGTATTCTCGCCAAGCGGCGGCGGGTGGAGGGTCTAGGCCGTAGCTACTTCAGCAGCCCCATCGCCCGCGCCTGTGCGGGGTGGCTGTGAACCTCGGCGTGGTGGAAGTGGCACAGCCCGCTCCATGTGGACGTGACGTTCAGGTTCTTAAATCGGCCTTCCCGGTGGTGGATCTCCGTCGCGAGGCACGGGCATTGCGGCCACTGGCAGGCGGGGTGGTCGCTCAGGTATTCAGCGCGCAGCTTGGCGTAGATGCGGAGTCGGGCGGACTGCTTGGCGCTGACACGGCGGAGAGGCGAACGTCTCACGGCTTCCTCCGCCTGCGATGCTCCATCATCACGGCCACAGCACGAACGGCGTCGCTTTCGCACACGTCGGCGGGGGTTTGGCAGATGTCCGACACAGGCTGGTTCGGGATGGCGGTTTGGAGCCAGGACAGCACGGCGTTGCCGTCGAGGTTATTGTCGGCGATGAAGCGCGTCAGGGAGTTCATGGCGTGACGTTTCGCGGTTTGGAGCGTCCCGTCAACGACATTTCGCTTGCCAGCAGGACGGGGTGAGGTGAGCGTGGCGACGAATCCGCCGGGAACATCCCCGCGACGCAGCAAGAAAAAAATCTTGGTTGAAAACTGTGCCGCGCGCCCTTAGCCAAATGGCGGGGCGGGCAGAATCCCGCGATGTTCACGAAACAGATTTCATTGACATGCCTAAATCGAAACGCTCGTATCAGGCGTGACTCACCCCGACCCCTCCATGAGAAACAACACCAACAGTGCCCACGCCCACCTCAACATCCGCTCCCGCCACCGCTTCCGCGACGCCGTGAGCAGCAAACGCCACGGCGAATCTGCGGACGACATACGGATCGCCTGCCACCTGTGGCTTCTCAGGCGATGCCCCGGATACGCCGAGGAGCACGCCGCACACGTCGAGCAGTGCGCGCGTAACTTCGGACGGGCGTGTTGACGGAAGCGGAATCCCCTTGCCAGCGCGCCGAGATGGTGCGATGATTCCCGTGTTGCCAATCATGGTGACGCGCCGATTCAGACCGGCTCAAAGCCTTTTTCATCGCCCCTTCCGTGCCGCTCTCATTCGAGGCGGGTCTGACACGGAAGGGGCAACTTTTGCAAAAATGAACACCGTCACCCAAAAGGCCGAATGGCGCTTCCCGATTGAAAACAGTTTCGTGCGCGACACGTCCCTTTCCGTCGAGGCGCGGCTGCTCTACATCATCATCAAGGGCTACGTCGGCCCCGAATGCGAAATGCCGTTCCCCTCGCTGAACACGCTCGCGAGGCACATGGACAGGCACCGTGTCAGCGTTCAGAAGCACCTGAAAGAATTGGAGCATTCCGGCTACATCGAGCGGCTGAAAACGAGGCGGAACGGCATGTTTTCCTCCACGCGCTACGTCCTGAACGACCGTAGTCAAAAAAAATCACTACGGTTCCCACCGACTACGGTAAAAGTGACTACAAAGAGGTACCAGCTTAAAGATGTACCATCCGATGCAAAAGATCGTCTAAAGAAGTCTAAAGAGACACCGGAAGTTTCCGGTGTGGAGTTTTTTGAAGAAATTCCGGCAGAATCGAAGCCGGATATGCGAGCAAAGGAGGAAAAGCTCAAGACGGTCAAAGTGCCTTGGCAATACCCATCGGAACTCGAGTTCAATGAGTTCGTCGTGTCCGAGAATCTGGACAACGTGGCAAACCGGAACGGCAACCTCTACGCCACCCTCTGCGCTCGCAAGTGGCACGACTGGCGATATCGTGACGCGAAATGGGTTCGCATTTCAGACTGGCGAAGCTACGTGACCGGACTGGAAGAGACGATGGAGGCCGCACGCACGCGGACACGCCGATGATTCTCACACGCAAAACCATTCACGCCCGCGAGATCGCGCGGCTGTGCGAGGTTTAGGGCTTGCAATACACCACAACAGGCGGTATGAAGTGACGCTAAATGGCATCCGTCACCACTACCGCTGGAGTTCCTTCGTCAATCGAGGCGGGCGACGAGTATCATTTTACGGTGAACTACCCGAGCTTTCCGGTCGGGACGTGGACGGCGGTTTTCGTGATGGCAAAAGGTACCGGAACTCCGGTCAGCACAGCAGCGACAACCAGCGGAAACGACTTCCTAATTACGTTCACAAGTGCTGTCACTGCGGCGCTTGGAGTGGCCGGCACCGGAGAATATCAATGGGCGATGTACGTGACATCGAGCAGCCAGCGCACGACCGCCGACACTGGACTCATCACGGTGCTGCCAAACCTCGCCGTCGCGCGCACGCCGAGCTTTTCGGAGGCGCAAGTGACGCTGTTGCAAGGAGTTCTCGCGTCGTTCAACGCGACCGACAAGATGAAAGTGGACTTCAACGGCCAGATGTTCCAGCGGGCGCACATCGTGGACTACCAAAAGCAGCTTGTCTATTATCAGGCCGCGGTCATCCGTGAACAGCAGGCGCTCAAGGCGCAGCGTGGCGAGCACACGGGCGGGCGGATCGATCCGTTCTTCGTGCCGCAGTGGACTGGCCCTTACCTCAACCCTTACGTTCGATGAACCCATTCAAATACATTCGCGGCCTGTTTGGAAGCAAAGGCAAGGTCGAGCAGCGCAACTACCGGGAGGCCATTTCACTCGGCGGCGTGAACTCGGATTGGAGCACGTTAAATTCGAGTGAGGATTCCCAAATTTGGATGAACGCCTACCTCCTCACGGCCCGCACGCGTTCGCTGGCGCAGACGAATCCGACGTTTTGTCGGTACCGCGAACTCATCTGGGGCAGCGTCTTCGGCGACGCCGGCACGATGCTGCGCATGAAGGTAAAGGAGCAGGAGGATCGCGTCATCCACACCGCCGCGGAGAAAGCTGCCATCCGCGCCCACGAGGAACGCCGCAACCGTGTGCTGCGCTACGTCGCCGAAAAAGAGGAACGCACATTCGAGCCGTTCGTGATGCTGCGCGACTTCGGCACCAACGGATCTCGCGTCGCACAGGTGAAGGTCGGCGAGCCGGACGTGTTCGCTAACCAGCTCATCGAGCGCAAATGGAAGGAATGGCAGCGCGCCGAGTTCTGCGACGTGCGGAAGACCCGCACCTACGCACAGATCCGCCAGCTTCGTCTTTGGAGTGCCATCCGTGACGGCGATTTCTTCATTCGCCTCGTGCGCGGTAAGAACGTCAACAAATTCGGCTTCTCGCTCCAGCTCATCAACGCAGAGTGGGTGGATCGCTTCTACAACGACACGATGCCAAACGGCGATGAAGTCCGCATGGGCATCCGCTACAAGATGAACTCGTGGGGACTCGGCGAGCCGGTGAGCTACTTTTTAATCAAACGTCAACCGAAGGACTGGCAGTTCAGCGTGCCGGGCGCATTCAACTTCTACGGCGGCGCACTGCACGACGAGATTCCGGCAAGCGAGATCATCCACTACGCGCGCCCGATTGACGCCGAGAGCACACGTCCCGCGCCGTGGGTGGCATCCTGCATCCCGGTGGCTCGCCAACTCAGCCAATACGCCATCGCCGAGGTCATCGCCGCGCGTGCGCAGGCGTGCAAAGTCGGATGGCTGTCCTCGACCGTCGTGCCCGAGGGCGGCGTCCCGACCGACGTTGATCCGCGCACCGGAGTCCCGCGGCAGGAACTCACGCCGGGCAGCATCGTCGGCCTTCCGTGGGGCGTCGAATACACGGAGTCCGATCCGAAGCACCCGAACGGGAATTTCGAGAACTTCCGCAAGGCGATGCTTAGGGAGCAGAGCGCCGGTATGCCGGGAGCGGCGTACTCGGAACTTGCGAACGACTACGAAGCGATCTCGTTCAGCGCAGGTCGTCTCCAGCATCTTGCTACGTCCAACATGACGTACATGATTCAGCAGTTCGACATTGACGATGCTGAGATCCCGATTTTCGAGGCATGGCTGGAAATGGCGCTGATGACCGGACAGATTCCTTTGCCGCTCGCCAAGCTGGAAAAGTTCAATACTCCGCACTTCCAAGGCCCGCGCACCCCGCAGGTGGACGAGGTGAAGGAGGTCACTGCCGCAGCCCTTCGTGTCGCGAACCATTTCAGCAGCGACCAGCACGAGTGCGATCAATACGGCGTGGACTTTGAGGAAATGCTGTTCGAGCAGGCCGAGGCCAACATGCTCAAAGAATCACTTGGCATGAGCACAGCGAAGACCGTCGAGAAACCAGCAGCCGTAGCTGCGCAGCAGGACGACAGCGAAGACGGCGATGGAGCGGACGATGAACCCGCGAAGCCAGCCGACAAGCCCGCGGCGAAACCTGCCAAGAAAAAGCACATGACGAAATCGAAGCGTGTGCAACTCGTTCCATGAAAGTAATCGAACTCACAAAGGGGGCAGTTGCCATTGTTGACGACGAAGATTTTGAGCGTCTCGCGCAATTCAGGTGGTACTGTGATCACATGGGATATGCGCGAAGAAATGTAAAATCTACACCCGGAAAGCAGCGCGCCATCCTCATGCACAGAGAGATCATTGCGAATGGGTCAGATAAACATGTGGATCACATAAATAGAAACCCTCTGGATAATCGGCGATGCAATTTACGACTGGCGACCGCCTCTGAAAACATGGCGAACAGAGCAATGCACTCAAACAACAAGGCAGGGAAAAAAGGCGTGAGCTTTGATAAGTTCAGAAGGAAATGGCGCGCCCAAATCAAGAAAAACGGGAAAGTTAAAAATTTGGGCAGATTCGAGACTGTTGAGGCCGCTCATGCCGCCTACGTCTCTGCCGCTACATTGATGCACGGCGAATTCGCCAGATTTAACTGATATGAGTAAGATCAAGCCAGGAAACCCGAAACGGAAAAAAAAACCCCGTCGCGAGCCGGACCCGTTTGAAAAGTTCCACGTCGAACATCGCGATCCCGTCAATCTCCACACACGATAATCCAATGAACAAAAAACAAATCGAAATCCCGCAAACATTGTTCCGCGCAGGTGTTGCCACCATGAGCGAGGACAAGAAGACTCTCCGGCTCTCGATCAGCAGCGACGAGCCGTATTTGCGCTACGACTACCGCACTGGTGATCCGTATTACGAGAAGCTGGATCACGCGCCCGGCGGAATGGATGTGACGCGCATCAAGAATGGCGCACCGCTGCTCTACAACCACGACCGCTCGCTTCTGCTCGGCACCATCAGCAACCCCACATTCGAGAATGGCCGTTGCTATGTGGACGCGCGCATGAGTGATGCGCCCGACGTGGCGAGCTACAAACAAAAGGTGGACGAAGGAATCCTCAAGGACACGTCCATCGGCTATTCCATCGAGGACGACGGCGAAGAAGAGGGCGAACGCGACGGAATACCCATCGTTCGCTTCAAATGCCGCGTGTTTGAGACGAGCTTGGTCACAATTCCCGCAGATCCGACCGTTGGCGTAGGCCGCGGCGAGCGCCCCGAAGGGATGCAATTCCGCACGCTCGACATTTTTTCTAAAAAAACACTTGCTATTGTGGTAGAACCGCCTAAAAGCGACGCAACACCACAACATATGGCACTCGAAACTCCCGCAGCACCCGTCATCGAAACCCCGAAAGTCAATGTCGTCGCCGAGCGCGAGGACGCCATCAAGGTCGAGCGGAAGCGCATCGCCGAAGTGCAGGAGCTTGAAAAGCACATCTGCGAAAAGGGCGTGTTTGGCCGCAAGGTCGATCCGTCCGCAATTCACGCGATTTCTGCGCGGATGATCGCCGAAGGCAAGCGCGTCGAGGACTTCCAAGGTGAGCTGATGCGTTCCGAGCTTCCCGAACTCAAGCCCATCACGACCTCGCCAGACATCGGCGCGAGTCAGCGCGACATCAGCAAGTATTCGCTCGTCCGCGCGATGAACGGTGCCCTCGGCCAGTTCAACCGCAAGAAGTGGGAAGGTCTGGAGCGCGAGATGCACGACGCCACCACCAAGCAGCTTGGCCGCGAGTCCAATGGCGGATTCTTCGTGCCGAACGACGTGATGGCTTACCGCGCGCTCGCCACCAACGTCTTCACCGGAGCCGGTGCATTCGTTCAGGCTGGCCCGCAGGGGCAGAGCATGATCGAGCTTTACCGCAACCAGATGAAGGTCGTGAAGATGGGTGCTCGCACCCTCTCCGGCCTGGTCGGTAATCTCGCGATTCCGGCGCAGACTGGCGGCGCGACTGCCTACTGGCTCCCGGAGAACGGCACAATCACGGCCACCGACCAGACGGTTGGACAGGTCGCGCTCACGCCGCAACGTCTCGGTGCTGCCACGGCCTTCACGCTCCAGCTTCTCGCGCAGACCGACAACCCTGACATCGAGAACTTCGTCCGCGAGGATCTGATGAAGGTGCTGGCACTCGCCAAGGACAAGGCCGCGCTCGTCGGCGCAGGCAGCGCGGGTGAACCGCTCGGCATCTACAACACGTCTGGCCTCTCTACTTCCGTCACGCTGGCGAACGCCGGCACGATGACCTACGCGGAAGCCCTTCGCTTCGAGCTGAACGTCGCGAACAACAACGCGGATGTGGGAAGCCTCGGATACCTCACCACGCCGACCGTGCGCGCCGGCACGAAGGCCGTCGCCGAAATCGCCGCGGCGAACTCGCTTCCTGTCTGGAAGAACAACATGGTGAACGGCTACCCCGCCGACGCCACGCTGCAAATCACCAGCGCTGGCACTGTGTTCTTCGGCAACTGGGCCGACCTCATCATCGGCGACTGGGCGGGACAGGAAATCATCGTTGACCCCTACTCGCTCTCGCTCCAAGGCCAGGTGCGAATCGTCATGCAACAGCTCACGAGCGTCGCGCTTCGTCACGCGAAGTCGTTCAGCGTCTCCACCAACTAATCATGTCTGACCGAATTTGCAAAGTTGTCCGCGGGACGACGCACGACGGCAAGGCTCTCAACGAGGGCGACGAAGTGCTTCTTCCTGAGGACATCTACCGTAAGCTCTCCATGACGCACGACGTTGTGGAGATCCTGCCGCAAGCAAAGCCGGAACCCGCTCAAAAATCCACCGCACAACCAATCAAGAAAACCGCATAACCTATGGCACTCAATCCCGATCTCAATGGCGCACTCACCGCCAACACGTTGCTCAACAAACACGTCCTCGTGGCTGCGGGAACGCAGACCGGCGTTGGCGTTGACCTCACCGGCTACGTCGGCAACCTCATGGTGATTCTCAGCGCAGCCGGTGCCAATACCGATGGAGGCGCGACGATCACGTATTCGCTGCTCGACAGTGCCGACAACACCACGTTCGCGGCGCTCACGACCCCGACGTTCGCAGCCGTCACCGCGGCCAGCACGCTCGCCACGGTCGCGCTCGACCCGAAGGCGGTGCGTCGCTACGTCCAGTTCAAGGCGCTGACTGCCAGCACCACTGCGACGTTCACCACGTCGGCGGTGCTCATCGGACTCAAACAGCGCGTCGGCAGCTTCTAAATCTAGCGTAGGGTTGGTACTCATCTCGGGCCGCTCGGATAAATCTGAGCGGCCCTTGCTTTTTGTTGTTGACGAACCCACGCGCACGGGTTTATGTGTGAACCGTGAACGAAATTCACGAACTCTGCTGGAAATGCGAAAGGCCGAAGATTCCGCTTAGGACTGCAATAAGAAGGACTGTGTCGCCATCTGGAAAAATCTACGTAACACGAGAGTGCAAGGACTGCGAAAGCGGAAAGCAGCAGATGGTGCGCATGAGAAAGGTTTTTGGGATCACGGATTTTACGCGCCGGAATATGCCGATTCTTTTCCATACAAGGCGTGGGGAAAAGTTTTGGACAAATGCGAATACCGCTGCGCGATTTGTGGAGAGCAAAAGCCGATGACAATTGACCATATTGTTCCAATGTCCAAGGGCGGAAGTCTTGAGATAGAGAACCTGCAACCGCTTTGTCGAAGCTGCAATTCGCGCAAATCGAACCGATGAAAACGAAAAACAAGGCCGCACAAGAATTGGCGAGACTTAGCCGATTGAACATCACCGAGAAACAAAAGTCAGCGTCGCGGCGCAACGGAAAGCTCGGCGGCAGACCGAAGAAGAAGAAATCCAAATGAACGTCGAAAATATGAAGTGCGCGGATTGTCGGTTCTGGAAACCCTTCAGTTCTTGCGGACAGTGCCGCAGGTGGTCCCCGAAAAGCAGCGTCGGCAGCAGTGGGCAGAGTCAGCCTGTGTGGCCGCTCACTGAAGGCAATGACTGGTGCGGAGAATTCCAGCACAAAGCCAATTTCACAGAGGTCAAACCATGACTGCCCGCACCCTAAACATCGAACTCCTCACCCGCGCGCAGGACTTGCAGCGCGACAAGAAGTGGGCCGAAGCGATCCCGCTCTGGCGCGAGCATCTGGAATTTGACCCGCAGGACGCCGCCGTGTGGTTCAATCTCGGCGCGGCATTGCAGGCGACAGCGGACTCGCCGGCAGACCGCTACGCAGCGGCAGAGTGCTACCAGAAAGTGCTGACATGCCCAGGCGTCGAGATGGACACAAAGGCACACGCCATGTCGAACCTCGGCGTGATGATGCTCAAGGTCGGGCACCACGCCAAGGCGACGATCTGCTTCAACCTCGCCACGCAGATTGACCCGACAAACGCCGCTGCCCGCGTGAACCTCGGCGACGCTTTGCGCTACGAGGGAAAATACGACGAGGCGGACGCGGAATTCGAGGCCGTGTTGAAGCTCGACCCGGAAAGCCACGGCGCGAAGTTCAGCAGCGGGATGATCAAGCTACTGCTTGGCGATCTCGCGGAAGGTTTCGCCGGCTACGAGAGCCGCTTCTTCGTGGAAAGTTTTCCGGCGAAGCGTTTCATCACGGATGTTCCAGTGTGGAGCGGCGAGGACTTGGACGGAAAGACGCTTCTTTTGACGCAAGATCAGGGGTTCGGTGATCAGCTTCAGTTCATCCGCTATGCTGCCGAGATCAAGCGCGAGTGGCCGACGTGCTGCATTATATTTCGCGGCGATGAACCGCTGCGCAACATCATGCTGTGCGCCGATGGGGTGGACGAATTCGTGAGCAACGCCAGCGAGACCGCCTACGATTACCACGTCGCGACTATGAGCCTTCCGTTCCGTATGGGCACCACGCTCGCGTCAATACCAAGCGCGGTGCCGTATATCGGGACCGGCGGCGCTGGTATCATATCCGATGAGAAGCTTGAGTCGGGATCATTTAATGTCGCGCTGGTTTGGGCTGGCTCGCCTCGGCACGGTCGCGACGAGTTCAGGAGCTTTGCGCCAGAGTTATTCCAGCCTCTCGTGGACGCGCACCCTGAATGCTCTTTTTACTCGCTCCAGTGCGGCCCGCGCGCCGATGAGGCAGCCAAGCTGCGTAACGTGACGGATCTCGCGCCACTTATAAGCGACTGGACTCACACCGCGCAGGCGCTCCAGCAACTCGACCTGCTCATCACCGTGGACACCGCCGTTGCTCACTTGGCCGGCGCGCTTGGCTGCAACGTCTGGATGCTGACACCGCACTCGCCGGACTGGCGGTGGCTGCTCGGGCGCGACACGTCGCCGTGGTATCCTTCCATGCGCCTGTTTCGTCAGGAGCGCGAAGGCGACTGGCAGAGCGTCATTAAACGAATCAGCGAAGCACTATGAACAAGAACGGACTCGACACATACGAAAGCGACGCCAAAAAGCAGTCGCGCAGAATCATCGCGGAGGAATTATTCCGCAGAGTGAAACACCCGGCATTCTCGACGGTACTTTATTTGCCGGGTCCGCACGACTATCAGCGCAAGTCGCTTCTGAATATCGGATTCAAAAACGAAAACATCTTCGGCGTAGACTTGGGCGCAAACGTGCAAGCCGTGCGCGACCGTGGCGGGTATTGCATTGAGGGAAAGCTGCACGAAGTGATTGATAACTGGCCGACACATCGATGCATTGATGTAATCCTCGCCGACCTCTGCTGCGGATTGGGCGGCACTGCGCTGGAAACCGTAAGAGCAATCGGTTGTCTTTACGAAAAGCAAAAGTGCGCGCCGATTGTTTATATGAATCTTCAACGAGGGAGGGATGCAGACACAAACGGAGTGAGGGAATTTCTCAAAGGCTTGCGGTCAGATAGCTACTCGAAACACCGGGTGCTTCAGCTAATAATGTGGCAATACTCAGAATTTGGGATTCATAACAAGGACGCGTTACATCGCGCATTTGGAAATGACGGAGACGCGATTGCAAAACATGCTTGCGAGGAAATCGACATGATGAAAATCCGAATGTGGGATTACAAAAATGCAGCATCTTCCGTAGTGATGGACAGCATGATATTCCAGTGGCCAAGATGGTTAATTGGAGAAAAAAGAGACGCGGCAAAAGTTACGACACAACGCATCGCCGCCACGCTCGCAACCGCAACCCGCCGCCGCAACGAAAGGATCGCAGCATGACCCGCCTCGAATCCTTCATGGCCGCACGCGCGGCGGAGACTTATCCCGAGCCAGTCACCGCACAGCACTCTGAAATCACGAGCATGATGGCACCGCTTGTCGCTGCGATGCTTCCGGCAGGCGCGAGCGTGCTTGACGTGGGCTGCGGGCAAGGGCCGGCGCTGGAATGGTTCAAGGCGCACGGATTTAAGGCACTTGGTATAAGCTCCAACGCAAAGGAAACGGCAGAGCTTAACGACCGCGGCTTTCACGTTCTTTTGCGAGACATGCACGAAATGCTTTTACCAGCAACCTGCTACGATTGCGTGTGGGCGCGGCACGTCCTAGAGCATTCCGTGATTCCCTTTTTCGTGCTGTACGAATTTGCGCGCGTGCTGAAACCGGGCGGCATCCTATACGTGGAAGTTCCAATGCCTGACACGCCATGCAACCATGTCGCAAATCTGAACCATTACAGCGTTCTCGGTAAGGACGCATGGCTATGTCTTATCGCCCGCTCAGGCTTTGAGCTTCACGAAGTCCGCGAGATTGGCCTGCAAACTATGGCAGGACCGGACAAATATCTGAGCGTGATCGCTCGCAAGCTATGAAAACCATGCACTTCGCAGGCTCTCCCGGCACCGGCTACGGATGGGGCGTGTTTAACGCCAACATGTATCGCGAACTCGACAAGCACTTCGTCATGGTGACATCGAACCACGACCCGGTTGACGTGTGCTTTATGCCGGTTGACGGCGCATTCCGACCGCTCACGCCAGCGCGAGGGAAGGTCAACGTGTGCATGAACTTTTTCGAGTCGCCGCTGGAACCGGACGCGCGAGAGAACGCCGCGCAATTCGACGTGTGTTTCGTCGGCTCGACATGGTGCCAGCAGCGATGCGCAGAGGCGGGCATCCTCAATACGCGCGTGCTCATCCAAGGCGTTGACGGCGACATCTTCAAGCCGCAGCCGCCGCGCGGACCGGACGGCACGATCCGCATTTTCAGCGGCGGCAAATTCGAGTATCGTAAAGGGCAGGACTTGGTGATCGCAGCCTTCCGCGAGTTCGTGAAGGTGCATCCCGAGGCGCACCTTGTCTGCGCGTGGCATAACCCGTGGCCTCAACTCATGTTAGCAGCCGTTTGCGATAAGCGATGCGCGCTCAATCCAAAGGCGAGCGGGCAAACTCAGGAGGAATATCTCGAATCACTTCTCGTCATCAACGGTATCCCGCGCGAGTCATTCACCATCCTCCCGCAACTCAGCCAACACGACCTCGCGCGCGAGATGGCGAACACGGATTTCGGACTGTTCCCGAATCGGTGCGAGGGCGGAACGAACCTCGTCCTGATGGAATACGCGGCACTAGGCCGCGAGATTGTCGCAAACGTGCTGACCGGCCACGCCGACGTTGAAAACGCAATCTCGATGCCGATTGAAGCGACCGAAGACGAGAATCATTGGGCGCTTCAACCCGTCGCCAACATCACCGACGCGATGAGGGACGCAGCGGATTACCCCCGGAGCGATTTCACCGGATGCTCATGGACATGGGAGGACGCGGCGAAAACGGTGCTCTCGGAGATTGACAATCTCTCCTGAGCGTAGCAACCTGTGCGGCGATGGCAAACCAATTCACTTCTGCACTCGGCGAACTCGCGGCGTGCGAGACTGCCGAATTTGGAACGTCGTGTGCGGCAACCATCGGAACGCAGACGGTCGCGTGTGTGATTTTGGAAGACCCGTTCAACCCGATCATCGCCGAAGACGGCGGCGGCTTGTCCAGTTCAGGACAGCAAACGATCATGGTTGACAAGTCATTGCTCACATCGTTTGCCAATTCACCGAACGGCGAGCCGCCTGTCAACGTGACGCCCACCGTGGTTCTTGGCATCTCCGCATTCGTGCTTTCCGTGAACAACAAGCTAGGGGTGCTCTACATCACCACCGGATTCCCGACGTAAAATGCAAGAATCACTTGGAACCACTATCAGTAATTGGGTGATCTCGGCTTTCAGAGCATTCGCCGTCCTTCCGTTTGACTTGCAGATCGAGCCGTTCGTTTCCGGGGCCGAGGCGCAATCGGAAAGGCTCATCATCAAGGTCGAAATCGGAAACCAGTATTGGGAGGCCGACGAAGGCTACAACGGCACGATGACGATCACGTTCAAGACAGTGGAGCGCGATGCCGCGATTGCGGATGACAAATGGGCAAAGGCAGAGGCCGCGCTGTTCGCTGGAATGCAGACCGCAGGATCGCTTGCCGCGATGCAAACGCTGTTCCAGCGCATCTGCTTTCTCACGAATGATGCAAGCTCATCGCTCGACAACACCGACAACTTTCGCCGCTACACCCGCACAATCCCGCTTCAAGTTAAACCGATTTGAAGTTTTCGCTTGCAATTCAACACAATCCAACCTAAAGCATCTCCGATATGGCCGCTCTCGCTCAAACCGCCGGTTCCTTCGTTCCCTCCGCAGGGGCACTTTTCACCAACCTGAGATACGTCTTCGGTGCAACCGTCCTAGCCGGCCAGCCGTGCTACGTGGACGCAAACAACCTCATCCAGCTCGCGCTGAACGACACGGTGGCCCACGCAGCGGTCACGGGATTTGCCGAACTCGGCGGATCTGCCGGGCAATCGTCCCGCCTTGTGATTTCCGACCCGAACCTCGTGCTCGGCTCCACAATGGTCATCGGCGACACGATTTATCTCTTTTCAACCGCTGGCACTTTCACGAAAACGGCTTCGGACCTCGGCACAGGGAAGGTCACGACGCTGTTGGGTACCGCAAAGTCCACCACCGTCCTGAACTTCACCGCCGGGCCTATCACCGCCGGCACGCTCACACCGTAATCCTGATGCCGCTCGATCCCGCCATCCAGCAACTCATCACAGCGCGAGACAACGCTGTGAAGGCTATTGCCGTTCAGGAGGATGCCTTTAAGCGGGACGGATTCGACCGGAGCGTGTCCATCGCTAGCCTCACGCGCGACATTGCCAATTACGAATTTCAGATTGAGCGATTGTCACCAAAGACGGAGCAGGAAGCGCCTGTTGAGCAGGTTGTTGAGCAGACCGTCGCCGAAGACCACGAATCCACCGAAACTCACACACCCGAATAACCCACTATGGCAATCCAATTCCTCGGCCAAGGCGCAGTTGCGCTCTACTCGATCCCGTCTGCCGAAATCGGCATCAACATCAAGGACTACTCCCTGGATGTCACGCCGGAGTTCCGCCTGCCGATCAACAACATCGGCAACGAAGTGGACGGCATGGCAATCGGAAACCCGAAAGGCGACTTGAAGTTTTCGGCTGAGACGAAAGCCATCACCACCGCCGGCTGTATCGCCCTGGCGAACTTCTACACGCCGTTCGTGATGGCAAACCGCACGGACTACTTCGGGCGCTCGCAGGGTGGCATGTATGTCGTGTCGCTCTCGTTCAAGGCCAGCCGCGGCGCATGGGCCGAGTTGGATGCGAGTCTTGAAAGCCACTGGAATTTGGCATAATGGCTGGAGAACTACAAGGCACCGTCGCAACTCGGCTCGCCAACGGCAGCTTGGTTGACCCGAACTTGAGCGCAGCGTTTTCGATCACGCAGGGAACTGCGCTGATGGACGTGCTCACGGTGTCGGTCACGACTTCTGAGGGAGACATCACTTTTCCAAGCGTCACAACCCTTGGCTGGATTCGGATCAAGAACCTCGACACCACGAACTTCATCAAGTACGGCCCGAAATCCGGCACGATGGTTGTCCTTGGAAAGCTCAAGGCGGGCGAGGAAGCATGGTTCCGCATGATGACTGGAATTACACTTCGCATGATCGCCGACACCGGGACGTGCAAAGTGCAGATCAGGGCATATAACGACTGAGCTAGATTTTCAGCACAACAAAAGGGCGACGGAACCCTCGAAACGTCACATCAAAATGAGCAACGAACCAAAACCAATAGAAGCTGGCGAGCAGGCATTTACCACGACGGACGCGGAACTTGCAAACGCCCTCATCACGGCAGGTTGCCGATACGCCCCGGCGGATTCCGGCGGCCCGGCGCAAATGCACTTCACCCCGGATCGGCTTCGTGGCATGTGGGTGACGAACAGGTTGCCGGACGGACAGAGAATCCGGCGCACCATGCTACCACAGGGCGGATCATCCGCGGTGGACTTCGAGCTTGCGGCCATGCGCGCAGTGAAGCTGAAAAACCCCGGAATCGTCACGCATTTCATCGTGCGGGACACCGTATTCCGAGAGGCAATCGCGGCACACGACGCCATCGTTGGCGTGTTCGCTGATGCTGATCGCACCGGCAACCCTCCGGCGCTTCCGAATCTTCAAGCGATGACAGAGGCCGCGATGATCATGACCGTGCTTTTCATCGCCCGCAAGAACCGGGATACAGTGGACGCAATGGGATGGCTGCGTTCGCCGATGTTGGCGCTGACCAGCGTGAAGCGGGACATCAAGCCGATCAAGGGCGCATCGCAGGCGACGCTTGAGGAGATGAGCTACAAGGCCGAGGGCAACGGAAAGATTTGGTCGATGGATCTCGGCGATGATGACCGAGCCCACATGGAAATTCACCCGAAACCAAGGCCGTGATCATTACACACGGCAGGTTCATCTTTGGCACCACTGGGGATAAACCAATTCTTCCTCCTGGTTTTAGTTTCATTGAGAGAGAGGATGATTTTCTTCGCGCCACCCGTGACTTCGGTATCACCTGTTACTTCGTGACCAGCAAAGCACTTGTACCGCAGTCACGCGTGAGGCGCAGGGATGTCCGTCGCACCAATCACCGCTTGAAGCTCGGGCAAACTTTTGCAGATATGAACCCCAGGCACAAAATCAGATTACCATGAACACCGAAACCGACCACGCACCCGAAGAAGAAGCCTTCCACAACGCCAGCAAGGGCGCAGAGCTTGACGGAGCACCATTGCTGGCGTTCTCGCCGGCCCGCGAGCGCGCTGCGCAGGCGATGGGAATGAAGATGCCAGGATGGAAGCCCGGCGAGATTGCCACGATTCAAAGCGGCGCGATGTACCCCGGCGCACTTCGGGACTCCACGATCTTCGCATGGCTGTGCTCCATCCCGACCGCGAGCGATCAGGAGGCTGAAAACATCGCCGAACGCGCCGCGGCAAAGCGTGACGCCCGCCCGCCCGTGTTTCAGAACGGCTGGACGGTGCAGCGCGCAGATCGCAACCCCGATGATGCCTACGAGGAGGCGTGCCGTTTCTGCGACGAGAAGAGAATCGTGCTCGGCTCCAACAAGCTCGTTGAAGCCTACGGACTGATGGTGTCCAAGGGGCTGGAGATCCTTTCGAGCCGGTTCACCATTGAAGGCGGTGAATCTGGCGGGGATGAATCGGGAAACGCAGTCTGAGGCAATCGGTATGGTTTAGCCGATTGTCTCGCGCAGCAAGCGCAACTGGACATACTGTAACATGGATTGATAACAATATGGACACCGTTTTAGTGAACGGGTATGAAGCTCTGTGGTACATGGACAGCATCCACTCCGATGAGGTTTCAGCGGGATACGCAGTACCAAGAGCATTCGGCGCGACGGTGCCGCATCGAATAGTTTCCGGTATTTGCGGTGGACAAGAACAGGAATTGGTTTGACGATTCACTGAGTTAAGCGTAAAAAAGACAAGCCATCGCGGAGTTCGTTGCTCCGAAATGGCTCTAACGCCAAGCACACATACATTATGCCGAACGCTTCAAACCCAATCGCGGAACTCACAGAAAAAGACAAGGAAAGATTCTGGAAACGAGTCGAAAAAAGAGGTCCAGACGAATGTTGGCTATGGCGCGGGCTTCTGACTAGAGGCGGATACGGAAGCATCAGGATAGGTCGAAAAATGGTCACTACGCACAGGGTTAGTTACTTCATTTCATTCGGACAAATCACAAATGGGCTTCACGCTCTGCACAAATGCGACGTTCGCAACTGCGTGAATCCGGCGCACATTTTTCTAGGGACGAATCTCGAAAACATGATTGACCGTGAGGCGAAGGGGCGAAACAAACCGCAGCGCGGAGACAAGAATGGTGCGCGACTTTATCCCGAACGACTCATGCGCGGAGACGGACATTGGGCGCGCACAAATCCAGAAAAAGTGAAACGAGGAATCCACCAATACGCGGCAAAACTGTCAGATGAAAAGGTGCGTGAAGCGAGGGCGAGACACGCAGCCGGAGGCGTGACATTCACTGACCTTGGAAAAGAATATGGAGTTTCAAACGTGGCGATCACGAATGCGATCAGAGGAAAGACGTGGGCATCCATTCCTCTGCTTGCGCCCGTGTCCGAGCTGGGGTAATAGTCTTGCATGGCTGGCCAACTTTCACTCGATACAAAGGGGTTCGCCGCGACTCTGAAAACGTACATGCAGCTCACACGGAAAGACATTTCCGAAGTGTTAAATTCGCGTGCTGGAGATGTCGCGTATCGGGCGGAGAAGTTCCAGCCGCGTGCGGACGCTGGAAAGATGGATGCGCTGTTGAAAGTTGGAGGGAAGAACTCGCCGGGCACTCTCAAAAGCGGCAAGCAAAGCAAAAACAAGCGCAACCAGACATTTCAGGCATCCGACTACGTGTATGCAGTGATCCGATTCTATCTCAAATACGGTAAAATGCCGCCGTTCGCTTACGGAGTGATGCCGAAAAAGCTGGCAGGCTTGCGTGGTAAGATTTCCGACTTGCAGCTTAACGCCGCCGCGAAACAGTATGTGAACGCCAAGAAATCCTCCATCGCCTACATCGCGGTTGGCTGGCTCATGGTGGCGCGATTCTTCGGCAAACAGGTCAGCATCGCGAAACTCAGCGCGAAGGGATGGGCATACCACTCGGACGGCATCAAGGCGACGCCGCAGAATCTCACTGCCACGCTTCGGAACTTCTCGCGCGGTGCAGACAAGGCACCGGGATCGTTGCAGGCATTGGATTCAGCGATGCGTTCCGTAGTGTCCGACATGCAGGACCACATCGCGAAAAAGATGACGGAGCGTGCCGTAAAAATGGCACTGGCAGGCAAGCCGTAAAAGATTCCGATTGACGGAACGATTATTTACGGCATGGTGCGGTGAATGAAAATCCTCAAACAGCTTCTCGGATGGAAACGCGGCATGGCCCGCAAAGGCGCAATCTCGGCACTCGCGCGCAAGATGGGAGTGCGGTTCAGCACCGTGAAAAATTGGGCACTCGGAAGCCCGATGAAGCTCGCCACGCAGGACTACATCGAGCGACTGCACGCATCCGGCGAACCGCTGGCGATGGCAAAGCTCGGCAGGCCATTCGGGACGAAAAAGAAAGTTTGCGAAAAAGTGAAAGATTGTTTGACAGCGCAGCAGGCACAGGCATAGTGACGGCCATGAATCCTGAACTTGTACTGCAACAACCTTGTGACTACGAATGCGCGTTCACGACGCCAGACCCGCTTTTCGAGAGCGACGAGTACTGCGCCCAAACCAAACTCGACGGCGTAAAGCTCATCATCTTTTCCGAGAACGGCGACCTCCGCGGTGAGTCACGCAGCGGTCGCGGCATGAAGCTCTCCGCAAAGACTCGCGCATTCATGCCGACGCACGGCACTTTCGTCGTGGAGGGAGAGCAAGGCGACAAGTCCACAGGCGACACCGGCTTTCAGGCGTTCGACGTGATCTCCGAAAACGGTGAGGACGTTCGGCATCTTTGCTACGCCGACCGGCTCGCCATCCTCGCGACGCTCGGCGTGCCCGTCATCCGCACGGTGTACGGTGCCGCGGCGAAGCGACGGCTGCACGTCGAGGTGTTTGCAAATGGCGGCGAGGGAATTGTGATGAAGCGCCTTGATGCCGTGTATCGGCCTGGCAAGACATCGGCGCAACTCAAGATCAAAAATTGGAAGTCCGATACCTTTCGGGTGACGCATGTTGACGGGATGGGGGTTGAGCTTTCGACGATGGCAGGCGTTCCTTGCGGACGTTGCGCTGGATACGCCAACGCAGGGGCGCTCGTGGAAGTCCGATTTCAGGAAGTGACTGAGGCTGGAAAGCTGCGTTGCCCGACGATCATCGGCACACGGGAGGATTTGGAGTAGCACAAGGCTTGCCACGGGCGCGCAAGCGTGTAAAGTGCGCGGCAATGATCGCGCAAATTCACGACTCGAAGGAGGTTGACCGTGCCTAACGGCGGGCCGCAGCTCACGGCCCGGCTTTCGCTAGATCCGAGCCAATTTGAGTCGAATCTAAAGAAGTCTCTGAGTTCGGCGAAAAGCGCATCGGCGGCGCTTGGCAAAATCGCGTTTAAGATTCCGTTGGCCGGAATTCACGCAGCGCAGAAAGCACTCAAAGGCTTCGCCGCTACGCTCGCCAGCATCGGCAAGGGCGGATTGAGCGGCCTCGGCGCATCGGCGCTTATGGGAGGCTGGCAGGGCATCGGCGGCGCGATTGCCAGCGTCGGCACGAAGATGGTGACAGGCACGCAGGACGCCTACGAATACGGGCGCGCGATGATGAACCTGTCCCGCGCGACAGGCATTTCCAAGGACAAGATCGCTGTGATGAGCCTCGCAATGGAGGATTCGCAGATTCAGGCGAACGAAACCATCATGGCGATCAAGATGATGGATCAGCTTTTCCTGAAGGCTGCTCACGGTGTCCATTCGGCGAGCACGGCCTTCGCGCAGCTTGGGCTGAACTGGAAGGAGATCATGCACTTGGAGCCTGCGGAGGCATTCGAGAAGGTCGGCGCGGCACTTGCAGCCGTGGAGAACCCGGCCCTGCGTTCAGCAGGAGCCATCACGATCTTCGGACGAACCGGCGCGAAGATGCTCAAGCTGTTTGAGCGCGGCGGGGCGCTGCAACTGGCCAGGGAAGCACTCGGATCGCAGGCTGGTATCGTGGCGAAAGATGGCGCGGCATTTGAACAGGTGGCGATTCGGCTCTCACACGTCGGCGTTAAGATCCGCGGCATCTTCATGGGGATTGCCAAAACGATCCTCCCGACCGTGGACAAATTTGTGAAGAAGTTTCACGCAATGGACTTCACTGAATGGGGCGAAAAGATTGGCAACGCGCTCAACAACGCGATGTCTTGGTTGGTGACATTCTGGAAAGAACCGGGGAAGACGATGGATGTTTGGTGGGCATACGCTCAGTTGAAGGCGCGAGAACTTGGCAACTTCTTTCTTGATATGATCGAACGCGCATTTCCGGGAATGGGTGACGCCATCATGGATGCCATCCTGATCACGAAGGCATGGGGCAAGATCATCCTTGGCACGGCGATTGACTTTGGAGGGGCATTGCTGAACGCTGGAAAAGCGTTCATTGATTACATCAAGACGAATTGGGATGCGTTAGGAATTGATGACTTGATATTGTTCATCAAGCACTCAGTATTAAAAGTCGGGCATGGCGAACTTTCTCCAGAGGAACGGGGAGCACTCATGCTTGGGCCTGAGGAAGATTTAGGTTTTGTGCCAAGCGGCTGGGATAACAAACCAAACTTTCCGGGCGCAGGTGAAAGAAACGATGATCGTGAAAGAGACAGGAGGCTTGCTAGAGAGATCGCAAGAATAGACAAGCCTCAAAAGGATCAGGAAGATTTGGTGAAAACGCTGGCTCTTTTAGGAATCGGAGCATCAACAGGTTCAACTGATGGAATTGCCACATTGTTCTCTGCTTTTAACCCAGGAAAAGGAATCTCCCGCGCATTGGCAGGGAAGCCGCAAGGACTGGCAGAAGAAGGATGGGCCGAACTCGAAGAAGCAAAGAACAGGACTAGGGGAAAAAAGGATCGCTTCGGCGCATACGAAGCCGGGCAGCAGCTCGCAAAAGCCGAACGCGCGATCATGCCGACTTATATGGCATCGCGGATGTTCCTTGCCATCGCACCACTGCTCGACAAGGCGCAGGAGGCATGGCTTCACCAGACCCGGAATGCCGGGGACAAGGTTGGGGATCTTTCCAGACACATCATCAATATGGAAAGAGGCACAGGGATTCAAGGAGCCTCGTTGATCGGTGCTCCTTGGCACGACCTAGGAGGATTTCGCGGCCACGGAATCAACCCCGAGGCCACTCACGGCGCTGGCCTGTTGAGTCACCGCGAGCTGGCCCGCTTCCGCAACAGCGCCATCGCTGCCCGCTCAGGTCGCATCCTCGCAGCCGGCGGAGATCCGTCCAAGCTCGGCAGGGGTGAGATGTTTGACCCCGACACCATGCGGCGTCCCGGCGAGACGGCCAACGGCGACCGTCGCCGAGCCAAGGCGTTTGCCAAGGAGGTCGCGCGCCGCGAGGCTGGCGAGGGAACGGACAACCAGCTTCTCGGAGACATCTCACGCAACACGGAAAAGAGCGCAAAAATAATGACGGAGGCATTCCAGTAATTCAATGGCGCTTAACATTCATTACATTGGAAACTCCGCATGGCGGCAGAACAAGCCGCCTGCGTGGAGCAAGAGCTTCGCGGGCGAGATGGACACTTGCACGCTTCAATGGCAGGGCGCGCAGTATCTTGAGAAGGCGTTTCTCGACTCGCTCACAGCATACCAGGCGCTCGTATATCTGAACGAGGCGGGCGTCACTGTCACTGACACAGCGATGCGGCTGATCAAGGCCAGCAGCGACGACAACCCGATTTGGCCGACTGTGACCCTGAGCTTCGACGGGTTCCGCAACGGAGCCGTGTCGGATGCGGTGGCTACCGATGGCAGGACTTCGCAGAGCGCGTCCACAACACACACGATCACGGATGATTCATCGGTGAACTACGGCAAGGCGATCACGATGAGCATCCAGTATTACGCGAATCGCACGGCGTACGAATGGACGCAACTCAGCAACCCATCAGGTACGCCGACATACGGCACGGTGCGAAACCCGCTCAGCTACTCAGGGCCATACGGCGACCCGAACATCTTTTACAGGAAGTTCAGCGGACAGGTTGATGATGACGGACAGCCAGCCTCGCAGATCCCGATTGGTGACGCGACGGCGGTGTGGAACACCTTCAGCGGCACCACTCAGATTTCAGACTTCACATCCAAGGAGCTTGTCCCCGGCTACGTGTGGCAGTGCAGTGCCACGGCGGAATTTCTCCTCGTCGGTTCTTAAGCCATGCCGCTACCGTCCGATCCTCCAATCCCGAAATTCAAATGGCCTGCGAAATGGTGGCAGTGGCTCATGGACTTGTATCTATGGATGCGCTCGACTCAGGCAATCCCGGACCCGGCAGATTTCGCCGTGTCGGAAAAGCCGAACGGCAGATATTTTTCGCTGCGACCGCAAGCCCCGAAAGCCCCGCCAGCCATTCCAGACCCGCGCGACTACCGGGAGTTTCACATCCTGTCCGCAGGGTTCAAGCGTGTGGTGGTGTACAACGGCACCCTTTTCGGCGAACTGCCGACCGGGTTCTCGACGGAAGACAACCCGATTTTTGAGCTGACCGGCCTTTCTGATGCCGATGAAATCTACGCCGCGGTGACGTGGGACAGGAGGGTAAAGGCAGACGGGACAAGCGCCATCACTACCCGCACGATTAAAAGCGCGGCATTTACTCCAGAGAATGACGTGCTTAACGGGCTTTTTTACTATCGGTTAGGATACGTCCGCATGGCGGAAGATAATATCCCGGTCGTCCATCAGGAACTTTGGGGGCCGATTGACGATCTGCCGGGCACTGCGACAAATCCTTATCTCATGCCGCCGTCGCCGGGGACGCAAACCACCGCGCAAACAGACTATTGGAATTTAACTGAGACGGGAAAGGGCAAGGACACAGGAGCGGCAAATCTCGCGCCAACTTACGACTCAGTGACGTTGAACAAATCGGGCTTTGTTCGGTTCGTAAATGACGATGGGAACCTGAAGGCGTTTCTTCGTGCTGTGACGATCAATTCCCTCGGCGCAATAACAATCGCGCCCGCCGAGACTCTTGCGTTTGAGCATGTGCAGATTGACGTGCTTGTGGGTTTACGGCTTTATGGCGGGGAGTTGCAGGGGCAATATAAGAAGGTATGGGTGATGGATGATGAAGCAAGCTCTCCCGAATGGGTGGATTTGATCACCACGACCGCCAGCGTGCCAGATACATGCCCCTAAGCAATGGCTGAGAAACTTCTAACAAACTGCGCGGCATCCACGCTGCTAACAAACTGCGCAGGGAATTCCCTGCTGATTAGTTGCCCCGGCTGCTGCGTTTGCGGCCCGGGGATCACGCTTCCGATTTATACGTACATCACCGGGGGTTACACAGGAACGGGATGCGGCTATCGGCTGTCAAACGGTGGGCCAGTTGCCGTTCCTCCGTGGTCAAGTGGATGCACGCCCGTCTATCAGACAGGCAAAGACATCACTGCGACAGTAGCCGGGCCGGGCTTTTCGCAGACCTTCGACGCACCTGCCTTTATAGGCTTGCCTACATGCAGTGAAAATTACAGTTCCATTGAAGTGCAGTGTGTGGACGATTGCGGAATGCTGGTGTATGCCGGTCATGCACAGCTTGACTTTCGTGGCCCGCCATCTGTCCCGCAAGCAGCGGGGCCGGGTGCGACATTGACTGTCACATACGATGATTGTGTGGCATGGCTGGCTGCGTGGTTGGCTGGCGCAGCATTCCCAAATCCTGACCCGCCGTGGTGCGGGAACCCAATGGGCTGCACTCCTTGCTGATGAACAGTGAACTTCCAAGTGGTGCGGCTAAAGCCGCCAGCTTCATAGCTGCTGCCGCAAAAGCTGCGATGGGTGTCCTTTCAACCGGGAAGCTGATTGCTGCGCCGGATGTTCGCGCGGAGCGGATGGCGGTTTGCGAAGCCTGCCCAAGTTTCCTAGCGTCAGAGGACATCCTTGGCCCACAGTGTTCAGTCTGCGGATGCTTCCTTAAAGCAAAGACCGCCCTCATTACGCAAAGTTGCCCTGATGGAAAATGGTGACGAGCTATCAAGAGGATTGACATCGAGCCGTGATCAACCCGTAGTGATTCCGCCCTCCCCCGCGACGGCTGGCACCACAATTCAGTGCGTGTAATCACGCCGCGCTTGACGCACTCCCGAAAATCCGCTACAAAAGACGAACCGCCGCGATGTATTCAGCACCGCGACGGCTCTAAACATCAGCACACTTACATTATGCCGACGCCTACACAAACAATCCCCACCCTCACGGAAAAAGACAAGTCTCGATTTTGGGGCAAAGTTGAGAAGCTAGGAAACGAAAGCGGTTGCTGGCTGTGGGCCGGATATTCTGATTCCGCAGGGTATGGGAATTTTCAACTGCTAAAACTGCCAAGGAAGGCGCATCGCGTTGCGTTCGTTTTAAGCGGGCGCAAACTCATGGAAGGAATGTGCGTGTTGCATAAATGCGACACGCCTGGATGCGTGAACCCGGCACATCTTCGCGCAGGAACGCATCGCGAAAATTCCAAGGACATGGTTTCAAAAGGGAGGCAGGCACGCGGCGAAACTCACATGAGCAGGACAAAGCCAGAGGCGTTGCTTCGCGGGGTCAAAAATCCGAGGGCAATTCTTGACGATGCTGCGGTTCACAAAATCCGAGCGCGTTTCGCAAAAGGAGAGGCGATTTCTGTCTTGCGTGAAGAAATCGGGGTGTCGCACGGGTGCATCAGCAGCATCGTTCATGGCCGGAGTTGGAAGCACCTTGTCGCTTGACTCCTCCGGCGATTTCCTTTAATGATTCAAAATGCCTCGCGACCTCGACCTCACATGGGATATTGCCACGGGTGAATTTACGTTTGACAGAACGGTTGGGAATTATGTGAAGCGGCAGGAAACGCTTTTCCTAAACGTCACAATCGTCGCCGATGGAGCGACGACGACCGCGCCGACAGGCATGAAGTCGAGCCTCAAGCCGGTGAATGCGCCCACGAACACGCTGGCGCAGTGGTCAACATTCGCACAGGTCGGAGCCACAAACGTCTATCGGGCTTCGACCACGCTGAACTCATCGGCGATTGACACGCTTCTCGGTGCCACGTCAGACACATGGAACTGCGTATTCGACATGGCCGGCGACGGCGTTACGGAGTCAGACACTTTGGCCGTGGTTCTGAAAACGAATCAGACAAGAGATAATGACACAGCACCGACCGCGCTGCTTGAGCGCAACGATTTCCTCGTCACGAACGGCACCGGCCTGCTCGTCAACGTCGCAGCAGGCTACTCGGCGAACGGCGCATTCGTGGCAGCGCAAAGCAGCCTCGCAATCACCAACGCGACGAACTACATCGAAGTTACGGCGGCAGGCGTGGCCAGCGTCAACACCACGGCATTCACGGCTGGCAGCTACCCGCTGGCAACCATTGTCGCGAGCGCGGGCGCAATCACGGCCAACACGGATCTCCGCGCGTGGATTACGCCGAAGCCATCCGCAGATGAACTGCCCTCCCAAACCGGCAACAGCGGCAAATATCTCACCACGAACGGCACGGCTACTTCGTGGGGTGCCGTCAGCACGGGCCTCACAGTCGGCACCAGCGCCATCGCCAGCGGCACTAGCGGGCGCATCCTCTACGACAACGCGGGAGTCCTTGGGGAGCTACCAGTCGGCACCGGAGTCGCGACGGCACTGGCGATCAACGTGGGCAGCGCTGGGGCGTTCCTGACATCGGCTGTAACCAGCATCACCGGCGCGGCAAACGAGATCACAGTCACCGGCACGACGACGCCGACGCTCTCGCTGCCCTC
>Ga0194048_10000204_pt1 | contig 27423 bp, 25 predicted proteins | sample JunL225m_MetaG_FD_161685 | JGI IMG/M metagenome (GOLD analysis project Ga0194048, IMG submission 161685) | Anoxic zone freshwater microbial communities from boreal shield lake in IISD Experimental Lakes Area, Ontario, Canada - Jun2016-L222-5m | ecosystem: Environmental > Aquatic > Freshwater >...
GCGCGGTCTCCGAAGAGCATGTTGAGGGCGAGGCGATACATCAGACGTGTTCCGGGAGTGTCGCTCCAACAAGCCACGGGTCAATGGGAAGTCAAACGGCCCGGACAGTGTCCGGGCCGTCGTAACCTAACCGTATCTTAGCGGCTTACTTGGCGATGACCGCAACCGCCGGCAGTTTGACGAAGTGCGTCTTAAACCACACCGGACCCCAAGAGGCGTTGACGGCCCAAGCGGCGAAGAGGAGGACGAAAGCGATCGAGAAGCAACGGACGACCTTACCCTTGTCTTCGCTCTTGGCGCCGATGTGGAGGAAGGCGACCGCGGCGAGGGCGAGGATCGGGTGGAACCAGGAGATTGGCCGAACTGTCTGGAAAAACGCCACGAGACCGACAACGAGGTTGATGTCGACGAGTACCGCGACGATGCGCTGGAGCTTCGTGTTCGGTCCCTTGAAGAGGGCGACGAGTACGACGATAAGAACGAGCAGCAGGAGCAGGGAGCCGTAATGCTTGTGGGCAGCGAAGAGTGCGTTCATGCGCTCACCTTGGTCGGAGCACGGCCCGATTCAAGCCATCCTGACGGATTTCAGCGGTCCTCGGGGAAGAGCTGACGGAAGAGCCAGGCCGCCAGGGCCGCCCCGACGAACTGGACAGCGATCTCCGCCAATACGCGCGGGGTGATCTTGGCCAGGAAGAGGGATTCGGTGACGAAGGCCTTGGTGCCGATGAGTCCGTCAAAGATAGCGGAAAAGACGCCGAGCAGAGAGGAGGCCAGCGAGACGGCCGGATTCATGGTCGGGTTGAATTCGCCGAACGTACCGGAGAGGCCGAGCACGACCGCCGCAATCGCCAAGCCGAAGTAGCTGTTGCCGGCCGTAAGGCGAGAGGTGCCGACCATCAGGATGACGAAGGCCAACGCGAAGGTTCCGAGTAGCTCGACGGCCGCGGTCGCGCTGAAGCCGGCGAAGGCGGATTCGCTCAAGGCGTCGATGGCGCCCTTGGCGTGTTCCGTATCATGGCCCAAGATAAAGCCCGCGACCATGGCGGCGAGGAGCGCGGCGGTGAGCTGCACGCCGACGTAGGACCAGAGGGCACGGGAAGTGGAACGACCGCGCAGACGGAACGCTAACGAGACCGCGGGGTTATAGTGCGCGAGCGAGACGGGCGCGCCCATGTAGATCAACGCACAGAGCAAGGCGGCGACCGAAAGCGGATTGGTCGCGACGATAGCGGCCAGGCAGAGGAAGAAAGTCCCGACGGCCTCGATGAGCAGCTTGTTGCGCATAGGGGGAATGTCGTCAGGCGGCGGGCGGGCTCAAGCGCTGAGTCGCTCAGCGCGGCGCGCGGGCGGTGAGCCAGTTCTCGCTGAAGGCCGCGATATCCTCGTAGCCGGGGAGGCGTCGCGTCCGGCCGCGCACCTCTTTCGCCGCTTCTTCCTGGGCGGCGAAGAGCGTGGTCAAGGTCTCGTGCAGCGGCGTCTTGTTGTTCTTATTATCGACGAGCCAGAAGCCGACCTGCTCGCCGTCGACGACCTCGTTGTTATAATACTGCCAGAACAAGGTCATCACCGGCTTCCAGGTAAGGAATTTCCCGAGGATCTCGCGGTTACGCTGGTCGTGCTTCGCGCCGTCGGCGCCGCACGACTTCCAGGAGAGACCGAACTCGCCAATGAAGACGCGCTTCGCGGGGAGCCCCGGCTTGGCGGCAATCTGCGCGTTGACGTAGTCGAGCGTGGCCCGGATCTCCTCAGCGGGGAGCAACTGGCTGTCGTAGGCGGAGTAGGAGACGAAATCGACGTTCAGCTTGGGCAGGACCGCGTTCACCAGGCGCTTGCGGCCGTCCTTCATCGCGTCCCGGACGCGGTTGACCTCGGTGTAGGTATAGACTCGGCACTTCGCATAAGGCACCTCGGAACGAGCGTCGTCGACGGCCTTCTGACGGATATTGAGCCATTCGATCATCGCCGCGACGAGTTCGGGCGAAGCGTCCTTCTTTACGTCCTTATCAGGGAGGAGATACCAGTCCCCTTCCCAGTGGCCGAGGAAGAAGGTCTTCCCCGCCGTGTCGTAGCGCGTAAGCAAGTCCTTGGTGAAAAGGTAGACGGCGTTGTATTCGCGACGCTTGAGCTCGGGCGTGAAGCCCTTCGTCCATTCATTGGAGGATCGATACCACAGCACATAGTGCGTGAACGGCAGTGCGATGTAAGGCGTCAGCTGCTGTCCGGAGACAGCGTTAATCTTAAGGATGCGGGAGCCCATTCCGCTGATGCCTTTGGCCGCCTCGAGGACCGCCTCGTCCTTGGTGAACTTATACGCCGGGCCGAACACCTGCGTGCCCACGACCTGGGGGAACGCGTCGGGCATCGAGGCCAGCGCCGGCAGCTGGGACATCTCCATGGGGGCGTTGGTGCGGTTCTTCTTCTGCGCCAGCAGGGCGAGTGGAAAAAGCAGAAGGACTCCCAGAAGGAGACGAGGGGTTGAACTCATGGGGTGAACCTCAGGGCGAGGGACTTGAATTGTTCTTCTACGACACCCTTCCTTCAAGCCCGTTCCCACCCAACACCATGATAACCATCAAATCCACCCTCGCCGCCGCGCTTCTCGCCGTCGGCCTCCACACCCAGCTCTCGGCCGCCCCCGCCAAGGAGGAAGGCCATGCCCCCGATCCGGACCACTCCCGGCTCGTCGCCGCCCGTAAGGCGGCGAACGACCTGCCGGAGGTCATGACCGTCGAACAGCAGGCCAAGGCCGACCGCGCGATGACCAATAAGGCTTACGCCGAATACAAGGCCGCGCGCAAACGCTCGACCGACTCCGAGGCGGCCTACCGGAAGGCCTTCGACGCCGCCCTCGCGAAGGTCGACGAAGGCGCTCCTGCCCTACAGGAGAAAGAGCGGGCCGCCTTCCGCGAACGCATGAACAAAGCCCGAACGTCCAAGAAGGGCAGCCCTAAGAAGACGGTCGCCAAGTCGGAAGACGATGACGACGACGCGGACGACGAACCGTCGAGCCCGACAAAGTCTTCCAACTGAGGACCACCGACCCGCCGCAAGGCGGGTCTTTTATTTAGCGAGGGCGGCTTCGAACGCCGACCAGATATCCTCGACGGGCTCGAGCCCCACCGAGATACGCAGGAGATCGGGGTCAAGTCCGGCGGCACGGATGTGCGCCCTGCCCTGCTCGTTCGTGACTTCCTCAAAATGCGCCAGCCAGAGAAACGGAGCGGCGAGAGTATAACGTAGTCCGAAGCTCGGACCCTTGGCGACAGCGAGGCGATCGTAGACGCGACGCATATCGCCGTGGAGTTCCAACGTGATGAGCGACCCGGCGCCTGCGCCTGGACGCAGTAAGCGACGGAAGGTATCGGCCGTCGCGCCTTGGTCGGCCGTGCGTACGCGCGCAACGGACGGATGCGCGGCGAGACGTCGGGCGATCTCCGCCGCGGTGGCGGAAAGACGATGGGTGACTTCGGCCATGCGACCGATCTGCGTCGCCAGGGCGGCGAGGTCGAGCGCATGCAGAGGCTCGAGCCGGCGGCGTGCGAAGGCGAGCAGCTCACCGGCGTCGGGCCTCGTCGGGTTGACGGCGATCACGCCAGCCATGACATCGCCTTCGGAGCCGGCGTATTTGGTCAGGCTGGAGACCACGATGTCGGCGAACGGCAGCACGTCGACGGAGGCGAGACCGACGCTGCTCGGATCGAGGAGCAGCTTCACGCCATGCTTGTCGCAAAGGGTGCGCAACGCCGGGATGTCGGCGGTCTCGAGCTGCGGATTGTTTGGGACTTCGGTGAAGACGCCGGCGATGTCGCCCCCGGCGAGCAGGCGTTCAACGGCGGCGAGGTCGCGGACATCGGACACGAAATGATGTTTCGCATCGCGCGCTTTTTCGAACAGCCGGGTGGAGTCGACGTAGAGCCAGCCGAGCTGAATCCAAGCCGAGCGACCGCGCGGCCGCTGCACGGCGTCGACGGCGGCGATGCCCGCATCGACGGCGTTCATGCCGGACGTGGCGACAAGGATATCATCAACGGCCACCCCGGAAAGCAGCGGCGACAAGGCCGCGCGGATCGAAGCAAGGGCTGCGGCGCCATCGATCATCGCCGTGCCGGCGAGCCAGGCTTCCGCCTGACGGGACGAGATCAGCGAGCCGGTGTGCTGGACCATCTTCGCGAGGCGTAGCGCGGCATCGCCGGCCAGCGTCGTCGCGAGGCACCAATCGCCAACAGGGTCGACGGAGGTGAGCACGGCGCCAGCATGTTCAGCGAGTCGCCGGGCGCTCGCCTCGGAGACCAGCGGGAAAAGTTCGCCCGTACGCCCCAGCCGGCGGGCGGCTTCTTGGGCTGCGCGCGTGACGAGCGCATTGCGGACGAAACGCGGGTAGCCGGCGCGCAGGAGCTTCCAGACACGCTCTTCCTTACGCTCGTAGCTCTCGATGTCGGCAAGCGTCGGCAAGCAGACGACGGTCGCATGCGGAGAGTCGGGCACCGTGGCGCCCAGCGCTGGCGAAAGAATCGGCACGATCAGAGACCTTCGGCCGGCTGCTCGTTCTCCAGAATCTGCTCGAGCGACTGGCGGCGGCGAATCAACGAGAATTTACCGTCGCGACGCAGGAGCACTTCCGGCGCTTCAGGGAAGGAATTGTAATTCTTCGTGCTCATGCCGGCGCAATAAGCGCCCGCTCCGCCGATGACGCAAAGATCACCGGCCGTGGCTTCGGGTAGCGTGCGGGCGGCGAGCGTCTCCGGTTCGCCGGGAGCACAACTAATCAGGTCTCCCGATTCGCAGCAGTGGCCGACGATGACGTAATCACGCGTGGCTCCGGTAGCCTTTGCTGGATAGAGATGCACGGGGTGCTGCGAACCGTAGAGCGAAGGACGCAGGATCTCGGTCATGCCCGAGTCGAGCTTGAGGAATTCGCGGGCGCCGGTGGAGACGATATCCTGGACGCGGGAAAGGACGGCGCCGGCGTTGGCGACGAGGAACGTGCCCGGCTCGATCTCGAGGCGGAGCTTGCGTCCGTCGGCGACGGCGAACTTCTCGAAGGCGACCTTGACCGGCGCGCCGACGACCTGCGGGTCGGTGCCCTTCTCCGCCGCGACGCGCGCGACCTTGTAGCCACCGCCGAGGTTGAGGGTGTGCACGGTCGGGAAACGGCTCACGAGCGCCAGGCTGGCTGCGGAGACTTCCTGCCAGACGACCGGGTCGCTGCCCGAGCCGATGTGCGTATGGATGCGGACGACCTTCAGGCCGTACTGCTTCACGATGGCCTGAGCCTGGTCGGCCCACTCATGCCAGATGCCGAAAGAGGAGTCAGGACCACCGACGTTGGTCTTGCCCGTACCGCCCGAACCGCGGCCCGGATTGAAGCGCAGGCCGACCTCATGGCCGGGGAGCGCCTTGCCGATCCTTTCGAGCTGAAGGAGGGAGCAGGCGTTCACATGCACTCCCTTACTAAGAAGAGCGGGGAAATCCTCGGGGAGCTCCTGGGAGGAGAGCGAGAGTCGGTCGGCCGGGACCCCGGCGAGCATGGCGCGACGGACTTCCCAGCCCGAGCTGGCGTCGAAATGGAGGCCCTTGTTCGCGAAGACCTTAAGGACTGAGGCGTTCGGGCAGGCCTTCATGGCGAAACGGACCGTCACGCCGAAGGCATTTGGGAAGGCCAGCATGGCGTCGGCCTGGGCCTCAAGGGTGGCCTGATCATAAACAAAGCAGGGGGTGCCATGGGCCGCGGCGATCTGGCGGGCCGAATCAGGAAGAAGGAAGCGGTGATTTTCCACGGGAGTGTCTCGGGCGGACTGTGTCAGGCCCGCCCTTCCCTTCCAGCCTTTTTGCGGACGTATGACACCGCTTGCCTCCCTTCCCCTCGCCCCTTGGGATGGCCTCGGCTCACGCCACCTTATGTCCGCCTCCGAGACCATCGTCGCCGCCGCGACACCTGCCGGCCGTTCGGCCCTGGCGATCGTGCGCGTCGACGGACCCCTCGCCGCGGCCATCGCGCACTCCGCGCTGAGCCGGAAGACCCCGCTCGCCGAGAAGACCTCGACCCTCGGCATCTGGCGTAACCAGGAAGGCGAGGCCATCGACCAAGTCGTCGCGGTACTCTGGCATGCTGGCCGCTCCTTCACCGGTAATGACTCGCTCGAGATCACCTGCCACGGTAACCCGCTGCTCGTGCGCCGGATCACCGAGGATTGCCTCGCACGCGGCGGCCGCCTCGCCGAACCCGGTGAGTTCACGCGCCGTTCCTATCTCGCGGGTCGCATCGACCTCACGCAGGCCGAAGCCGTCGCCGACCTGATCCACGCCAGCTCCGAGCGCGCGCTCGCCTCCGCGCGCCGCATGCTCGCCGGCGAACTTGGCCGGCAGGTCGCCCGCTGGACCGATCGCACGCTGCAGATCCTCGCCGAACTCGAGGCGCACATCGATTTCCCCGAGGAAGACCTGCCACCGGAGGACCCGCTCGGCCCTGCTGCCCGCTTGATTGAAATAGCGTCAGAACTTTCTGGATACGCCCGCACCGCGAAGCATGACGGCGCCTTGCGCGAGGGCTTGCGCGTCGCCGTCGTCGGCGCACCCAACGCCGGGAAATCGAGCTTGCTCAACGCCCTCGCCGGCGCGGACCGCGCGATCGTGAGCCCCGAAGCCGGGACCACGCGTGACTACCTCGAGGCGCCGGTCGCCGGCCTGCCGCTCGCCGTGACCGCGATCGACACCGCCGGATTACGCGACGGCGGCTCGGCGCTCGAGAACCTCGGTATGGCCCGCTCGCTTGAGCAGGCGCGCGGGGCGCATCTCCTGCTGCTGGTCGTCGACGCTTCGGCGGAGCCCCCTGCCCTACCCGCCGATCTCGTCGCGCTGCTTGAGCCGGCACGCACGCTCATCGTCGCCAACAAGTCGGACCTACCTGCGCATCCCGCGCAGAAAAATTTCCTGCCTCAGATCGCGAAGCTTTCCGCCTGCCTCCTGGACGGCCGCGACGCCGAAGCCCTGCGCGCCAGACTGGGCGAGTTCCTGATCGCCCAAGAGATCGCCCCGGGCGCCGAAGACCTCGTGGTCAGTGTCCGCCATGCCGAGGCCTTGGCCCGGGCGGCGAGCGCCCTTTCCGAAGCCGCCGTCCATCTCAAGGCCCCCATCCAGACCGAACTCGCAGCCGCCCAAGGCCGAGTCGCCCTGGATGCCCTGGGGGAGATTGTTGGTCGCATCGATAATGAGCGTATGCTGGACAAGCTCTTCGCTTCCTTCTGCATAGGGAAGTGATTCCCTCTGGTGAGGGAGCGCCTATGCGACCTCACAAACAAATCCGCCTCGGGCCTGACCGCCCCTATGACGTCATCGTCTGCGGGGCCGGCCATGCCGGCGTGGAAGCCGCCCTGGCAGCCGCCCGCATGGGGGTGGATGTCCTGCTCCTGACGGGCAATGTGGACACCATCGCCCAGATGAGCTGCAACCCCGCCATCGGGGGGCAGGCCAAGGGCCATATCGTCCGGGAGATCGACGCCCTCGGGGGCGAGATGGGTCTGACCGCCGATGTGACCGGAATCCAGTTCCGCCTCTTGAACTCCTCAAAGGGACCCGCCGTCCAGGCCCCCCGCGCCCAGTGTGATAAGAAGGCCTACCAGTTCCGGATGAAGCACCTCTGCGAGTTGCAGGACGGCCTCACCATCTTCCAGTCCCAGGTCACCGGCCTCATCTTCAAGAACGGCGCCGTGGTCGGGGTACAGACTAACCTTGATCTGGATTTCCACGCCAAAACCGTGGTCGTCACCACCGGCACTTTCCTGCGCGGACTCATGCACATCGGGGCGAATAAAACCGAGGGCGGTCGCCTCGGGGACTTTAGTGCTAAGTCATTGTCAGCCAGTTTCTTAGAGGCTGGAATTGAACTCCAAAGGCTCAAGACTGGCACCCCTCCGCGCATCCTGGGTAGATCCATTGATTTCAGCAAATGCGAGGAGCAACCGGGCGATGCCTCCCCCACCCTTTTTGCCTTCCATGACACTCGCCAGCAGACCGACTTGTTCCACGTGGAACAAGCTGGCGAACGCCTCCCTGGATGGACCCCAGGCAGCGACCAAGTCTCCTGTTGGATGACGGAGGCCACCTGTGCCACCGGCAAGATTGTCCAAGAGAACCTTCACCTCTCTCCCCTCTATGGCGGCGAGATCACCGGGGTCGGCCCGCGCTACTGCCCGTCCATCGAGGACAAGTTCGTGAAGTTCTCGGATAAGGATACTCACAAGCTCTACCTGGAGCCTGAGGGCCGTAATACCGACGAATGGTATATCAATGGACTTTCGACCTCCCTGCCCTTTGCCGTCCAGCTGCAGATGCTGGCTTCGGTCCCTGGACTCGAGAAAGCCGTCATGCTCCGCCCGGCCTATGCCGTGGAATACGATTTCGCGCCCCCTACCCAGCTCTACCCCACCTTGGAGTCCAAAAAGATCGAGGGCTTGTTCTTTGCCGGCCAGATCAATGGGACTTCTGGATATGAAGAAGCCGGCGCCCAAGGCCTAGTCGCCGGGGTTAATGCCGCCTGTAAGGTCAAGGGCCAGACTCCTATGGTCATTGGCCGCGACGAAGCCTATATAGGGGTCCTCATCGATGATCTCGTGACCAAAGGCACCCAGGAGCCTTACCGGATGTTCACTAGCCGGGCCGAATTCCGCCTGTTATTTAACCACGGCAGCGCCGAACTCCGTCTGAAGGACAAAATCGCTGAGTTTGGCCTCGTCCCGACTGATCGCCTAGGCCGCATCCAGGCCAAGGCTGAAAAAGTGACCCATTGGATCGAATACCTGGAAAAACTGGCCATCCCTGGCGGCATTGCCGGCGACGTCATCCGCCGTCACTGGGAATCGACCCCCAAGGACTTACCGCCGACATTCTTGGCCGAAGCCTCGGAAGTTCAGGCGGAAGTCATGTATCGGGTCAAATACCGCGGTTATTTAGAACGGGAAACGCGCAACGCCCGTAAACTGCATGATCTGGACTCCTTTAAGGTGCCAGAAGGTTTTGATTTCTTGAAAGCCTACGGATTGCGTATTGAGGCCCGCCAGAAGCTCCAAGCTATCCAGCCTAAGACCTTAGGCCAAGCGAGCCGGATCAGCGGGGTCAACCCGGCGGACATCTCGCTGCTGATGGTTCTTTTCCGGGCTAAGTAATCGCTTGCGCAAGGGGCAGAGCAGGGGGGTGTTCCACGTGGAACACCCGCTAAGTAAAGATTGTGACCGCAGGATGTGACGATGGTGTTTCTTAAATTCATAAACTGTTTATAGTGAGTAGATTATGGTTTTTAAAAGGCAGCGTAACACATCCGCCATGATTGTCACCAAACTCTGGCGCTTCTTTTATCGGGGTGTTTATGTAATGACGCACTTATGGACGCCGAACATCTCAAGCGAATCCTGATCGTCGACGACGAGTCTGACGTGACGGAACTATTGGACTACAAGTTCAAGCAAGCTGGCTACGCCATCCGTACGCTGAACGACCCGCTGCGCGCGATCGGCCTGGCCCGCGACTTTCGCCCAGACCTGATCATCCTCGACGTCATGATGCCCGAACTGACGGGCGTGCAACTGCTCCGCATGGTCCGCGCCGACGCGCTCCTGCAAGATACGCCCGTGATCTTCCTCACGGCAAAGGGCGAGACGGTCGACAAGGTGAAGGGCCTCGAGTCTGGCGCCGACGATTATGTCACTAAGCCTTTCGACACGCGTGAACTGATGTTGCGGGCCCAGGCTCTGCTGCGTCGCGCGAAATCCGCCGCCGCCAAGCCATCGACGCGTCTCGCCGCCGGCGCCCTGATGCTCGACATCGAACGCCACGAAGTGACCGCCGCTGGTAAAATCGTCGAACTGACGGCCACGGAATTCAAGCTCCTGCGCCTGCTCCTCGAGCGAAAGGGAAGGGTGCAGTCGCGCGAAGAACTCCTCGCCGACGTCTGGAACTATTCTCCCGATCTCGAGACCCGCACGGTCGACACCCACGTCCGTCGCCTACGCGAGAAGCTCGGGCCGGCCGGTGACGTCATCGATACGGTGCGCGGCGTCGGCTACCGCGTGAACGGCTAAAACCGCTTTGCGCTCGCCCGTCCGGCCGAGCCGGACAGCATCCTCCGCAGATGTCTTGGCTTCCCTGGTTCCTCCTGCTCGCGCTCATCGTCGCCGCTGTCTGGTACTTCGCCGAGATCGCCGGGCATGTGCGCTGGGCGCGCCGGGCACTGCTCGCGGACGGCGGTGCGCCGCGGCCGCAAGGATGGCTGGTGCGCAAGCTGCGCCTGGAAGAACTCTTCATCGCCATCGAACGGCGCGCCGCGAATGAAGGCGAGATCCGTGCGGCGGCGGCGCGGCGTATCGAGGCGCTGCTGGCTCCTCTAACCGACGCGGTGCTGGTCGTCGATGCGGAGGATAAACTGCGGCTCGCCAATCCGGCGGCGGCCTCGCTCTTTGGTCTTTCGGAGGGGGATGCGGGTAACTCGATCGTGCCGCTTGTCCGCAGCGCCGACTTCATTGAACTCGTCCGCCGCGTCCGCGTCGAGGGCGACGCTCGCTCGATGATTCTCCTTAACCGCGCTCCGCTATCCGACGTGTGGATCCAAGCCGCAGGCGCCCGCACGGATCCGGAAGCGTTTGGCGATGGGGCCGCCATTTTCGTGCTGGCAGACGTGACGGCGCTAAAGCGCCTTCAGGCCATGGAGCGAGACTTCGTGACTAACGTCTCCCACGACCTCCGTACGCCGGTGACGATTCTCCGTGGCTACGCCGAGACCTTAGCGGAGGATCAAGCGACCATGTCGACGGAAGACCGCGCACGCTTCACGCAGAAAATCGTGAGCTCGGTCGGAAGGCTGCAGGGCCTCGTCGAAGGGCTGCTGGCCCTCGCGAGTCTTGAATCCGCCCAAGATGTTCGCCGCGAACCCGGCGCCCTCCATGTCGCGGCCCGCGAAGTCGCCGAAGAATTCGCCGCCCGCTGTAAGGCGGCCGGTGTGAAGTTGGAATTGAAGCTGGAAGCCGCCGGTGGGGGCGCAGCCGATCCGGTCCAAGCCCGACGTCTGGTCCAAAACCTGATCGATAACGCCTTGGCCCACGCTGCCGGCATGAGCCGCTTGATCGTTTCAACCCGGGATACCCTGAGCGGGGTGGAATTAACGGTGGAAGACGACGGGGCAGGGGTGACTCCGGCTGATCTGCCGCGGCTATTCGACCGATTTTACCGCACTGATAAATCCCGCCGGGCTGGGGGCAGCGGTCTGGGGCTGAGTATCGTCCGCCAGGTAGCCGAACTCCACGGGGGCTCCGCCACGGCGGAACCCGCCAGGCCGAAGGGCCTTCGGATCACGGTGACCTTGCCGGCGTCGGCCTAGGTCCTGATATGAAAAACCCGCCGGGTTTCGGCGGGTTTTGGCTCCATTTTAAAGTGGAGCGCGCGACTGGACTTGAACCAGCAACAGCCACCTTGGCAAGGTGGTACTCTACCATTGAGCTACGCGCGCGTTGGACGGGAAGCAGACCAAACGCCCTAACGAGTGTCAAGCCTTTGGACGAACCTCGTCCTTGCCGCCTTGGGGGCAGGGACGAGGCCCTGCTTTTCAAGCAAAGCAGCTGCTTCGTCAGAAAATAGCCAACGTAGGGCAGGGGTGAGCTCAGCCAACCTATCCTGCCTTACATAGACAATAAGGGGCACCTGCAGAGGGTAATCCCCATTGTGCACATTATTCTCATCAGGGCTGTAAGCAGTGGAAGACCGACCTGGGCGACCATCGGCGACCTGCAGGACCTTGCCCCGGCCAGATGGACGACGAGGGGTAAGAGTGATGGTCCCGGCACGGGACGCCAAAAGATCGTCCGCTAGCTCCGGCTCGATTCGCAACCGGACGTCGGGGCGGAACGACTGTCCCTCAAGGGCGAGGCCTTGGAAAATTTCCAACACCATCGAACCGGCGGGCGAGCTGACCGCAGGGGTGATCAGCTCGGACCTCGCGGCTGGGTCGATGTCGTTCCAATTGCGGGCCGGCGATCGCGGATCGCGAGCGAACACGTTCGCGAGGTTTTCCACCGTGATCTGCTCCGCCCGGTTAGAGCCATGAGTGGCCACGACCACCACCGCGCTCGCCAACCGGAACTCGACGACGCCGATTTTTCCGCTGGGCACAGGTGCGACTTCACGGTCGCGCATCATAAGCACCGCCGCAGAAGCGCGACCGGCGATAAAGGCCTGCCGGCCAGGAAGTGTGCCGCCGAAATCGGCGGCGGTCTTGCCGGCAGCCAGATTGATGCCTTGGGTTAGGCTGCCTAAGAGCAGATCCGTACCCACAAAGTCGGCCGCGCGCAGGGCCAAGCAGGAAAAGAAGAAGACGAATAGCCTCACGCAGTCTCGGGACCGGGATCGAGTTCCGGCCATTGCAGAAGTTTGCGGTGGAGCGTTCGACGCGAGATTCCCATCAGCTCGGCCGCGCGCGTCCGGTTCCCCGCCGCGGCAGCCAAAGCCTGCTTCAGGAGCTGCTTCTCATTCTGTTCGCGGTCGAGGATATTGCCGCCGGGAGAGGGAAGGGCGGAAACGGCAACGGATGAGGCGGGCGGCTGAGAGAAACGCCTATCGAGGTCGGCTACGGCGACCGTCTTGCCGGAACGAAGTACGGCTAGGTTCTCACAGGCATTGCGCAGTTCGCGGATATTGCCGGGCCAAGGATAGCGGACTAGCACGGCCAGCGCTTCGGGCGAGAGCTTCGCCGCCGCGACCGAGTTTTCCTTGGCAAAGCGCTCCAGGTAATGTGAAAGCAGGAGCGGGACGTCATCCTGGCGCTCGCGCAAAGGCGGGAGACGCAAAGGCACCACCGAAAGGCGGTAAAAAAGGTCTTCGCGGAACTTGCCCTCCTTGACCATCTGCTGGAGGTCGCGGTTGGTGGCGCAGACGAGGCGAAGGTCGAGGGCAATCGGACGATGGGAACCAAGCCGCTCGACGGAGCGCGTCTCGAGAAAGCGTAACAGCTTCACTTGAGTGGTAGCGTCGATCTCACCAATTTCGTCCAAGAAGAGGGTGCCGCCGTCTGCCGATTCGAAGCGCCCCACGCGACGTTCGTTCGCGCCGGTAAACGCTCCCTTCTCGTGACCGAATAATTCCGACTCGAGCAAATTGGCGGGGATGGCGGCGCAATGCACCGCCATGAAGGGTCCTTTGGAACGTTGGCTCGCCTGGTGGATCATCTGAGCGAAGAGCTCCTTGCCCGTGCCCGTCTCGCCCAAGAGAAGGATGGTCGCGTTCGAAGAAGCGACCGAACGAACCTGCTCGATCGAACGTTGCAAGGCCGCGGAAGAGCCGACGATCTCCCCGAGCGAGAATTTGCGGTCGAGACGCGTCTTGAGCGTGACCACCTCCTTCTCGGTCGTACGGGCCTTAAGCCCGCGATCGAGGACAAGTTCCACCTGGCGGAGGTCGACGGGCTTCTGGAAGAACCAATAGGCGCCGAGGCTCATCGCCTTCACGGCAGTATCCACATCGCCATAGGCCGTCATCATGATGCAGACCGGCTGGTTGGGCAGCTTGAGTGCGCGGTCGATGACCGCCATGCCGTCTTGTCCGGCCATACGGAGGTCCGTCAACACCGCGTCAGGCGGCACATCCTGCATGAGGCGCGCCGCTTCCGCGGCGTCCTTCGCCACAAAGGTCTCATAGCGATCTTCCAGCGCCGCCCGAAGGCCGTCGCGGATATTCTTCTCGTCGTCTACGATGAGGACCGTGGGTTTCATGGGTTAAGCTTCCGAAGAAGTCTGGTGGTTGGCCGCGCCCCAGGCGCGGGCGGCCTTCTCGGCCAAGGCGACGCGTGCGCGATCAACCTCGGCGAGCCGAGCCTTGAGGTTGGCGTTGGAGACGCGGGCGAGGTCGTCTAAGTCGCAAAGATAGGTGCCATCGAGGCCGTGGACACCAGAAGCGAAATTGCGCGGCACGCCGAGGTCGACGAGGAGCAGCGGTCGGCCGGAGCGGCGGCCCGCAATCTCGCGAAGCGAGACGGCATCGAGCAAGGCCCGTTCCACGGTCGCGCAACCAACGATGACGTCGTGCGAGTGTGCCTGACGCAACGCATCGGCAAGCGTCAGGGAAGAGCCAGAAAACTCCTCGGCCAACGCGCGGGCGTTCTCAAAGGTACGCGATGCGACCGAAACCTGGGAGGCGCCGCGAGAAACGAGTGCTTGGACGACCTGACGGCCGACGTCACCCGTGCCGAGCACAAGCACGCGGGCATCGGCGAGCGAACCAAACACGCGCATCGCGAGTTCGACAGCAACGTTACCAAGGCTGACCTGACCCTGCGAGATGCCGGTGTTGGTGCGCGCCCAGGCTCCGGCCTGGAAGGCACGCTGAAAAACACGGTTGAGGACGGGGCCAGTCATGCCACGGGCAAGCGCATCGGCATAAGCGTCCTTCACCTGACCGGCGATCTCGACCTCGCCGACCATCTGGGATTCGAGACCGGAGACGACGGAGAAAAGATGTTCCACTGCCTGCAGGCCTGGCACCGGACGGAGATGCTGATCGAGCGCGGGCGCGGGCGCACCCGTGGCCTTGAGCAACGCGCTGCGTAAGTGAAGCGCAGCAGCTTCATCGCCGACAGCATAGGCCTCGAGCCGATTACAGGTAGCGAGTAGCACCGCTTCGGCTAGGCCAGCCTCGCGAGCGGCCGCATAGAAGACTTCGGCGCCACCGGCCGGTACCGTAAAAGCGGCGCGCTCATCGAGGCCGGCGGTACGATGCGTGGCGCTCAGCGCCACCAGATTGCGGGCGCGTTCGCTCATCGGGATGAGGGCAGCGAAAGATAGAGCGCTACCACCGCTGGGATCACGGCAAGCAGCGAGGCGCGGGCGAAGGAAGCGCCCGGAAGGCGCTGACGGCGGCGCTGGACGACGATCCATCCACACGCGAGCCACGTGATGAGTGACGCGATGAGCTTCGGCGCGGCGACGGCGGCGAGATCACGCTGAGCCCAATCGGTCGCGCCGATCAGCAAAGAAAGCCCGAGCAGCCAGACGGCGGCGCCCATCAGCTGCGCGCCGATGCGATCCAGCGGAACGAGCGCGGGGAGCAGGGCGTAGATGCCGCCGAATTGATGGCGCGCCAGTGCGCGATCCTGCAGGAGATAGGCGGCTGAGTTAAGCGCCTGCGCGCCGAGCACGCAGTAGGCAAGGATCGCGGCGCCGACATGGATGGCGATGAGCGGCTTGCCGGCCGTCGATATCGGGTGCGCGACGCCGCCGAGGAAGCCGGACGCGATGAGGCACAAAGCCGTCGTACCCGCGATTGCCCAGGTCGGTAGGCGATGGTTGAATGTGGCGTCGAGAAAAAGCGATAAGCCGGAAAGCCCCCAAGCGATGGAGAGCAGCACTTCGGCCGAGCCATTGATAGGCAGCGAATGCGACCGGAGTCCTTCATACGCCAGCATCGTGGTCAGCAGGACCCAGCCGCCGCGAAGCAACCAGAGGCCGGAAGACTGGAATTTCCCGGTAGTGCCCTTGGTCGCCAAGCCATCCAGGACGGCCGCAGCCAGGAAGACCAAGGCACAACCCAGCAGGCAGTCCCGGGTGAGGGGATGGGCGGCGAGTTCGGCAGCCATGGGGAACATAGCTGGAGATAAGGGGAGGTGTGACATTTTGGCAAACCCTCAAGCCGTCCTGTTTTCTTGCGGTAGAGGGCAGGGGGGCTAGGTTGAGCATCCTTATGGCCCACGACCTCTACGACCTCACCCAGCACCCTCCCCGCAGCCCCCGCGTCCGTCTCGGAGGATTTGTCATCCTCCCCCGGATGATCGACAAAGCCCGCGCCACCAAGGCCGGCAAAAATGGCGAATATAACTACGGATGCCCGCTCGATGCCAACGTCTTGGACTTCCTTGGCGTCGAGGCAAATAGTCTTAAGGCTCAGATTGACAATGGTTTAGGTGATGGAGAGATCCTCGCCTGGCTGATGGCTAACGCGAAGAAGGTCCGCTCCAGCCAGGAAATCGCTGCTTTCAGTGCCTTCCATGAGCAGCGCGCCCCCAGTTCCCCGGGCAGCCGTGCCAAGATGAGTGATTACCAGTCCTCGACCCCGGCCGGAGCCAAGCGTGACGACATCACCACTTGGTTCGACGTACTCGACCTAGACGATCACCAGAGCTTCGGCGGCAAGGTCTAAGCCGTGGGCACGGCCGGACAGCCGCGTCGGGTTCTGCTCGTGTGTATGGGCAATATCTGCCGCTCGCCGACGGCTGAGGTAGTTCTACGCGTCAAGGCCAAGCAGGCCGGGCTCGCCATCGTGTTCGATTCCGCCGGCACGGAAAATTACCACATCGGCGATCCCCCCGATCATCGATCTGTAAGCCATGCAAAGGTTCGTGGGTACGACCTTGCGCCACTCCGCGCACGTCAGGTACATGCCGATGATTTCCATACCTTCGACCTCATCCTCGCCGCGGACGAAATGAACTTACGCGAGCTTCGGCGTCGTTGTCCGGTCGAACAACATGCGCGGCTCCGCTTGTTCCTCGATGACGTCGCCTTGCCCGATCCGTATTACGGCGAAAGCGACGATTTTGAAAAAGTGTTGGATTTAGTCGAAAAACAGGCGGTTTTACTGGTGTCGCGCTGGTCGCGTCCGAACTGAATGATTGCCGAGGCCATACGGGCGGCGTTGGATGATAGGACCGATGTATCAAGTGAACTTCAGCGACCAAGCGATGCGCGAGCTCGGAAAGCTGCCCACCCTGGAGCAGATGGAGGTCGTCGAAGCGTTCACTTCGCTCACCGCAGAAGAACTCCTCAACGGTAGCTCCGAACTCGGTACCGTCCGTCGTGGCGGCCACACCTATCACCGGCTGCGCGTCGGTGAATTTCGTATTTATTTTGAGGCCAGCGAGGGCTCGCTGATGGCCAACTACGTCCTGCATAAACACACGTACGCCGACTTTGCTTTTCGCTCCCATCTCCCCTTTCCCGAGGACGAAGCCCGCATCGAGCAAGAGGGCGGCTTCTGGAAGTACCTCGACGAAACCCCCAAGCCATAAACGTGACCACTCCCCCCCTAAAACCTCAGTATTCATCGCCAGAAGAGGCTGCGCGCATCTACCTGCTGCCCAACCTGTTCACGGCGGGCAACATGCTCTGCGGTTTCCTAGCCATCAAAAACTGCATTGAGGCGCGTTTCACCACGCTGTCCGCCGAAGGCCGCGCAGATCACTATAACATGGCGGTCTGGTTCATCCTTTTCGCCTGTGTCTGCGATCTTTTTGACGGCCGGGTCGCGCGGGCCACCAAGCGGGAATCGCTCTTCGGAGCCGAGTTCGACTCCATTGCGGACACCGTCTCCTTCGGCGTCGCCCCGGCCTTGATGGCCTGCTTCCTCGTCATCAAACCCGAGGCGACCGACAACGTCCAGCTGGTCACCTGGCTGCTGGCGTTCATCTATCTCCTCTGCGCCGGCGTGCGGCTGGCGCGCTTCAACGTCCTCACGAACCCACTGGTACCAGGGAACGAAAAGCGCGTCGCCGGGGGTGATTTCGTAGGCCTACCGTCTCCTGCAGCCGCGGGCATGATCGCCTCCCTGGTACTCGTGCTTTCCAAGATCATGGAAGCCAAGGACCAAAAGAATCCCTTCGAAGAAACTGTCCAGGCATGGTCTTGGAGTCTGTTGCCCTTGATGCTCATCATCTCCTTCCTGATGGTGAGCAATGTACGCTTCCCTAGCTTTAAGAAGCTGGATTGGACCGCCCGGGCCCGAACTCGCGGTTTTATCCTCATCATTATCGGTGGCGCGGTCGTGTTCCGCTACCCACAGTATTCCTTCCCGGCCATCTTCCTTGGCTACATCACCTTCAGCATCTTCCGGCATATCTTTCTGCTCAAAAAGAGCGAGATGGACCCGGCGCCCGATGACGATGATGAGCCGGTGTCCAAGCTGTGAATAGGAGGTGAAGGGTTGGTTGGTCTAGGCACATGTTAACAACCATGGACTTATTCACCTCGGTCACACAGGTACACTAGCCTCGGATAAGTCCGCTCATCAGTGGCTTGCGGAACTGTACACGGGATTCCGACACCTACTGATGCTACTGGTATTTATAAATGAAGAGTAACTAGATACAGAGAGTCCCGGTATGTCGGCAATGAGGGGTTGCCTCACCCCCTGCCTGTCCTCAATTCTTCGGTCATCATGAAGTTCAAGGTTAACCGGAATCACTTTTTCAACGGCCTCTCCAGCGTGACCAACGTGGTCGGTAACCGCGCCACGATGCCCATCCTGCAGAACGTGCTCATCGAAGCCGAAGGCGATACCGTCACGCTGACCACCACCAACCTCGATCTCGGTATCTGCTGCCGCATCAAAGCCTCCGTTTCGTCCCCTGGTCGCATCACCCTCCCGGTGAAGAAACTGGTCCCGATTATCAGAGCCCTCTCAAGCAGCGACACCATCGTCGAACTCACCGGCAAGGATCGCGTGAAGATCACTTCGGGCAGTTCGGTCTTTCAGGTCGCTGGTCTCCCGGCCGACCAGTTCCCGCCGATCTCGAACTTCGCCGGACAACCCACCATCTCGATCAACCAAGATGACCTGGGCGACATGCTCCGCAAGGTGAGCTACGCGCAGTCTTCCGACGAGAACCGTTACATCCTCAACGGCGTCTTCTTCGAATTCTCCGAAGGAAAGCTCACCGTCGTCGCCACCGATGGACGTCGTCTCGCGAAATGCGAACGCAAGATCGCCGGCACCGACAAGACTCTCGCGCTCATTCTGCCCGCCCGTACGATCATCGAACTGATGCGTCTGCTCAAGGCCGGCGGCGAAGCCCACGTCTCACACAACGAACGCCAAGTCGGCTTCACCATCGACATCCCGAAGAACGAGGAAGGCCTCGTAGATCGCATCCAGCTGGTCTCCAAGGTCGTCGAAGGCAACTATCCTAACTACCGCCAGGTCATCCCGAAGGACGCCGGCTCGAAGGTCCGCCTCGAGCGCGAGAAGTTCCTCGAAAGCGTCAATCGCGCCGCCCTCATGACCGATGATCGCAACAATACGATCCGCATGACGGTTTCGAAGAAGTCCCAGAATCTCGAGATCTCCGCGAAGTCCGACAGCGGCGACGCGCATGAGCCCATTGCCGTGAAGTACGACGGTCCTGACGTGAACATTGCGTTCAACCCTCAGTACATCACCGACCCGCTCAAGGCGCTGACCGAAGACGAGATTGATTTCGAATTCAAGGACGAGATGTCCCCGGGCGTGATCCGCGGACTTAAGGACGACTTCCTCTGCGTCGTGATGCCGCAGCGTATCTCCTAAGCCACGAGCTGATCAAAGTCCGAGATCGTCGCAATCCGGGAGCGATTTGATTCGCTCCAGGATTCGTCGTGACGATTCGATCGACCGGTCGGCGTGGTCGCTGCCAGGGTCATATTCCGCGGGCTTCATCGCCTTGCCGAAGCGGACGCGGATGCGAGCGGAGCCGAGCGGGAAGTTCGCGCCACGTGGGAGCATGTCGCGGGCACCACGGATATGAATCGGGACGACGGGCACGCCGGAACGGCAGGCCAGAAGGCCAGCGCCGGCCTTGGGCGCGGTGATGACTCCGTCTTGGCTGCGCGTGCCCTCAGGAAAGATCAGGAGGCCTTCGCCGTCCCTCAGCGCCGCCAAGGCTGAACGGATGGCTCCGATGTCAGCTTCGCCGCGGTCAACCGGAATGGAATGGCAGGCCTGGATCACGAAACCGAAGAGGGGGTTGTCGAAAAGCGAACGGCGGGCGATGAACGAGATTTCACGTGGTAGGCTCGAGCCGATCAAGGGTGGGTCGAGCATGCTCTGGTGATTGCAGGCGAACAGGCAGGCCCCGGAAGGCACGTTCTCCCAGCCTTCGACTTCCAGGGTGGAAAAGACTTCGATGAACGATCGCGCGCCGTGGTAGACGGCCTTGTAGATGAGGTTCTTCGAATCGAGAATCATCGGGGCAACGCAGCGACCTTAATGAGCTCGCCGATCTCGGTCACGACCTCTTCAAGGGCCTTGTGCGTATTGTCTAGGCGGTGGGCCCCGGTCGGACAGATCAACGGCGCGGTCTTTCGTGTGGCGTCCAGATGGTCTCGTTGGGTGACATGGTCGGACTGGCCTTCGGCCGCGCGGCGTTGGGCGCGAGCGTCGGGGTCGGCCTCGAGAAAGATGCGGACTTCGGCATCGGGCAGTACGACGGAGCCGATATCTCGGCCCTCCATGACCACGCCGGCGAAGCCCTGGTCGCTCGCTAGCTTCACCTGCGAGCGTTGGTACTCCAGGAGGAACGTGCGGACGGAGGGCAGGGCGGCGATCTTCGAGACAGCGGCGTTGACCTCGGGAGTACGTAGGTCGGCATCATCAGGCAGGATGCCGTCAAGGGTGAGCGCGGAGCTGCGGGCGCCTTGACGGGCGACAACCCGCGATCCGATACGCAATTTACTGAGCGCGGCCTTCACTGAAACGGGATCGTCGGCGGAGGCGCCGGCCAGGAGTAAGGCGCGCGTCAGGCTGCGATAATGCGCGCCGGTATCGACGTGCAGCAGGCCATGCAGTTGCGCGAGGCGGCGGCTGGTGCTCGATTTGCCGGACGCAGCCCCTCCGTCGACGGAGACGCGGACGAAGTTGGTGCGAAGGGCTTCGAGCGCCTGGAAGAAATGCGGGAAGGTCTTGGCGGTACAGGCCGGATCTTCGATGGCGATCCACGGCCGGCCGTCGCCGAAGAGGTCGAAGCTGCCAAGCACGCCGAAGCTCATCGCCATGCGATGGTCCTCATAGGTGTGGATGGTGATTGGGCCCTCGGCGGCGACCCGGCGAAGCGCGGCCTTGCTCGGGAATACCGTCAGCGATGATAGCGTCTCGTCCGCGCGTAGTTCGGCGGCGGTCGGGGCGACTTTGATACCGAGGCGCTCGAGCTCGGTCGCCATCGCGAGGACCCGATCGGTCTCCTGCTTGCGCGTATGAGCGATTCCCCGGATCTTGACCGGGCTGTCCGCCAGCGTGGCGATGGTCGCCAGAGTGAGGAACGTATCAGAGAAGGCGTTGAAATCGAAATCACCGCCGCGGATAGCAGACCAGGATTCGGTAATGAGCGTGCCGTTCGCCGGCTTGAGCGTGGCGCCGCAAGCGGCGGCAACCTTGGCAAAGGCCGTGTCACCCTGGAGGCCGCCGTCGGCGTAGCCTTCGATGCGGATGGAAGCACGGTAGCCCGTCACGGCGGGCAGGGCGATGAAGTAGCTCGCGGCAGTGGCGTCGGGCTCGATCGCGTAAGTAGGCTGCGCGATATAGGCGCCGGGCGCGGGACACGTCCAGCTGCCATCGGCGAGACGTTCGATCGGACGTCCGAATTGGGCGCACATGCGGGCAGTCATTTCGACGAACGGTTCAGAGACCGTGGAGCCTTTCATGCTGACGGAAGCGCCGGCGGAAAGCGGAAGCACCATCAGTAAGGCGGAGAGGAGCTGAGATGACGCCGAGGCGTCGACCTCGAGACGGCCCAGCTTGCCGCTAGTGTGTAGCGTGAAAGGGAAGTTGCTCGCGGGCGAACCATCGGGCTGGAGCGCACGGCAGCCGCTGGTAGACAGCGCATCGAGTAGGCCTCGCATGGGGCGGGCGCGCATGGCTTCGTCGCCATCGAGTTCATAGCAGCCATCGGGAGCGAGCGCCAGGAAGGCAGTGAGGAAGCGGGCGGCGGTCCCAGCGTTGCCGACGTGGATCTTGGCGCGAGCATGCGGAATGCGACCTCCCAGTCCGGCGATGCGGATCGTGCTGGCGGTCTCATCGGCGAGGACCACGAAGCCGAGCGACTGTAATGCCGCGATAAGGATACGCGTATCCCGGCTGAAGAGCGCGCCGGTGAAGAGCGTCTCGCCCTCGGCGAGGGCGGCCAGGATCAGGGCGCGGTTGGTGATGCTCTTCGACCCGGGGACTTGGGCGACACCGCGGGCGGGCGTCTGAAAGGGGCGAATGACGAGGGTCGGGCTCATTCGGACCGGTCGAGGTTCTGGCGGGCGATCCGGGCTTCGGCGAGCAGGCGGCGCAGGGTGGGGATATCGTTGGCTTCGATGGCCGTGCGGAGTTCCGCGGCGCGTCGTTCGACGGCGAGCAGGCCGGCCGCCGTATGGCGGGCGTTGGCGAGCATGATGCCGACCCAGAGGTTTTCTTCACCGGCGGCGACGCGGGTTGCGTCACGCAGGCCGGCGCCAGCAGCGAAGCGATGGAAGCCCGGCTGGTCCATCACGGCGAGCATCAGGGCTGAAGCGGCCGCATGCGGGACGTGGCTGATCGCAGCGGCGATTTCGTCATGCTTGGCCGCGTCGGTCTCGTGGAGCATGGATCCCAGCTCTTTCCAGAAGAGTCGGACGGCCTCCAAGGCCTTGGGGTCCTCGGTGCCGGTCGGGGTGAGGAAGCAGACGCGCCCCTCAAAGAGATTGGCCGCGGCGTGGGCGGCGCCGGCTTTTTCGCCACCGGCCATCGGATGGGCACCGATGAAAGGATTGGCGGCGGGGAGACGACGGGCGGCGAGCAGGATCGCGCCCTTGACGCTGCCCGCATCGGTCACGACGGTCCCGGGGCTGAGTCCAGGGGCAATCGCGAGGAAGGTCTCTTCGGCGGTGTCGACCGGGGTCGTCACAATCACCAGGTCGGCACCTTTTACGCAGGCGGCCGCGTCATCGAAGACTTCGGCCACCCCGAAGGCACGGAGGGTGCTACGGGATTTTTCAGAACGCGACCAGCAAGCGAGTGAACCGGCCAAGCCCCGGCGCGCCGCTGCGAGGAGGATTGAGCCGCCGATGAGGCCGGCGCCGACGACGGCGATGCGCTTGAATTGTGCCATTTCCAATATTGAAGGTATGACTTTGATGAACCAGAGTGACGAACTATTAAAGCAAACAAACCGCTGGCGACGAAGTTGGCGGCCCTGACATGACCCAAGGCCCCCCGAACCCAAAGAACGACTTTGTCTCTGCTCCCGATCCGCGAGCCGGGCGGAGCAGGGTTTCGTTAAGGCAAACATGGCTCCAGATCCGGGTGCCCTTCCTCGTTGTCGTCCTGCTGGCGCTCGGGGTGGCCAGCCTTTTGCTCTATACTTCGGACCGACGGAGTACGCGCCAAGAGGATCTCCTCGTCTCGCCGGAGGCCGCGGAAGCGCTCCGCTTGCGTTCGCTGGAACTCGAGGTGGCCTTTGAGAAAATACGCCAGGAACGATTTGAACTTAAAGAAGCGGATATTCTCCTCCTGGAAGAAGCCCTGCGCCTGCAGGAGGAATACGTCACCGCCCGCCTGTCTGTGGGCACGGACAACTTCCGTCAGCAATCCCTTCGCCGCCGGCTACATCTCATCCGTGGCGAACAGCTCCGGCATGACTCTGACGAGGCTGAAGCGAAGGCCCTTGGCTTGGCCAAAAGCAATGAAGCCGCCGCCATCTCCTTGCTCCGCCAAGCCATTGCCTGGGAGCAGGAGATTGAGGCGAAATGGGAATTCTCCGGCTTGGCTGACCCGGGTCGACGGGCGCGCCTTGATACCCGCTTGCGTCGCCTTGAGTCGTCTACGCTTTGGATGAAAGGCCGCGAGCTGGAGGCTGAGGCGGAGAAGTTCTTCGCTGATGGCAAGTTCACCGCCGCCGCCGCTAAATTCAACCAAGCCATCGACTGCGAGACGGATTTCCTCGCCCGCTATCGCGACGTCCGGAACACGGAGTTCGGCCGGTCGGATAAGTTGGCCGAACGACGGGAGACGGCCTTCTCCGGCGAAGCCTGGAACGGGATTCTCGCTCATCGTGCCATGGCTGAGTCTTTCGAAAAGAAGGACGAGTGGACTTCCGCCACCCAGAGCTGGCAGGCTGCCGTGGATGCGTTCGCGAAGCTGCTCACGGATTATCCAAAGAGCAGTTTTGCCGACCGGACACAGGAAGCAGCCATTGCTACGCGCCTGAACTACGCCCGCTTCCATGATGAAATCGGAGCGTTGCGCGCCCGTTGCGCGCAGCTGCGCGCCGCCTTGCGCGAACGGCGCGCCGATGAGGCGCTGCGGCTGGTCGATGATCTGGTCGTTGAAGCCCGCCGTATCGGTTCGGCCAACACCGGAACGTTCCTGGCTGAAGATGGCGAGCGGAAGGAATTGGAATACCTCGCGGTGAACGGCGCCTCTGTCCGCAGTGTGCTGAGCAACATCGACCAAAATCTCCGACCTGTGCCCAATCTATCGGTACGAATCTATCGGACGGAAATCCCCCAAGGTCTCTACGCCTCCGTCATGGGGTCCAATCCCAGCTCTACCCGCCGGGAAGCCAACCCGGTTGAGTCCGTGACTTATGCCGAAGCCGAGGCCTTTGCCATCCGACTCGGCTGGGTTCTCGGCGCAAAGGTGCGCCTGCCGACGTCGGCCGAATTCGCGGCGGCCGCAGGAGACCTGAGCAAGCCGGCCATTCCGACGCAGGCTTGGACCTCTGAGAACACCGATGGCACGACCGTACATATCGTAGGTAGCTCGGAAGCTAATGCCGCGGGAATCCATGATCTCCTGGGTAACGTCGAGGAGTGGGTGCTGGCATCGCCCACGGACACCCGTGCCCCTGTGCTTGGGGGTAGTATCCTGACCCCACCGGGCAAGGGGTTGACCGCCAAGACGGTCTTCAAGCGGGAGAAGAGCCGCACCTTGGGCTTTCGTATCGTCATTGAATAAAAGCCGGAGGTCCTTATTATAAAGAGACCCCATGGCTATCCCAGTCAATCGCTTCCAACGTACCGCATTTTTCTTCGCGGTCTATGGTGCCTTGGCGGCGTTATCCCTTTGGTTCGCCTATGAACTGCGCTTCGCCGGACCGGAAGATTTGAACGGCAGTGAGCGGCAGGCAGCCGAGGCCTATATGTTTGTGCAGCGGCCGATGGTGCTTCTCTGGCTGATTCCCCTCAAGGTCCTGCTGCTGGGAGCCTTGGGCCAGTTCCGCGGTGTCTTCTATTATTTCCGGCTACCCGATGCCCTCCGGACGGGCTTCGCGTTGGCCATCGCGACTGGCGTCGCCTTCCTGCTGCCGTCAATCATCGGGAGCGGCAACCCGGCTGAGGCATTCAGCGTCCCCCGCGGCGTCACGCTCGTGGACTTTAACCTGTCGCTCGTTCTGTTCGTCGGCTTCCGCGTCTCGATTCGCGCGCTGCGCGAACGGTTCTGGACCAAGTACCAGGCCACCCAAGGCGCGGTCGAACGCATCGCGATCGTCGGCGCCGGTCAGGTCGGGGCGCAGCTCGTCGCGGAGCTCATGAGCCGTCGCGGCCATGGCCTCGAGCCCGTCTGTTTCCTGGATGACGACGTCGCCAAGCACTCCCTTCAAATCCACGGCGTGCCGGTGATCGGCGCCCCGGAGCGCATGCCCGAGCTCGCCGAAAAATACGGCGTGACCGAAATCATCCTCGCCTTACCGGCCTCGGCCGTGCGCCGCATTCGTGAGGTGAGCACGCTCGCCTCCGCCAGCAATCTCCGCGTCCTCGTCGTGCCCTCGATGTCGGAGCTCGCCGGCGGGCGCGTCCGCGCGAGCGATATCCGGCCTATTTCTGTCGAAGACATCCTCGGCCGTGAGCCCGCCAAGCTCGACGACGATGCCATCGATGCGATGGTCAAGGGTCGCACGGTGCTCATCACGGGCGCTGGCGGCAGCATCGGCTCCGAGCTTTGTCGCCAGGTCGCCGCACGTTCGCCGGCCCGCCTCATCCTGCTCGATCAGTGCGAGGTGCTTCTCTACCAGGCCGAGCAGGAACTCATCGCCGCCGGCGCCGGTGCGCTCATCACGCCCATCGTCGGCGACGTCACCGACGTCGACCGCATGCGCGACGTCTTCGGCCGCTTCAAGCCGGAGCTCGTCCTGCATGCCGCCGCGCACAAACACGTACCGATGATGGAGTCGCAGCCTTCCGAAGCCCTCAAGAATAATGTCCTCGGCACCGAGATCGTCGCGCGCCTCGCCGCGGAGCACGGCGCGGCCAAGTTCGTCCTCATTTCCTCGGACAAGGCCGTCAACCCGACCAACGTCATGGGCGCCAGTAAGCGGCTCGCGGAACGCGTCATCCGCACGATGCAGGCTCAGGCCGGTGGCAAGACGAGTTTCTTGGCCGTACGCTTCGGCAACGTCCTCGGATCTTCCGGCTCGGTGATCCCGATTTTCCGGCGCCAGATTGCTGCGGGCGGACCCGTCACGGTGACGCACCCGGAGGTGAAGCGCTATTTCATGACCATTCCTGAGGCGGTCGGCCTCGTGCTGCAGAGCGCCACGCTGGGCAACGGCGGAGACATCCTCGTCCTAGAGATGGGCCAGCCCTTGAAGATAGTCGACGTGGCTCGTCAGCTCATCGAGCTCAGCGGCCTGCGGCCTGACATCGACATCGAGATTCGTATCATCGGCTTGCGACCAGGAGAAAAGCTCGTCGAGGAGTTGCAGCATGAAGGGGAACAGTATCGCCCGACCGAACATCCGCGCGTCTTCCGCTTCGTGGCGGACCTCGTCCCGCAGGATTCGTCGGAATCGCTGGTGAGCCGCGTGCGCGCCCTGCTTCCCTTGGAGCGACAGGCCTGCAAGCAGGGGATGCGCGACCTAGTGCCGGAATACGTGCCTTTCGCGGAGTAGTTTTTTCGCTTCGGGCTTCACAGGCGGGCAGGGCTACGACACGCTACGGGCATGGCTCGCGCGCTATCCTCCGCCCCTCAGGTCGGCATCATCATGGGTTCCCAGTCCGACTGGGAGACGATGGTCAACGCCGCCGACACGCTCAAGAAGCTCGGCGTCGCCTTCGAAGCCGAGGTCGTCAGCGCCCATCGTACGCCGCTCAAGCTCAAGGATTACGCCCTGACAGCCCGTCGTCGCGGCATAAAGGTGATCATCGCCGGCGCCGGTGGCGCGGCACATTTGCCTGGCATGGTCGCTGCCATGACCTCGCTTCCCGTCATGGGTGTTCCCGTGCAGTCCAAGTCCCTCGATGGTATCGACTCGCTCCTTTCGATTGTCCAGATGCCGGCCGGTATCCCGGTCCACACTTTCGCCATCGGCCGGGCTGGTGCGATCAATGCCGCCCTCGGCGCCGCCGCGATCCTCGCGCTTTCCGACGCGAAGTTGGCCAAGAAGCTCGACGCCTATCGCGCCGAGCAGACCAAGGCCGTGCTCGATAACCCCATTCCCGGCCGCAAAGGCAAGAAGCGTTAAGCCATGGAGCGACCCCTGCAGCCCGGCGGCACCATCGGCATCCTCGGAGGCGGCCAGCTCGGCCGCATGTCGGCGATCGCCGCGCGACGTCTCGGCTACAAGGTGCGTACGTTTGATCCGTCCGCCGGCGCCTGTGCCGCGGGCATCGCCGACGAGCATATCACCGCCGAATGGAGCGACACCGCCGCGCTGACGCGTTTCGCCCAAGGCTGCGGCCGCATCAC
>Ga0194048_10000205_pt1 | contig 27400 bp, 22 predicted proteins | sample JunL225m_MetaG_FD_161685 | JGI IMG/M metagenome (GOLD analysis project Ga0194048, IMG submission 161685) | Anoxic zone freshwater microbial communities from boreal shield lake in IISD Experimental Lakes Area, Ontario, Canada - Jun2016-L222-5m | ecosystem: Environmental > Aquatic > Freshwater >...
CAAGGGCGGCGGCGCACTCGTCGTCGGCTTCAGCGCTGTCGGCGCGGGCACCGCGGGCAAGGCTGCCGCGGCGATCGACCCGTACGCGAGCTCCGGCCCGGGCAACCCGAACGCCGTTGACTCGTTCCTGATCATCCACGCCGACAACACCGCGTCGCTTCGCTCGGGGCGCATCGAGCTCGGCCAGGGCTCCACGACGGCGCTGCTCACGCTCGCTGCCGAAGAGCTCAATATGGACACGAGCCAGTTCGTGCACATCGCGTTCGACACGGGCGGCCCGCTGCCCTCACCGAACACCGGTAACACGGGCGGCAGCTCCTCGATCACGACCGGTGGTCCGCTCGTCCGCATGGCGGCAGTGTCGGCCTATCAGGCGCTGCTCGGCCTTGCATCGACACAGCTCGGTGTTCCGGTCAGCAGCCTCAGCGTCTCGAAAGGCGTTGTCTCCGGCGGCGGCAAGACCGTCACCTACGGCCAGCTGATCGGCGACAAGCTCTTCAACGTCAGCTACACGGGTACGACGCTCGCCGCTGGTGCGGCTCCGGCCAAGCCCGTGAGCCAGTACACGCAGGTCGGCATCCTCCGAACGCCGCGCCGCGACATCCCGGACATCGTCACTGGCAAGCTCACCTATGCCGCGAACGTTCGCGTCCCCGGCATGCTCCACGGCCGCATCGTGCGTCCGCGCGGCCAGGGCGCCTACGGCGACGGGATCAACCCGGTGCCACTGAACATCGATCAGGCCTCGATCGCCCACATACCGGGCGTTCAGGTCGTGCATGTCGGCAACTTCGTCGGGGTCGTCGCTCCGCGCGAGTACGACGCGATCCAGGCCGCCGCTCAGCTCAAGGTCACCTGGTCGGATCCGCCGAAGATCTCTGGCAGCGGCAACCTCTGGAAGTCGATGCGTGACTTCGACGCCGCCGGTCAGGCTCCGGCACGCGTCTCGGCACTTGCTGGCGATCCGGACGGGGCGATGAAGAGCGCCGCCCAGACCTACAGCGGCACCTTCACCTACCACTACCAGATGCATGCTCCGATCGGCCCGAACGTTGCCGTCGCCGACGTCAACAGCACGGGCGCGATCCTCTACAGCCACGTTAAGGACGGCTACGGCACGACGCGCCCGAAGGTCTCGGTCGCACTCGGGCTCGACGCCAGCCGCACCCGCGTCATCTACTACACCGGGTCGAGCACCTTCGGCGGCGGCGCCCAGCACGTCGACACGGGGCAGGCCGCGGCGATCATGTCGAAGACGGTCGGCAAGCCGGTGCGCGTCCAGTACATGCGCTGGGATGAGCACGGGTGGGACAACTACGGCCCGGCGACCCTGTGGGACGTCAAGGGCGGCATCGACGCGAAGGGCAACCTCGTTGCCTGGGATGCGACGAGCTTCGGCATGGCGTCGTACGCGAAGACGCCGACCGAGGTCATGATCGGCCAGACGATCTCGACTCCGGGTAACGGGCCGGCAGACGTGACGTACTCCGGGACGCAGTACAACATCGCGAACCGGCGCATCACGGGCAAGACGGTTCCGGTGCTGAACAACTACTTCAAGGTGAGCACGCTCCGGGCGCCGAACGCCCCGCAGACATGTTTCGCCAACGAGCAGGTGATCGACCACCTCGCCTACCTCGCCGGGATGGATCCGTACAAGTTCCGGCTCCAGAACATCACGACGGCGAAGGTGAACGACGGCTTCGACCAGTGGAAAGACTCGCTGAGCAACGTGGCGGCCATGGCCAACTGGGAGACGCGGGTTGCGAACTCGGTCAAGCAGACCGGGGACGTGCGCAGGGGACGCGGGATCGCCCTCGGCGGCTACGCAAGCTCGCAGGCCGGCGTCATCGCCGAGATCGAGGTCAACATCAAGACCGGCAAGATAGTGGCGAAGGACATGTACTCCGCCCAGGTCGCCGGTCTCTCGGTTGCCCCTGCGCTGATCGAGAACCAGCAGTCGGGCTCGCTCATCATGGGCGTCAGCCGTGCGCTGTACGAGGAGGTCGGCTTCAACAAGGGTCGTGTCACGACTCTCGACTGGGTCTCGTACCCGCTCCTGCGGTTCAAGGATCATCCGAACGTGCACGTCAAGGTCGTTCAGCGGACGGATCTGCTGCCGACCGGCTCAGGTGAGCCGCCGACCGCTCCGGTCGCTGCCGCCATCGCCAACGCGTTCTTCGACGCGACGGGTGTTCGCATTCACGAGGCGCCGATGACGCCAGCTCGTGTTCGCGCGACGCTCAAGGCCGCGGGCGTCGCCTAGCCGCGACGACCCACGGTTCGAGGAAGGAGGGAGTCGGGCCCGGAGACGGGCCCGACTCCTTTAAGCTGGCGGCGTGGACACCGTCTCGCTTGCCAGGGACACGCCCGCGGCCGACCTTCTCCCGACGGAGGAGCTCACCGACTGCGCCCAGGCTGTTCTGCGCCGTGACGGGCGGACGCTTCTGTCATACGGCACCGGCGCCGGTTACTCACCGCTCCGTGAGCTGATTGCCGAGTGGTTCGGCGTGCATCCGTTCAGGGTTGTGCTGACCAACGGGTGGCTCCAGGGCTTCTCGCTGCTTGTCGGCGAGAACATCATGGGACGCAACATCGGGGTCGAGTGTCCGATGCATGACCGCGCGCAGAAGGCGCTCCTCAAGCTCGGCGCCGCGGTCATGGCCGTCGTGATCGATGAGGAGGGACTCGGGGTCGACGACTTCGCTGGTCAGATCACCCAGTATGCGAGACCGCCGTTCGTCTACACGATGCCGAACTTCCAGAACCCGACAGGGTGGACGATGACGCTTGCGCGCCGCCAGCGCGTGCTCGAGATCCTCCAAGTCGAGAACCTGATCAACGCCGAGGGAACGCTGCTGATCGAGAACGACTCCTACGGCCTGACCCGCTTCGAGGGGGAGCCGCTTCCGGCCCTCTTCGACCTCTCGGGCCAGACGTCGGTCTACAGCTCCTCGTTCTCGGCGACGATCGCTCCCGGGCTTCGGGTCGGCTGGTTCATCGTGCCCGAGCGCGTCGCGGGCAGTCTGATCGCCCGTGCGAACGACACCTACATCTCCCCGGTCTTGACGAGCCAGGCGGTCTGCTTCGAGTTCCTGCGGCGTGGCAGCTTCGAGCCGCATCTTGTCAAGCTTCGCAGCGAGCTCAAGGCGCGGCGCGACGCGATGATCGGCGCGCTCGAGAAGCATTTCGGCGGCGCGAGCTGGTCGCGGCCTGAGGGCGGGCTCTTCCTCTGGCTGACGCTTCCCGGCTACCCGGATGGACGCGAGATTCTCAAGCGTGCCGAAGGCGTCACGGCCGTCGCCGGCACCGAGTTTGGCGCGGTGGCCAGCTGCCTTCGGCTCTCGTTCGCATCGGCTGCTCCGGATGAGATCGAGGCCGGTATCGAGCGCCTCGCAGCCGCTGTCTGAGCGACGCCCGGCGGCTCGGTCAGAGCCAGCGCTTGAAGCGGAAGAACGAGAGCAGTCCGACGAGCAGGCACGCCATGCCCGCGAAGATCGACCAGAAGGCCCACACCGTCCCGAAGCCGGGGAACTCGACATTCATCCCGAAGAACCCGGTGATGAGGGTGAGCGGGAGCAGGACAACCGAGAACACCGTCAGGACACGGAGGACGTCGTTCTGCCGGTGCGAGATGACCGCCTCGTTTGTCGACTCGAGCGCCTCGACGACCTCCTTGTAGTTGTCGAGGATGTCCCAGATGCGCTCGGCGGCATCGACGATGTCATCGAAGTACAGCTCGAGCTCCTCCGGCAGGAACCGCTCGACGTGCCGTTCGAGAACGCGCAACGTCGAGCGCTCCGGCTTGATGATCTTCCGGTAGCTGATGATCTCCTGCTTGACGTTCGAGATGTCGCGGACGACCTCGTCCGACTTTCCTTCGAAGACGTCGTCCTCGAGCGCGTCGAGCTTGTGGCCGATCTTGTCGAGGATCGGGAAGCAGTAGTCGAAGAGGTCGTCGAGCACCTCGTAGAGCAGCCGGCCGGAGCCCTTCGAGAACAGGCCTTCACGGAACGCGTCGTCCTCCTCGCAGCGGCGGAAGAGGCGGGTGACCGGATGGAGCTCCCGAGTGGGGAGGGTGACGAGGTAGTCGGGGCCGACGAAGACGTCGAGCTCGGCGGCGTTCAGCCTCTGGACGGTGCGGTCATAGGCCGGAAAGTGGAGGACAGCGAAGAGGTATCCCTCATCGGCGTAGTCGTCGACCTTGGGCCGCTGGCGCTTCGAGAGAACATCCTCGACGTCGAGCGGATGCCAGCCGAAGCGGTCGGCAAGGTCCTGTGCGGCCTCGAGCGTCGGGCCGTCGAGGTGGATCCAGGTGAGTCCGGCTGCGCTGAGCTCAGCGGGTGCGCGCGGATGCGCGACAACAGCCGCTGTATCGCGGGAGCTGCGCGTCCGCCGGATGCGAGGCAGGCTCGGCATGGGTTAGCGGCCGTGCATCGGTACTGAGCGGGTCGTCGATGATCGTGGACGCGGACATGGCCGCATTGTACCGCCATCACCGCCGCGCGCCAGGGCTCACCGATCGTGTTGCCGCGGAACGCGCACATCGCGTCGCGTGGTTCTGCGATAGTCGCAGCGTGGTCGGCGTCGCCTTGCTCGTGCTGCTCGCTGCTACAGCGCTCCTCGTCGCGGCAAGCCTTCGCCTCGACGGGCCTGTGCCGTCGCTTCTGGCTGCGTACGTGTGCTTCGTCGCCGAGACGACGGCGACGACAGCTGCGCTCTCGCCGTTCCGCGGAGTCACGCAGACGCGGCTCGGCGAGGTCGAGGTGGCGGTGTTTGCCGCAGCCCTCGTTGTGTGGTGGCGGCGTGGCCGTCCGGGGCTTGCGATGCCGAGGACGGCGGCAGCTGCATGGCGGGCGCTCCGCGACCCGATCATCGGCGCCTTCGTGCTGGTCGCCACGGCGGTGTTCGCCTACGAGTTCCTGCTCGTCGTCGCGTCGCCTCCGAACAACTGGGATGCCCTCAGCTACCACCTGACGCGGGTTGCGATGTGGCTCCAGCACGGAGGGATCTACTGGGTCCCCGACGCCCCGACGGGGCGGATCAACGAGTTCCAGCCAGTCGCCGAGCAGGAGATTCTCGCGCTCTTCGTGACGACGGGGAGTGCGGCACTCTCGGCGCTGCCACAGTTTCTCGCAGAGCTTGCGATCGTCGGTGCTGTCTACTCGAGCGCCCGCTCGCTCGGCCACGAGTTGCGGGGCGCGGTCTGTGCAGCGCTTCTGTTTGCGACGTTGCCGCTCGTCGCTCTCGAGTCGATCACGGCGCAGAACGATCTGGTTGCAGCGTCGTTCCCGGCGGTTGCGGTTGCCTTCCTGCTGCGTGGCGGGCAGGCGGGCGTCGTGCTGGCCGGTCTTGCGGTTGCGCTCGGCCTCGGCGTCAAGCTGACAACGGCTCTCGCATTGCCCGTCGTCGTGTTGTTGGCGGTGCGATGCGGGCGGCGGGTCGCCGTCAGGTTTGGAGGCGCGACGCTCGCCGGCTTCGTGCTCGTCGGCTGCTGGGGATACGTCCTCAACCTCGTCGAGACGGGGCACGTGCTCGGGTACGGCGACGGCAGAGTCGAGAACACGATGTCACCGAACCTCACCGATGCGGTCTCGGTCTTCGTCGCGGTCATCTATCGCTTCAGCGATCTCCCGGGGTTCGGCACCTGGCTGACATGGGGCCCTGCGCTCGTGGGTGTCGACGTCGCACTCGCGTTGATCGTGATCGCCTGGCTGCGCCGTCGGCCGGTACGGCCACGGCTTCGCCGTGCGCTCTGGATCGCGTTGCCGCTCTGCACGCCCGCCCTGGCGCTGCTTGTCGCCGGGGCGCTCCACGGCGTCGTCCGGGTCACCGGCCTGCCGGTCGGCGGCTCGTCGACTGCGTTCCTCGGGCGGAGCTTCACGTGGAAGATCAACCGCTTCGTGAAGGAGGACTTCGCCGCGTTCGGTCCGCTCGGACTCCTTATCCTCGGCGTCTCCGCTGTCACGGTCATTGCCGCGATCAGAGGGAGCGGGGACCGTCGCCGTCTCGCGCTCGCGCTGTCGATCCCGGTCTTCATAGCCTTGCTCGCCGCCAACTCGCGGTACAACCCGTTCCTGTCGCGGTTCGTGCTCGTCGCCGTGGCACTGAGCGTGCCGCTCCTTGCGGGCGTGCTCGCACGCACTGAGGCTGCGCTGTCGGTGCTCGCCGTCGCGGTCATCGCGGTGTGGCTCGCGCTCGACCAGAACGAGGCGAAGCGCTTCAACAGCGGCTACGGCCATCCGTGGCAGCTCACCCGCTCGGAGGCGGCCTGGTTCACCTGGCAGACCGCCGCCGGTGAGGCGGTGAGCGAGCTCGATCAGGACACCGAGTCCGACGGGCTGATCGGCGCCGTCATGGGTGGGGACGACCCGACCTACCTGCTCTTCGGTCCCAATCTCAAGCGTCGGATTCGCTTCCTCTCACCGGCCACGGCCGTCGCGAAGGCCAACGAGGCCGAGTACCTCTCGGTGGTCATCGGGCATGTCGACCAGTCCGTGTCGGACGCGTTTGCCCGCTCCGGCTGGCGCGTCCAGTCGCTTGGTGGCTACTGGAGCCTCGCGATCCGGACCTGACCGCTGCGATCAGGACGGGGATGACGCTGCGATGCGCGCGATCGCTCGCAGCATGCCGCCGAAGATCACGGAGTGCAGCGGGACGAGGCTGTACCAGTAGAGGCGTCCGACCAGCCCGATCGGCTGGAAGATCGCCGTCTGGGTGATCGTGCTTCCCGCGCCGTCGGGTTCGATCTCGAACTGAAGCCAGGCCCGGCCCGGAACCTTCATCTCGGCGCGCAGGCGAAGCAGACGGTTTGGCTCGTACGCCTCCACACGCCAGAAGTCGAGCGGTGCCCCGACCGTGAGCTCCTCAGGATCGCGCCTGCCACGTCGGAGGCCCACGCCGCCCACGAGCAGGTCGAGGAACCCGCGTATGCGCCAGAGCCCGTCGGCGAAGTACCAGCCCGTGTCTCCGCCGATCTTCCGGATCGGCGCGAACGCCTGTGCCGGAGTGGCGTCAACGCGAACCGAGCGCGTGTCTACCAGGCGGCCGGCGTGCCCAACATCTCCGGCCAGAGTTGGTCGACCGCCTGCGGATGAGACGGCATCGCTCCAGCGCGTCGCAGCGATCTCGTCGTCCTCGTTGGCAAGGGCGCGGGCGATGGCCTCTCGGTACCCGCGCGGGCGGATCGGGAACGCCTCGAGGGCACGCGTGTCATGGATGACCGTCTCGTGGGGGAGGCTGTCGATGAGCTTCCGTCCGACCCGAGCGTAGACCGGCGTGACGAGGCCGAGCCAGAGGCTGGACAGACGGGCTGTCAGGAACGGGACAGGAATGATCACCCTGCGGACCCCGATCTGGCGTGCGTACTCGCGCATCAGGCCCTCGTAGGAGACCGTGTCGGCGCCGCCGATCTCGAACACGGTGCTCCGGTCGATCTCCAGGGAGCGTGCGGCGACGAGGTAGGCGATCACGTCCTCGATCGCGATTGGTTGGGCGACCGTGCGTACCCAACGCGGCGTGACCATCACGGGCAGGCGCTCGACCAGGCGTCGGATCATGTCGAACGAGAGGCTTCCGGAGCCGATGATGATCGACGCCCGCAACTCGATGGTGTCGACGCCGGACGTGGCGAGGATCGCGCCGACCTCCTGGCGGCTTGCGAGGTGGCTTGAGAGGTCATTCCCGGCACCGAGCCCGCCGAGGTAGACGATCCTCCGAACACCAGCCTCGCGTGCGGCCGTTGCGAAGTTCGAGGCTGCGCTGCGATCGTGCTCCTCGAAGCTGCCCGACGACCCCATCGAGTGGACGAGGTAGTACGCGGTGTCGACGCCACTCAAGGCTGTTCGGAGCGAGTCGATCGCGAGCACGTCGCCCTGAACGACGCCTGTGTGCTCACCCCGCGTAGCGAGAGCGTCCGGGCGCCGCGTGAGGCATCGGACACGCTCCCCGCGCTCCTCGAGTGCGCGGAGGAGCCGACCGCCCACGTAACCGGTCGCTCCTGTGAGGAGGATCAGCTGCTTCCCCCGAGGCGAGTCCGAGGTCGTCGTCAGCCGATCGTCGAGTGTTGCAATGCGCCCGGCAGGAATCGAACCTGCGACCTCGTGCTCCGGAGGCACGCGCTCTATCCCCTGAGCTACGGGCGCCTGTGAAGCGGTTAGTCTAGCCGGGGTGGAGCTTCAGGCTCACAGCGTCACGTTGCGGCTAGCGCAGACGTTCGTCATCGCGCGCGAGGCGCAGGACGAGGCGGAGGTCGTCGCGGTTGAGATCCGCCACGGTGGATTGACCGGCTTCGGAGAAGGCGCGCCGATCGCGCGCTACGACGAGTCGGTGGCATCGTCGCTTGCATGGCTGGACGGGATTGAACTCGGCGATGATCCGTGGGCGCTGGACGAGATCTGGGCCACGCTTCCTCCCGGCGGATACGCGGCGCGGGCAGCGCTCGACGGTGCCCTCCACGACCTCCAGGGGAAGCTCGCCGGGGTGCCCGTCCATCGGCTGCTCGGGTTGGGCCGAAATGGCCCCCCGACCTCATGGACGGTGTGGCTCGGCGACCCGGACGACATGGCACGCAGCGCCGAGGCGGCCGCGGCACGCGGATTCCATCGGCTGAAGCTCAAGCTCGGAGGCCGTGACGGCCTCGACCTCGAGCGGGTGCTCGCCGTCAGATCGGCGACCGTCCTGCCGCTCCAGGTTGATGTGAACGAGTACTGGACGCTCGAGGAGGCACTCGAGCTGCTGCCCCAGATGCCGCTCGACTACTGCGAGCAGCCGCTGCCAGCGGGCGACCCGGGTGGGCCCGAGCTCAAGCGCCGCTCGCCCGTCCCGATCTACGTCGATGAGGACTGTCACACGCTCGCCGATGTCGCGGCGTGTGCCGCGCGCGCACACGGGATCAACATCAAGCTCTCGAAGTCCGGCGGGCTCCGCGAGGCGATTCGGATGACGCACGCCGCGCGCGCTCTCGGGCTTGGTGTCATGCTCGGGTGCATGGTCGAATCCGGACTCGGGATCGCACCCGGTGCGCACATCGCCAGTCTCTGCGACCACGTCGACCTCGACGGGAACCTGCTGCTCGCCGAGGATCCCTGGCCGGGTGTCGAGTGGAGTGACGGCATCCAGCGTCCATCCGAGATGGTGGGACTTGGTGTCCGACCAGCGTAGGCTCCTCATCCTGGCCCAGGGGCACTCGGCCGACCCGCACTACGGCAAGACGGCCAGGGGCGTGATCCGCTACCGGCCCGACGAGGTCGTCGCGATCCTTGACAGCGAACGCGCTGGGGAGGAGCAGGACGGCTTCCCGATCGTGGGCACGGTTGCCGACGCGCTCCGGCTCGCACCGGCCGCGGCACTCGTCGGCGTGGCGACCCAGGGCGGACGGTTCCCGCCTGCGTGGCGCGACCTCCTCAAGGACTGCATCGAGAGCGGGCTTGACGTCGAGAGCGGCCTGCACGAGTTCATCTCGGACGACCCCGAGCTTGCACCGCTCGCCGCGACGCACGGGGTTGAGCTCCGCGACCTGCGCAAGGCGCCCGCTGGCCTCAACGTGCCGACGGGTGCGAACCTCACGCACCACGCGAAGGTGGTGCTGACGGTCGGCTCCGACTGCGCGATCGGGAAGATGACCGTGTCGCTCGAGCTCGATGCGGCAGCGCGGCGCGCCGGCGTCGCAAGCCAGTTCGTGCCCACCGGGCAGACGGGCATCGCGATCGCGGGCTGGGGGATCTCGGTCGACGCGGTCGTCGCAGACTTCATCGCCGGCGCCGCGGAGCGACTCGTTCTCGAAGGTGTCGCTCGTGGCGGCGAGCTGCTCTGGGTCGAGGGGCAGGGCTCGTTGCTTCATCCCGGCTACTCCGGTGTGACGCTCGGGCTCCTCCACGGGAGCGCGCCGCACGCCTACGTCCTGTGCCACAAGGCGGGCGAGCGTTTCATCGACGGGAACGAGGCGTTTCCGATGCCGTCGCTCTCGCGCCTCGTCGAGTTGCACGAGCGTATCGCTCTGATCGCGCGCCCGGCGAAGGTCGCTGCGATCGCCCTCAACACGCGCGATCTCGACGAGGACGCTGCGCTCGCGGCGATCGAGGCGGCGCAGGCCGAGACGGGGCTCGTCGCTACCGACCCGGTGCGATTTGGCGCGGCACCCCTGTATGCGGCTGTATGCGGCATCCTGTAGCTGGGGCGGGCAAAGCCAGTAGCGTCTGCCGCGCCGACCGAAGGGGAACCGTGAGACGACTCGTAGCCGTAGGGACATGCATTGCCGCGTTCCTCGCCCTGTGCGTGGGGGCCTCCGACGCGAGCCTGATCGTCGGTGTCAACGACGACGCGGGCAAGGATGCAAACGTCTCGGGGTGGTTCTACCCGGCGATGCAGTCGACCGGTCTGACGATGAACGCGCTCAGCCTCCGCTGGGACGAGAACCAGCCGACGCTCGTCCCCGAGCAGGTCGCCGTCAACCAGGCGCTCCTGAAGGCGAAGACGAGCGGTGTCACGGTCGAGCTCGACATCTATCCGATGCACTCGCAGGTCTTCACCGGTGCCGCGCGTTGCGCTCCGTCGAGCGATCCGGAGGGATGCGGCGACACCGCGAAGATCCAGCAGTGGGCCGCCTGGGCGGGCATGGTTGCCCGCACGTTCCCGACCGTGCACCAGTTCGTCGTCATGAACGAGTGCAACCAGCCGCTCTTCGTGAACCCGCAGTGGTTCACCGACGGGACGAACCAGTCGGCGCAGATCTGTGGGCGCGCGCTCGCCGCTGCCTACGACGCGATCCACGCGGTGAGCAGTGACAACTTCGTCTGGGGCGTCGGCCTCTCGCCTCGCGGCAACGACAACCCGAACGCGGCCAGCAACTCCTCGACGACGCCCGTCACGTTCCTCGGCGCCCTCGGCTCGTGGTTCAAGGCCTTTGCCGCGAAGACCAACCGGCGAACGCCGCTGATGGACGGCTTCGACTTCCACCCGTATCCCATCCCGCAGTCGCAGCCATTTGCCGCGGGGTACCAGAACGTCAAGGAGGCGAGCGTCTCGAACCTGGCCCGGATCTACCAGGCCTTCTTCGACGGCTTCTCGGGCTCGGTGCAGAAGACGATCGGGCAGCAGGCGGGCGGTGGACTGCCGGTGAGCCTCAACGAGACCGGGATCCAGACCGACTCGACCGGGCACGGTGACTACGTCGGCACGGAGGTGAGCGCGAACAGCGCCGGTGGCGTGATCGGTGACTACGCGACCGAGGCCTACCAGGCAAGCTGGTACGGCCAGCTGCTGAACCTCGTCGCCTGCGACCCGAATGTCCGGGTCGTCAACATCTTCCATCTGATCGACGAGGCGTCGCTCGCCGGCTGGCAGAGCGGGATGTACTACTACTCGGCGTCGAACGCCTTCACGCCCAAGGCGTCGGCGGCGACGGTGCGCGCGTTCACTGCGGGCGGGTCGCGCTGTGCCGGGGCGATGGTGCCCTGGACTCCGGCCGGTATCGCTGCGGCGCCCGCGAAGACGACAACGACGACAACGACCACGACGACGACGACCGTGACCCCGCCAGCCGTCCCGAAGGCGACGCAGGCGCAGCTCTATGCGGCTGCCAAGGGGGGATGCTCGGGGAGGACGGCAACTGCAGCGCGGTGCCGGCGGCTGATCGCCACCTACACCGCCCGGATCGCCGCGCTCACCGCCCAGACGCACGTGGCTATCGGGAGTGCGAAGGTCGCGCTGAACCAGCAGATCGCGGTGTACCGCGCTGGGCTCGCCCGGGCGCGAACGCTCCTGCGATCCCTGTAGAGCACCGCCGCAGCCGAGCACGCAGGGCCGCTTCGCGGCGGGCCGGCATCGAACCCTTGACAGACGAACAGGTGTTCGGATAGTGTGACGAACACATGTTCGGTAAAGCCCTCCTCGTAGCGGTCATGGCGCTTCTCGTCTGGAGCGCGGTTGCGCGTCCGTCCGGCGCTCACGGGCACAAGGTCGTCTACCGCGTTCAGCCCTATGACACCCTCTGGACGATCGCGGCAAAGCACTACAGCGGCGACGTGCGTGGTGCCATCTGGGATATCCAGCGCGTCAACCATCTGCAGGACACCGGGATCTCGCCGGGCCAGCGGCTCGTTCTTCCGTAGCGGCTGTCGCGAGGCGGGCGGGAGGCGAGGCCGAGCTAGGATCGGCCGGTGGACCTCGACATCGTCTTCCTGGGGACGTCGGCGAGCGCGCCGACCGCGAGGCGGGCGCCGAGCTCGCTTCTCATCCGGCGGGGCGGAGAGCGACTGCTCTTTGACTGCGGCGAGGGCACCCAGCGGCAGCTCCTGCGCTCAACGGTTGGCCTGGTCGACCTCGAGGAGATCTTCATCACCCACTACCACGCTGACCACTACCTCGGCCTGCCGGGGATGCTCAAGACCTTCTCGCTCCGGATGCGCGAGCTCCCACTGACAATCTACGGGCCGCCCGGTTTGCGCGACCTGTTCGCCAGTCTCGATCGGGTGTTCGGTCGGCTCAGCTACCCGCTCGAGCTCGTCGAGCTCCGCGGCGGCGACTGGCTCGACCGTGACGGGTACCGGATCCTCGTCTTCCCCGTTGTTCACGGACAGTCGGCGGTCGGGTACGCGCTGGTGGAGGACGAGCGGCCTGGCGAGTTCGACGTCGCCACCGCCGACGCGCTCGGGGTCCCGTCGGGCCGGGAGCGAGGCGTGCTGCAGCGCGGCGGCACGGTCACGCTCGCGGATGGGTCAACCGTGGCTCCAGAGGCAGTGCTTGGCCCGAAGCGTGCTGGCAGGACGATCGTCTATCCCGGTGACACAGGGCCGTCTGATGTGGTCTTGGCGCTCGCGGCGGGTGCCGACGTGCTCGTCCACGAAGCGACGTTTGGGGCCGACGAACGTGCCCGCGCGGTCGAGACGATGCATTCGACCGCAGCCGACGCTGCGAAGGTGGCCCACGATGCCGGAGTCCGGCTGCTTGCGCTCACGCACGTCTCGCCCAGGTATTTCGGCCCGGAGCTCCTCCGAGAGGCGAGGGATGTGTTCGCGAACACGATCCTGCCCCGCGACTTCGATGTCGTCGAGGTGCCCTTCGCGGAACGGGGCGAACCGACGCTCGTCAAGAACGGTGCCGTGCCGCAGCGCGAGAGCGATACGACGCCACCCGCATGAGCGAGCCGGTCACCAACGGGGAGCTCTCGGGGTTCGACCGCCGTGCCTCCCGCTACGACGAGCTGCGGCCGGTCGACGAGGGGTGGTGGGAGGTCTTCGACGCGATCGTCCGACTCGGCGAGGCCCGTGGCGCCCGGGTCGTCGACATCGGCTGTGGCACCGGGCGGCTGGCCGATGAGCTGCGTGAGCGGGCGGTCTCGAGGGTCTGGACGGTCGATGCCTCGGTCGAGATGGTCGCCCGGGCAAAGCAGCTCGGTGTCAACGCGCGCGTCGCGCGCGCTGAGGCGCTGCCATTCAAGACCGGGTGGTTTGACGTCGCAATCATGCGGCTCGTCGCTCATCTTGTCCGACGGCCACGCGCCTTCGAAGAGGCAGCTCGCATCCTCGCGCCGGGTGGGCGGCTCGTCGTCGTCAGCGATGACCCCGACCACGCAGGCAACGTGTGGTTTGGCCGGTACTTCCCGTCGGTGTCCCGTATCCGGCAGACGATCTTCCCCGGTCAGGAGACGCTTCGGAGCGAGTTCGAGGCGGCGGGGTTCGCGACGGTGGCGTTTGAACGGCTCAAGCAGAGCTCGACGATCGACCGGGAGCGTGCCCTCGACGTGATCCGGTCGAAGGCCTACTCGACGATCGAGGCGCTGTCAGCCGACGAGTACGCGGATGGTCTTGCACGCGCAGAGGTCGAACAGCCTGACACCCTGGACGTCGAACAGCACATGCTCCTTGCAGTGGCCCACCGATGAAGTTGAGCTCGTACCCGCGTGAGCGTCTGCTCATCGCTCTGATCGCGCTTGCGACGTTTCCGATGCTGGCAGGCTTCGGCGCCCAGGACACGAGCCGCATGGCACTGAGCGAGTCGATCGTCTCGCGTGGCTCCGTCGACATCGACCCGTACTGGCGCGGAACGCTGGATCGGTCATTCAAGTCAGGACACTGGTACTCCGACAAGGCGCCCGGAATCTCGTTTCTCCTCGTGCCGGCCGAGGCGACGTTGCACGTCGTCGACGCGATCGGGAGCGGGGCACACGGTAGGCCGCCATGGGAGCGGCCGATCGTCCGGTGGCTCTTCCGGCTCGTCGCCGGCGGGCTTCCCCTGCTCGGGCTCGTGATTCTCATCGGAAGGGCGAGCGAGGGCCTCATCCCGGGAACGGGCGGGGCGGCCGCTGTGGTCTTTGGGCTCGGGACGATGGCCGGGTCGCTCGGTCCAACGGTCTTTGGTCACCTCGCAAGCGCGTTGATGCTGTTCGGCGGATTCATCCTCGCCTCGCGCGCGGCATCCAGCAGGGCCTGGCTGGGCGTGGGCGCTCTCGGTGGTGGCGCTGTGCTCTTCGAGTACCTCGGCGGGATGGGGACGATCGTCCTGGCCGTGTACGCCTTGATCCGCGGCGGTCGCGGCGCCGCGCTCCGTGTCGTTCTGGGCGGCGTCCCGGCTGCCCTGCTCCTCGGACTCTACGACTGGGCCGCGTTCGGCTCGCCGTTCCACCTCTCGTACTCCTACGTCGCCAACCAGTTCGCCGGGGAGCAGAGCAAGGGCCTGTTCGGGATCGGTGTTCCGAGCCTCCACGGCCTCGCCGACACGTTCATCAACGCACAGGGTCTGCTGATCGTCTCCCCGGTGCTCGTGCTCGCGGCGATCGGGTACAGGGCGTTTGTCCGGGCTGCTCGGCGCGAGGCACTGACCGCCGCGGTGATCGCCGCGGCGTACGTGATCACGACGACGGGCTACTTCTTGCCCCACGGCGGCGACTCGCCGGGGCCACGGTTCGCCGCCGCGGCGTTGCCGTTCCTGATGCTCGGGTTCCCGTTTGCCCTCGTGCGCTACCGCCTCGCGACCGCCGCCCTCGCTCTGTACTCGGTCGGCATGGCGATGTTCGACGAGATCACCTGGACGGACGCAAACGCCCTCGACTTCATCCAGTGGCCGGAGACGGTCTACTCGCACTCCGGGTTCTCCGCACGGCTCGGAACCCTCGCCGTTCTCGTAGCGGCAGGAGCAGCCGTGGCCGTCGTCGCTCCCCGGACGCTCGCCGCCGTTCGGGTCGTCCAACCCGTGCGCTAGAGTCTCCGACGCACCACCCTTTAACTCGGTCCAGCGAGGCCGGAAAGGAGTTCGATGAACGAGCCAGGGTCGACGACCCGAACGGCTTCCGGGCGCGTGCTGCTCGACGGCGAGGCCATCAGTCGCACGCTGTCACGTGTCGCGCACGAGATCATCGAGCGGAACGAGGACATCTCCTCGGTTGCCCTCGTCGGCATCCACACACGCGGTGTCCCGATCGCCGAGCGCCTGCAGCGGCTGATCGCCGAGCGGACATCGGTCGAGGTCGATCTCGGGCAGCTCGACATCACCTTCCATCGCGACGATGTGCACGTTCGCGCCGGCCAGGCGCCGCGCCGCGCCCAGCCAGTCGTGCGCGACACCCGGCTCGACTTCGACCTCGAAGCACGCACCGTGATCCTGGTCGACGACGTGCTCTACACGGGGCGCACGATCCGCGCTGCCATCGACGCTCTTCTTGAGTACGGGCGCCCCGCCCGCATTCAGCTCGCAGTCCTTGCCGATCGCGGCCACCGCGAGCTTCCGATCCGCCCCGACTACGTCGGCAAGAACCTGCCGACAGCACGAGACGAGCGGGTGCAGGTTCAGCTCGCCGAGATCGACGAGATCGACCAGGTCGTGCTCGTCGGAGACGCCGACGGGGGTGAGTCATGACCGACCTGCATGTCGTGCCGAGCGGTCTCAGACCCCCGCGCGGCTCACGGAGGCGCCACCTCCTGTCCGTCGCGGATCTCGGGCGCGATGACATCGAGCGGCTCCTCGCAACAGCGCACTCGTTTGCGCTCTCACAGGAGAGGGACACCAAGAAGCTCCCGACGCTCCGCGGGCGCCTGATCATGAACGTCTTCTACGAGTCCTCGACGCGGACATCCGCGTCGTTCGAGCTGGCTGCGAAGCGGCTGTCGGCAGACACCCTCTCCGTCAAGGCGAGCGGCTCGTCGGTTGAGAAGGGCGAGTCGCTGAAGGACACGGCTCTCACGCTTGCGGCCTATGACCCCGACGTGATCGTCATCCGTCATCCTCAGATCGGAGCGCCGCAACTCATCACCGGAGTGACGCAGGCGCACGTCGTCAACGCGGGCGACGGGAAGCACCAGCATCCGACGCAGGCCCTCCTCGACCTCTACACGATCCAGTCGACGCTGGGCCGACTGGAGGGTGTGCAGGTCGCGATCGTCGGTGACGTCCTCCACTCACGAGTCGCGCGCTCGCTGATCCAGGCGTTGCACCTTGTCGGAGCGAGCGTCATCCTCGTCGGGCCGCCGCCACTGCTCCCCGCCGACCTCGCACCGGTGTCGTTCGACATCGACGCGATCCGCGACGCCGACATCGTCTACGTGCTCCGCATGCAACGCGAGCGGATGCAGGAAGGAGCCAACTACGTGCCAAGCCTTCACGAGTACACCGCGCGCTGGTGTGTCACGCCCGACCGGCTGCGCCCCGGACAGCTGGTCATGCACCCGGGGCCGATCAACCGTGGCGTCGAGATCGACGCCCGGGTCGCCGACTCCGACGCTGCACTGTTCGTCGATCAGGTGCGCGCCGGACTTGTCGTGCGAATGGCCGTCCTCTACGACCTCCTGACGACGGGCCCCGTTCTCGTCGAGGTTCCACTGGAGGTCGCGTGATCCTCGTCGGGCGCAGCGGCGCCGACGACGTCCTGATCCGGGGCGCCCGTGTGCTTGACCCGGCTGAAGGCGTCGATGCCGTGATGGACGTGCGGATCGACGGCGGTGTCATCGCCGCGCTCGGTGTAGACCTCGACACGAGCGGTCACCGGGTGATCGACGGGACGGGGCTGGTTCTCGCTCCCGCCTTCATCGACCCTCACGTGCATCTGCGCACGCCCGGCCGCGAGGACGAGGAGACGATCGCCTCGGGGACGGCGGCAGCCGCGGCGGGTGGGTACTGCGCGATCCTCGCGATGCCGAACACCGACCCCGTCGTCGACACCACCGACGTTCTCCGTGGCCTTCGGGCACGAGCGGTCGAGGAGGCCGAGATCCCCGTTGGCTTCATGGCCGCGATCACGATGGGTCAGGCCGGAGCGCAGCTCACCGAGATGGGCGAGCTTGCCGACGCCGGCGCCGCAGCCTTCACCGACGACGGGAAGCCCGTCGCGACAGCCGGGCTGATGCGGCGTGCGCTCGAGTACAACGCGATCACAGGACGCATCCTGGCGCTGCACTGCGAGGAGCCGTCGCTGACCCGCGGTGGACACATGCACATGGGCGCCGTCTCCGCAGAGCTCGGTCTCGGTGGCTGGCCGTCGCTTGGCGAGAGTCTCGGTGTCGCGCGTGAGATCGCGCTGGCCGGCGACACCGGTCAGCCCGTCCACCTCATGCACCTGTCCGCGATCGAGTCCGTCGACCACCTGCGCCGGGCGCAGGAGGTGGGGGTGAGGGCGACCGGAGAAGCCTCGCCACACCACCTGAGCCTCACCGACGAGGCCGTCCGGTCGCTCGACACGAACTTCAAGATGAACCCGCCGCTCCGGACCGAGACCGACCGGAAGGCCCTCATCGACGCCTTGAACGACGGCACGATCGCCGCGATCGCGACCGATCATGCACCGCACTCCCGCGAGGAGAAGGACGTGCCCTTCGAGGCGGCCCCGTTCGGGGTGACCGGGCTCGAGACGGCGTTCGGGGCGCTCTACACAAACCTCGTGCTCCCGGGCCTGGTCTCACTCGAGACGGTGCTCGAGCGGATGTCGACCGGCCCGGCGCGCATCTTCGGCCTCGACGTTCCGCGCGTTGCGGTCGGTGCGACCGCGAATCTCGTGCTGCTCTCAACCGAGGCGACCTGGGATGTCCGTGAGGACGACTTCCTGTCGCTGTCGGCGAACTCCTGGCTGATCGGCGAGCGGCTGCAGGGTCGCGTCATGCTGACGATCGCCGCCGGCCGCGTGGCGTACCAGGCGTACGAGGCGTGAGCTTCCTCATCCTCGAAGACGGTGCCGTGTTTCACGGCGAGAGCGTCGGTGCGCCGGGACGGGCGTTCGGCGAGGCGGTCTTCACGACAGCGATGGCCGGGTACCAGGAGGTCGTCACCGATCCGAGCTTCTGCGGGCAGATCGTGTGCTTCACCGCTCCGATGATCGGCAACTACGGGGTGGCTGACACACGGTTGGAGTCGTCGGCGCCACACAGCACCGCCGTCGTGATGCGCGAGGCACGCGGGCCGGCATGGACAGACTGGCTCTCCGAGCAGGGGATCCCCGCGCTCACCGGCGTCGATACCCGCGCGCTCGTGCTGCATCTGCGCGACAGGGGTGCGATGCGCGGCGCGGTCGTCACAGACGGCGAGCCCGCCGAGGCTCTCGCTGCGGTGCTCGAGCAGCCGTCGATGACCGGTGCTGCGCTCGCCGGACGGGTCTCGACCACGGAGCCATACGCCTTCTCTGCCGAGGGCGACGTCCGGATCGCGGTCGTCGACTACGGCGCGAAGCGCTCGATCATGCGCCGCCTTGCCACCTACGGCGCCGCCGTGACCGTGTTCCCTCACGACGTCGACACCGACACGCTGGCCGGGTTCGACGGCGTCCTGCTCTCGAACGGGCCTGGCGATCCCGAGCCATTGCACGCCGAGGTGGCCGTGCTGCGCGACCTGCTCGGACGCGTGCCGGTGCTCGGCATCTGTCTCGGGCATCAGCTGCTCGCTCTGGCGGCCGGGCTGAAGACGTCGAAGCTGCCCTTTGGCCATCGCGGCGCCAACCATCCGGTGCTCGAGGTGGCTACCGGACGGGTGCTGGTGACGAGCCAGAACCACGGGTTTGCGGTCGAGCGCAGCGCCGAGCGTGCGCCGACGTATGTCTCGCTCTACGACGATACGGTCGAAGGGATCGCCTACCCGGATCTGCACGCCCGCTCGGTCCAGTTCCACCCCGAGGCAGGCCCTGGCCCGCATGACGCCTGGCCGATCCTTGGTGGCTGGGTTGAGGAGGTTCGCAATGCCACGTCGTGACGACATCTCATCGATCTGCCTGATCGGCTCCGGTCCGATCGTGATCGGTCAGGCCTGCGAGTTCGACTACGCGGGCTGCCAGGCGCTCAAGGTGCTGCGCGAGGACGGCTATCGCACGATCGTCGTCAACTCGAATCCGGCGACGATCATGACCGACCCGGCGTTTGCTGACCGGACGTACATCGAGCCTCTCGACCTCGAGGGCGTCGCAGGAGTTCTGCGACGAGAGCGGCCGGACGCGCTGCTCCCGACGATGGGTGGGCAGACGGCGCTCAACCTCGCTCTCGAGCTCCACGCCGCCGGCGTCCTCGACGAGCTCGGCATCGAGCTGATCGGCGCGGCCGTCGATGTGATCGCGCGTGCCGAAGACAGGCAGCTCTTCAAGCAGGCTGTCGAGTCGTGCGGCCTTCAGGTCGCGACCTCCACGATCGTGACTTCGATTGACCAGGTTGCAGGGCTGTCGACGCCCGCCGTTGTCCGTCCGGCGTTCACGCTTGGCGGACACGGGGGAGGGTTCGTCTCGACGCCGGAGGAGCTGCTGCGGCAGACCGCGACCGGAATTGCCGAGAGCCCGATCGGCCAGGTGCTCGTCGAGGAGTCGCTGCGCGGGTGGGACGAGTTCGAGCTCGAGGTCGTGCGCGATCGCGCCGACAACGTCGTGATCGTGTGTTCGATCGAGAACCTCGATCCGATGGGCGTTCACACCGGCGACTCCGTCACGGTCGCCCCGCAGATGACGCTGCCCGACGAGGCCTACCAGGAGCTTCGCGACGCGGCCGTTGCGATCGTCCGGGCCGTCGGGGTCGACACGGGAGGGTCGAACATCCAGTTCGCCCGCGACCGCGTCTCGGGTGCGATCCGGGTGATCGAGATGAACCCGCGCGTCTCGCGGTCATCTGCCTTGGCGTCGAAGGCGACGGGCTATCCGATCGCCAAGGTCGCCGCCAAGCTGGCGGTCGGCTACACGCTCGATGAGATCCCGAACGACCTGACGGGGACGACCCCGGCAAGCTTCGAGCCGACCCTCGACTACGTCGTTGTCAAGTTCCCGCGCTTCGCTTTCGAGAAGTTCGCAGGCGCCGATCGGACGCTCGGGACTCAGATGAAGTCCGTCGGCGAGTCGATGGGAATTGGGCGGACATTCCGCGAGGCATTCGACAAGGCTCAACGTGGACTAGAGGGTGAGTTTGAGTGGAGGCCCGAGGGTCTACACCCCTGGTTTGCGGCCGAGCTGGCGCGGCCGGTCGAGACCACCGGGGCGCTCGTCTATCGGCGCGTGGACTCCTGCGCCGGCGAGGTGGAGGCTGCCTCGAACTACTTCTACTCGACGCGTGGCGAGCTCGACGAGGCCCCGCCGCAGCCCGGCCGCTCGGTCGTGATTCTCGGCAGTGGGCCGAACCGCATCGGCCAGGGAATCGAGTTCGACTACTGCTGCGTCCACGCCGCGCAGAGCTTCCGCGCGCAGGGGTACGAGGCGGTCATGGTCAACTGCAATCCCGAGACGGTCTCGACCGACTACGACACCTCCGACCGGCTCTACTTCGAGCCGCTCGACGAGGCCGCCGTGCTCGGGGTGCTCGAGCGTGAGCAGCCGGTTGGCGTGTGCATCCAGTTCGGCGGCCAGACGCCGCTCAAGCTGGCGAGGGCGATCGAGCGCGCGGGCTTCCGCATCCTCGGGACACCGTACGATGCGATCGATCTGGCCGAGGATCGGGAGCGTTTCGGGAGGCTCGCGGAGAGCGCCGGTGTGCGCTGTCCGGAGTGGGGGATTGCCTCGTCCGGCAACGAGGCGTCCGCGATTGCCGAGAGGATCGGGTTCCCTGTCCTCGTACGGCCCTCGTACGTTCTCGGCGGCCGCGCGATGAGGGTCTGCTACGACGACGCCGATGTGCGCGATGCGATGACGCACCTGCACGGCGCGGTGCTCGTGGATCGTTTCCTCGAGGGCGCGATCGAACTCGACGTCGACGCGCTCTGCGACGGCAAGGAGACCTACGTCGCGGCCGTGATGGAGCACGTCGAGGAGGCGGGTATCCACTCCGGCGACTCCTCGTGTGTCATCCCCGCGCCTTCAGACTCGCCCGAGGTCAGGGAGATCGTCGGGCGTCTCGGTGCGGCTCTCGGGGTCGTCGGCCTGCTCAACGTTCAGCTCGCCGTCGTGGGTGGCGAGGTGTACGTCCTCGAGGTGAACCCGCGTGCCTCGCGCACCGTCCCGTTTGCCTCCAAGGCGATCGGCGTGAACCTGGTCGACGCGGCCTGTCGGCTCGCAGCCGGCGCGACCCTCGCGGAGCTCGCGCTCCCGGCGCCCGCCGCTGGGGCAAACCACCACGTCAAGGCCGCCGTCCTGCCGTTTGCACGCTTCCCGGGTGCCGACCCGGTGCTTGGCCCGGAGATGCGCTCGACGGGCGAGGTAATGGCCTCGGCCGCCGACTTCGGCACCGCGTTCGCCAAGGCCGAGCGTGCCGCTGGTCGGACACTGCCTCGGAGTGGCCGCGCCTTCCTCTCGGTGCGCGACGCAGACAAGCTTGCCGTCGTCCCGATCGCCCAATCGTTCCTCGATCTCGGCTTCTCGCTCGTTGCCACGAGCGGCACCGCCGACGCGCTCCGGAACGCAGGCATCGAGGTCGAACAGGTTGAAAAGGGTAAAGCTGTAGTTGAGCTTGTGCGTGGTCGGAATGTCGACGTTGTGGTGAACACACCCGAGGGCCGCAACGCTCGCCGCGACGGCTACGCGATTCGGGAGGCCGCAGTCATCGCGAAGGTGCCGTGCATCACGACGTTGGCGGTTGCCCGGGCGGCGCTCGAGGCGATCGCATCACCCCACGAGGAGTCCTCGCCGTCGCTTCAGGAGCGGCAGGCCGCAAGTGGGGCGGAGGCGTCGCGTGCGGCGTCGTGAGCGACTCGCGGTCGTAGGCGTCGAGGCCGTCGGCCCGTACGTCCTTCTCCGCCTGAAGCGGGGCTCGCTCAACCCCGGGGCTCCCGGCCAGTTCTTCATGCTCGAGGCACCCGGGAGAGTCCTCCCGCGGCCGTTCTCGCTCTGCCTCGCACCGGAGGGTGAGCTTGGGTTCCTGATCGATGCGATCGGGCCCGGGACGCGCGCGATCGCCGGCCTCGAGGTTGGTGACGAGATCGCCGTCTTCGGCCCGCTCGGCAACGGCTACCGGCTCGACGTCGCTCGGCCGCTGCTCGTGGGTGGCGGCATCGGCGTGGCGCCGTTCCCGTTTCTCTCCGAGGCGCTCGGAGGGCCACCCGCGGTGCTCGGATTCAGAAGCGCGTTCCATGCCGAGGCAGCCGCTCTCGTGCCGAACGCCGAGGTTGTGATCGACCCGGTGCTCGTGACCGCAGCGATGCCGCTCGACATGGACGTTCTCGCCTGCGGGCCGGAGCCGATGCTCGAGGCGGTACGCGCCCTCGTGCCGTCCGCGCAGCTCGCCTGGGAGGCGCCGATGGCCTGCGGGTACGGCGCCTGTTACGGCTGCGTCGTCGAGATCGACGGGGCGTTCAAGCGACTCTGTGTTGAGGGGCCGGTCCTGTGCTCCTCCTGAACGCAAGTGGCTGCCTGGACGCGCTCACCGCACCTGAGGTTGTCGCCGGTCTCGACGCGTTCCTGACCAAGACCGTGACGCCCGAAGCGCGCGGTGGAAACCCGCCTGTCCGGATCACCGAGACCGACTCCGGGATGCTCAACGCGATCGGGCTTGCCAACCCGGGGAGGGCGCAGTTCCTCGCCGAGACGCTCCCGGCGTTGCGCTCGCTCGGTGTCCCACTCTGGGTCTCGGTCGGGGGCTTCTCGGCTGCGGAGTACGCCGAGACCTGCGCCCGGCTCGACGACGTGACAATCGAGGTCAACCTCTCGTGCCCGAACGTCGATGAGGCGCCCGAGTCGGCAGCCGAGATCGTCGCCGCCTGCCGCGCCGCCACCTCGCTGCCGCTGTACGCGAAGCTCTCACCGGCAACCTGGGACGTCGCCGAGTCCGTGCGCGCTGTCGAGGCAGCGGGCGCCGATGGACTCACCCTGATCAACACCATCCGCGGGCTGGCGCTCGACGACCGTCTGCGGCCGCGCCTTGCCCGGGCGACAGGTGGCTACTCGGGCCCGGCGCTCAAGCCGATCGCCCTTGCCGCGGTCTACGCGGCCCGGCGTGTCACCGAGCTTCCGATCGTCGGTACCGGCGGGGTCTTCTCCGGCCGTGACGCCCTCGAGATGCTTGCCGCCGGCGCGACACACGTCGCGCTCGGAACGGTGCTCTTCGCCGACCCGGACGCGCCCGGACGTGTTCGTTCCGAGCTCTCGGACGAGCTCACCGAGCGTGGATTTGCGAGTCCAGATGAGGCTGCCGGTGCCGCGCACACGGGTGTTGCCTGAGGTGCAAACGTCCTCTGGCGGTACCCGCTTGCACCGATCGTGGACGTTGTTAGTATGCGGCCCTCATGGCGACCTCGACGACGCACGTGCAGGCCCCGGTTCGGTCTCTCGACCAGCGGATGGAAGCACTTCGGCGAGCCAACGACATCCGGGTGAAGCGGGCCCAGCTGAAGAAAGATCTCAAGTCCGGTGACGTCTCGATCGAGCAGATCCTGAGCGCACCTCCCGAGTTCGTCTCGACGGCGAAGGTCTTCGACATGCTTCTCGCCGTGCCGAAGTTCGGCTGCGTCAAGGCAGCACGGCTTCTGAACCAGTGCCGCATCAGCCAGTCGAAGACGGTCGGTGGACTCTCCGACCGCCAGCGCCAAGAGCTGATTGGCCTCTTCAACCGCTAGTCGCATCGACCCGGGCGTCCGTCCCGTCTTCGTTGTGACGGGCCCCTCGGGTGCCGGCAAGGGGACGTTGATTGGGATGCTCCTGCCGCAGTTCCCGGAGCTCGCTCTTGCGGTATCGGCAACGACCCGCGCACAGCGCCCCGGCGAGGTCGATGGAGACCACTACCACTTCATCTCGCGTCAGGCCTTCGACGGTCTGATCGAGGAGGGCGAGTTTCTCGAGTGGGTCGACTACGTCGGCAATAGGTACGGGACGCTCCGCTCCGAGATCGACCGGCTGCGTGGCGCGGGCAAAGCGCCGCTCCTCGAGTTGGAGACCGAGGGTGCGCTCCGCGTCAAACGCCGCGACGCCAACGCCGTCACGATCTTCGTGAACGCCCCGCTGCCCGAGCTCGAGCGCCGGCTGCGCGAGCGGGCCACCGAGAGCACGGGGGAGATCGGCGGTCGCATCGAGACTGCACGCCGTCAACTCGAGGAGCGTGACGCGTTCGATCACGTGGTCGAGAACGACGATCGTGACCACGCCGCCGAGGCCCTTGCGCGCATCGTCCGCGGCAACCTCGCGGCTGCGGGTAGGATGGGCGACATATGAATCACCCGCGCATCGATCAGCTCTTGAACCAGGTGGACTCGCGTTACTCGCTCGTGGTTGTTGCCGCGAAGCGCGCACGACAGATCAACAACTACCACCACCAGCTCGGTGAGGGAACGTTCGACGAGTTCCCGCCGCCGCTCATCCAGTCGCGCTCGAAGAACTATCTGACGATGGCCCTGCAGGAGATCGCAGAGGGCAAGATCGTCTTCGACTACAAGCGGTAGGGCGTCCGTCGCCGCCGCTCGCCTACCGGTGAGCGTGCACAATGCTTACATGCGGAGCAGGGGCAGATGAGCACCGTCCTTCTCGGCGTCTCCGGTGGCATCGCCGCCTACAAGGCGTGCGACCTGACGAGGCTTCTCGTTCGGCAGGGGCATGAGGTAATCCCGCTCGTCACGCCCGGCGCGGAGCGCTTCGTCACGGCGCAGACGTTCAGTGCGCTCGCCCGTCGCCCGGCCGGCGACGATCTCTATGCGCATCTCACGCGCGGTGACATCCTGGTCGTAGCGCCCTGCACGGCGAACACGCTGGCCAAGCTCGCTCACGGAATCGCCGACAACCTGCTCGCCCAGGCGGCGCTCGCTCATCGCGGGCCGGTGCTTATCGCGCCCGCGATGAACCCGCGGATGTGGAGCCACGCTGCGACGCGTGCGAACGTCGCGACACTGGTTGCGCGCGGTGTCGACCTGATTGGGCCAGACGAGGGTGAGACGGCCGAGGGCGAGTGGGGGGTCGGGCGCATGAGCGAGCCGCCCGAGATCGTCGGGCGTGTGGAGCAGATGCTTCGACCAGGGAGCCTCAGCGGCCGCCGTGTCCTTGTCACTGCGGGCGGGACGCGTGAGCCGATCGATGCCGTGCGCTTCATCGGTAATCGTTCATCGGGACGGATGGGGGTGGCGCTCGCCGAGGAGGCCCGGCGTCGTGGCGCCGACGTCGTGCTCCTCGCGGCGAACCTCGCTGTGCCGGAGCCCGCCGGTGTCGAGGTGATTCCGACCCCGACCGCAGCCGCCATGCACGATGCCGCGCTCGCGTTGCCGGACTTCGATATTGCGCTTCTTGCCGCGGCTGTTGGCGACTACAGGCCTGTCGAGGTGCTCGCCGGGAAGCGTCAGAAGAGCACCGAACCGTGGATTCTCAACCTCGAGTTGACGTTCGATGGTGCCCGCTCTTTGGCCTCCGAGCGGCGCCCGGGCCAGGTGATCGTGGCGTTCGGTGCCGAGTCGGGCCCGGAGGGTCTCGAGCGCAAGCGCGGGATGCTCGCGGACAAGGGGGTCGACCTCGTGGTCTTCAACGACATCTCCCGCGGGGACATCGCCTTCGATGCAGAGGACAACGAGGTCACGATCGTGGGTCTCACGGGGGAGCGTCATGTGGCCAAGGCGGGAAAACACCTTGTGGCGCAGGCGATCCTGGACGAGGTCGAGTCGCTGCTTGTGCGTTGACCGCGGCGTACGAGCACTTCCAGGAGGGGCCCGGCCGGCTGCGCGCGGGAATGGCTGCGCAGGCCACCGTCTCGTTCGAGAAGGCGCGGCGCCTGGAGCCGACCAGGGCCTCGGTTCGTGAAACGCTCGGCATCGTCTATCTCCGGCTCGGGCGCGGGGCCGGGCACTCGAGTAGCAGGGGCGTGTGGTCGAGGCCAGCGGCCACTAAAAGCTTACGCGTTCGATGGCGCCCGCAACCCGCCACTACACCTCCCGGATTCACGATCTCGACCTCTGATAGCCGACTGTCGTCGACACTGGATGTGCCGTGACTTCACGGCGGTTCTTCTTGCTTTCCCCCGACCGATGCTCTACTCTTGCCCGAGTATGTGTCCGCCGAGGGTTCGGCTGTGCACGTTCCGAAGCGATAGATACCCGTTTACTGCTTGACCAGCGCACCGCGCATCCAATGACCGAGGGGGTTCGTTCAGTGAATAGCAAGGCCTTGAGGAACAGAGCAGTACAGGCATTGATTGCAGTAGGCACGAGTCTTATCTTCGTCCTGCCCGCTACCGGCGCCATGAGCTCTGCACACAATGCCTCCACCCCCAAGGCAGCAGTGCGCGCTCAGCACGTTGTCCGTCTCGACAACACCAAGGTCGATGTCAACGGATGCGCTGACATCTTCTATACGAAGGCGCTCGGGTACTTCTGGCATCTCGACTGCAAGGGCGCCGCGATCGGCACGAAGCAGATCGTGAACAGCGCGGTCACCGGCGACAAGATCGCAGACAACGCCGTCAACACCGACCAGATCGCCAACAAGTCGGTCACGAACGCCAAGCTCGCCGACAACTTCATGATCCAGGGCGACCAGATCGCCAACGGCTCGATCGGACTCGACAACCTCTCTGCCGCGGTGATCGCCGCGATCAACAAGAAGTCGTCGATCTCCTGGAGCGACATCACCGGCAAGCCTTCTTCCTTCCCCTCGTCGACGCTGGCCACGCCCGCGACGACGTCGCTGCCCTTCACGGCCATTACCGGTCAGATCGGCGCGGGCCAGATCGCGAACGGATCGATCACTGACGCGATGATCGGCACTGGGATCCAGTACTCGCACATCATTAACGGTCCCACCCAGGTCACGCTGCCAGGCACCTGGACGGCACCCGTAGCAACCTCATCTCTTTCGAACAGCGGCACGACGTTGCTGACTGGTCTTCTTACTGCCGGCTCTGCGAGCTTCTCGGGCGCAGTCACCTTCAGCAGCGGTGTCAGTTTCACGTCTTTGACGCTTCAGTCGCTGACGGTAACGGGCGCGACGATCGGTAACACCGCGAGCTTCTCCGGTGCGACGACCGCGAACGGTCTTGCGACTTTCACAGGCGGCGTCGCAGAGAACGCTGTCACGGTGACGGGCGCGACGATCGGCAACACCGCGAGCTTCTCCGGCGCG
>Ga0194048_10000207_pt1 | contig 27166 bp, 34 predicted proteins | sample JunL225m_MetaG_FD_161685 | JGI IMG/M metagenome (GOLD analysis project Ga0194048, IMG submission 161685) | Anoxic zone freshwater microbial communities from boreal shield lake in IISD Experimental Lakes Area, Ontario, Canada - Jun2016-L222-5m | ecosystem: Environmental > Aquatic > Freshwater >...
ACAGATATGTTTTTAGAGGGCCATAATCTTCTTTATTCATTTTATAAAATAGCAAGCGTGTTGCTACTTCTACACCAAAAACATTATATAAAACTACCAGATGATTGATAACTAAACGTTCTCTTAAATCACCTAGTTTACGATATCTGCGAAACAACCTTTTAAGATAGTTGAATCGCTTCATGTCTTCCTTAAACTCACTCATTATACAGTTGGGCTTATCATAAGCCTTCATGCAATATAAAATTATATTTTCACTTGTCAAATCATCAAAGGACATTTTATGCTACTGGTTCTTCTCCGTCTGCAAGCAACTTTTCAATTCCAGCTTCGTCTGCGACTTCAGCATAAAATTCATAATAACCTTCATCCGATAGGGAGTATAGAATATATAGCAATCCTAAATTAGAATCGCCATATGTATTAACGTCAAGCACAACTTCATCACCATCAGTGTCTAATCCAAACACGACTGGCATATCAAAGCCATACATGAATAGAATTTTTCTGATTTGTTGAAATCCTGCTTCAGCACTCAGAAATGGTGCATCAAGGTCTTTGAATAGAGCATCATTGACCTGTGACACAACAGCAGAATCCACCACTGAACTAACAGTGGTGTCTTCTACAATCTCTTCTGTTAGAAAAGATTTAAAGTCAATCATTATGCGTCAGGGAATATGTGATCGTCAGCCGCATCAGATGTACCAGCAGTACCAATTGTACCCATAGCAACCAATGTTTCTGTTTGACTGCGACCAGCACGACCACCCATGGTGATTGTGAATGCGGCATTACCGACTTGAGTAATAGCAGGTGCAGTTAAATAGTTACCACCATTGTCAACACGAACAGATTGAATGTAACCAGCAGTGTTAACTGATACCACTGCGTTAGCAGTAGTGGAACCAGTTGTACCGGTGAAAGACAAATATGTGTTAGTTGCAACAGCACCACTATTAGCTGTAATAGTTACAATAGGACCAGTGCCTCGTTTAACTAGAACCCAACCAGCATGTTGTGGATGTGTATTAGATGTTCGTGATACTCTTTGTTCAGTCGTATCAACACCAAAAATGCCCGCAGTCACTTTCATGTTAGTTTGAAAAGCGGCAATTTGTGTATTACCAAACATTGTTGAACCGTTAGCACTTGCCCCCACGCCCACACTTACGCCTGAGAATTTAGGTGCACCAGCGGCTGCATCAGATTTTGTCCATAGTGACATTTAAGTCTCCTTTTGTTATTGTTATATTTATTAAACTTTTTATCTAACGATATTTGAAGCTAATTCAGGTTCTGGCTGAAATTTATCGTCAGATTTTTTGCCCTTAGCTTTTTCTTTGGCTTTACCAACCAAATCTCTTACCATACCAGCAGTTTTACTTAAAGTTTTCTTTGCTGGTGTGTCATCTCTATCATAGCTTGATAGTGTACTTTCATTATCCTCTTTCAATCCACCGTTCTTACGTGCGGCTTTTCTAGCAAGGTCTCTCACACGGGACATTGGTGTATGAACTGCGCCAGATTTATCTTTAACGTTCTTTGCAACTTTTTTATATGGCTTATCAAACGGTGGTTGTTCAACAGATTCATTACGTGGTGATGCAACAACAGTTGTTCCAGAAACACCACTGGAAGGTCCAGTTGCATATCTATCAATCACTTGTTTATTTTTCTTAGTAGAATCTTGTGTTGCTGGCTTAACACCATCAATAGAATTATCGGAATTTGTATTGATAACGTTATCTTCATCCATTCTACCATTAGACGCTAGACGTTCTTTACGTCTTTGCGCGGCGTATTCTGCACCATTGGCTTGTTTACCAACATTTTGTTTAAATGATTTGAATTTCTTCTTGTTAGCATCAACTTTAGCACCAAGTTTAGGATCCGCTTTAAGCATCCAACCCACACCAGGACTATTCACACCTTCAGACAATTCTTCGTTAACATGTCCATACTTTTTCTTGTACCATGGTTGCATACCATGTGTTTTACGATAGTGACGTACAGTAGCAGAATCATTTGCTTGGTCACGATACTTGTTCTCAGCATCAGTATTGTGCGACTTCATAGCTTCGGCAGCCGCATGTGCATCTTTAGCAATGTGGACTAATGCTTCATCAGACTTTTTATGATACTCATGGCCTTCAAGTGGATGACGTTGTGATGGACGTCCTTCAGACAAAACATCGCCGTCAACTTCTACAGAATCGTTTGTACGAGTTGCGTTTGCATAGTAGTGACCAATTGAACCAGGCTTTGCTGGTGCTGGTGCTGGTGTGTTTGCAGCACGATGAGCACGAAAACGTTCTTTAGCACTATCCAATTCTTTCTCATGATGTGCTCTTGCTGCTGTATCACCAGATTTAAATGTTTTCATCAATTCTGTATGATGATGTGTGATAGCAGCCTGATGTGGATTAGACACATCAGATTCGTCCATCTGCATATTTTCACCAAGTCTCTTCTTAACAGCCTTCAGACCATATCTACGATTAACAACATCTTTTGCGGCAGCATTAGCGGCTTTAGAATCATTCGCAGAATTAGCGGCAGACAAGCGTTGTTTAGCAAAATCTTGACTGGTTTCAGCTTTTCTCTTATAATCTCTGAGAGTAGCATCTTTCAATTCGTCAATCTGTTCAACTTCTTCACGCTTCATGGCCATTTTCAAACCTTTGGATCTACGTTCAATCGCTCTCTTTACGATTCCACCGTATTCACCTTTAGCATGAGGTTTTAATTCTTTAACTTGCTGAGTGGCTTTCTCTTTATAGTTACCCAAACTTACTTCGTCAAGATTATCTTCTTTTACTGGCACACAGTTAGGAACTTTTTTACCGTTCTTATCTTTCATGCCAATCATTTCATATTCTTTCCAGCAAGGATCAGATTTCTCAAATAGAGTTCTGAATTTTTTCATGTTACTCACCCTTGTTGTAAGTTTTGAAACTTGCAAGAGGTTTCTTTTCATATTCATTTTCGCCCAACTCAATTGTGGACATTTTAACACCGTTTTCACCAGTCAAATCAATCAATTCAATTGTAGTATGAGTTTCTTCTTTGTACAAACGTGATGTTGCTTTTCTCAAACCTTTTTGTCTTTGTGGTGTATCAAGATTTTCTTTTTCTTTATCACCAAAAGATTTCTTAACATAACTGTTTAGTGTATCTTTTGACAATTCCTCAATCTGTTCTGCTTCTTCATTCTGTACGGCTTGAACAGCAGGCTTAGCAACTTCAGCTTGTTTTGCTTTAGCTGATGCTTTTGCCTGTGCTTTCTTCAACTCAGCAGTGAATTCAGCTTGTGATGCTTCTTCTTTAACAGGTGCATCAGGCTTCTGCTTAGAACCACCATATGCAGTACCTTGTTTAACACCAGAACCGCCGTTTGGTTTAGGAACAGATCCCATTCTTTCTTTAGCATCTTTCTTCATATCTTCCCAGCCTTCTTTACGCAAGATTTTAAAATCTTGATCGTCAACTTTGCCGTTATGATTCTTATCAATATTTTTTTGTTTACCCGTCAATCCTTCGGCCCAAACTTTTTTAACAGTTTCTGCAACTGACATTAATGATTTGTTATTTAACATTTGATTTCCTTTGTTGTTTTTATTTTTAGCAATTCCATTTTCTCAGCGCCAATGCTTTACGTGTTGGTTCACCATTTGGTTTCTTCATTGGTCCATCAACACCACTCATTCTAGCACAAAATGATTTACGGCGATTAGCTGATTTAGATCCAGGCTTCAATTCTGATGGCTTAGTTGTAACTGCCATAGATAACTTAGATCCAGGATGTTCCGCACGATATGAGGCAATACCTTTGCGATTCAAACCGCCTTCAGGATTCTTACCCTCTTTACGCTGCCACGCTGGTGAACTTTCTGAGATAAAAGACTTGAATGTTTTCATACGTAATTTTTCTTCTTGAATGTAGACAATGAAATTCCCACTTTCTTCAATTCATCTTCCTTTTGGGCTCCGATTGATGCGGTTGTCTCATCACCTTGCATTTCGGCTACAGGTGTTGCTTTACCTTTTTTGTTTATCTTCTCACCAGTATCTCTAGCTCCTTCACCACCTGCAGACATAGACATTCCTGTCTCAGTACCACAATCAATAGATTCATTTAACTTGCTTTTTTGGAAGTTTTCTTTGATCTTGGCGAGGGTGATTTTGCTTTTGGTTTTTTTGCTTGTGCTGGTGCTTCCGCAACTACAGGTGCCGGTACAATCACAGGTTCCTCCACTTTCGGTAACTGTGGCTGTTCCACTACCGTCGGTGTTGACTGTGTAACTGGTGGCTGTAGTAGCGCAGGAATTTGTTTCGGTCTGAAGAAACTTTTCAGTAATTTTAGCATGATTTTGCTCCTTTAATTTAACTATATATCCTTTAGCCGATTTGACGATTTCACCATTGTGGGTGTGTGCATCTTTTGCAGCCGAATTTCTTAACATGTAAACACGTGGCTTATCACCTTGTGCTATGTATACGCAACCATCTACAGTGATAGTTTTCATTCCAGTATAACTCTCCAACGTTTGTTGTTTTGTTTGAGCTGGTTCTGGTTTATCTTTTTTGTATGATGCTTGCATTCTTGCAGCCAATGATTTCATATCAACTGGTTTCTTAGCTGCCTTTGCTTTAACGGCAAGAACAGATTGTTGATACGAATGATCATAATCTGCGTCTTTAGATTCAAGTAATTGTTCAAATTCAATATCAATTTCTTCTTGAAACAAATCTTCAAAATCAGTGTCAAAATCTTCATTAACTGGTTTTCTTGCTGGACTACCACTTGATGCTGATAGTTTAAGTTTAGCGGCTTGTGCTTGAACTTTTTGTTGTTGGAGATGTGTTGGGTCTTGTACCAACTTACCGTGAACAGAATGATGAGTAACTTTACCATTCTTACCATAGCGACCAAAGCCAAAGTATGTTAATCCAAGTTTAGATGCTTCACTGGCTGCACCATCAGTAGCAGGTGGTCCAGCTAACTCTGTGCCTTTCTTAGGAGCACCCAAAGTATCTTTCTTACCTAACTCACCAGCAACCCATTGTTTCGCTTGTTCACTTGCGGGAGGTTTCTTAATGAATTCTTGCACACCTTTAAATAATTGTAACATCTCTTTCTTCTTGGCATCTCTCTGCTCAATAGGAATAGATTCATCACGCAAGTCCATTGAGTTATCAATTTCTTTGTAGTTGTTACCAAACAACTTAGCCATTTCAGGACGAGCATTAGATACTGCATCCCATTTTTCTTTACGAATATTCTCCGGTACTGTACGACCACCACGTTGACCACGCTCAATGTTACGTTTTGTCGAGACTTCATCTTTAGTAGAAACTGCAATCATGGATGTTTCATATCCAATAGATTCTAAGTTCTTTTTAATCTTAGCATACTTGGATGGATCATCACCAGTACCATTAATGATAAGACCATTACGTCCTAGCAACGCTAATGTCTGACGCAAATCTGTGATATCTTTTGCTTTACCACGAACTAAGTCACGTGCTTCTTTTTCTGTATCTGGCATCTTCTTGTCTAAATTGTTTTTATCCATCAAGAATTCTAATGCTTTGTCTGAGTTAATCTCAGTTAATCCATGACCAGCTAATGTGTTGTCAAGGATGTAATCTTTACCTGAACCTGGTCCACCAGATAGAAAGATTGCTTTGAAGATAGCCTTATCATGGACACCTTCAGTTAATAGATTTTCAATTTCTGTGGAGAAATCTTCTCTCAAACCACCAATGTATTTGTCTAATAGTGATTTTACTTTTTTGGGGCGATTGGCATGTGGATACAAGGCTTTAATAATCTCCGCTTTATGTGTATCGTCTGCTTTACTGTACATAGAACGCACTTGGCTGCCAGAGAATACTTCCTCTTTGCCAATGTGAAATATCTTTTTCTTTGTAACAAAAATGTAACCATGACCTGTTGTTGGATCAAATGACTTACATTTAGCAAGACTTACGAATGGTTGATAGTATGCTGGTGAACCATCTTTTTTAGTATAATTCACAGGATCACGTTCACTACGAACTAAAATGAGAATATCCTTCTTTGGATCGTAGTGAGATAAGATTTCTGATGGATTGACAGGTTGTTTTACTTGTACAAAATCGTCCTCAACGCCAGCTTGTTGCGCTAGGAACTTCTTATCTTCAAATGGTATTGGTCTATTCTTTGTATCGTTACTAGATGCAACGTACATATCTGCGGTTGGGAATGCTCTCTTTGCTTCCTCGTAGCTACTCATGTGGCCTTGGTGAAAAGGTTGAAACCCACCACCATAGACCACAATAACTTTTTTCTGACCTGATTTTTCTTCTAGGAAACTCTTAAAATCCATATACCCCGCCTCTACAGCAGTTTAATTTACATATTATTTATGTATTTAGTAGTTTCACATAGTCACTTAGGACACCAAAAGTGATGGAAGGTTTACAATCTATGACGTTTTCCCAGTGTCTTTCAGGTACAGCTAGAATATATCTTGTACCAACGGATAGCATACCAGGATATCCAACACAATATCCCCAACTGGTTAGCACGTAATCCTCATCCGTATGCCAAAATGAATGTAGTCCATTTACCAAAGAATAATGAAATGCTTCACGATTCTTACAATGAACTAGGAGATGTTGTTTTCTTGTATACAACCAAGAAATGGAGATATCATGCTGACCTTCATCATGACCAAGATATCTTCTATCTCCTTCTGTCCAAAAATCAACTTCAGCCATATAACCAGCGGCAATAGCTTTTTCAATATATGCAGGATCGTTCTCTAGTTCGGGAATACGTCCTTCTAAGTTTCCTCTATGTGAAATATACATTATTTAAGTACCTTATTCAGTCTAGTAAAATGTCTACCACCATCAAACGATGTAGTAAACCAAATTTGAATCATCTTGCGGAGCATATCTTTATCAACATACTTGGATGGAACTGCAAAATGATTAGCACAATTATGACGAATGGACATTTCAGCAGTGAACTCATCAAAGCATAAAGCAGAGATTAATCCCGCTTTATTACCAGAAATGTTAACACCCTGACCTGAACGACAGAATGACAATCCAAAATCACAATCATTGTTATTGATTAATGTAGCAGATTGGCTCACATAATCAAAGTAATCACACGGTTTATTTACATATGTACCACAATCAATATATGGAATCTGGTACTCATTTAGAATTTCACGTGCTTGTTCTTTCAACTCAAAACCAGAATGATCACATGCTAGTGCAATTGGTTTTTGTCCAAATTTTGGTAGAACTCTATCACAGAAGAACTCAAATGTGGCAGGAGTACCAAGAATATGCATCTTCTCAGTATCGCATGCAGTAACTTTTAGTCCATCACGAATCATAAAATTATAGATTGGTGCAATATAGTATTCACCTTTAATCAATAGTTGTTTATCAATCGCTTCCCATGCATATTTGAGAAACATTTCGCCAGTCTTGAAGTAATACAAACCAACGTTGGCGTGTTCACTAATGACTTCTTTTTCTACTACACGTGAAACAATACCACCTTCGCCAATGTCAGCATAACTATGATCAGGACTATTGGCTAAAAATGTTAGCAAGAAACCGTCAGCATCACCGACACAATTGGGATTAAATTGTGGCCCAAAGTAAACATCGGGAGTGTAAATGTAAAGAGGTGTATCATTGTCAATATATCCTTCTGCAAGCAAACATGTCTCAAGGGCACCTTGAGTTATATGGTCAACGGAAATGATGGTGATATCTTCACCAAACTTTTGTTTCAGAATCTTATCAATACTGAAATTGTAAATATGATCCAGTCTTACGATAAAAATTAGGTTACACTCTGAGGTATCAACCGATTCTAGTGACCAATCAATAACATGTTTGCCTTTAGCTAGAATCAGTGGCTTAGGCATCATGTAGCCAGCATCAATAAAACGCTGTGCTTTGCCTGCGATAGGCAAAAGTAAATTATATTTTTTCATTCTTCTTTCTTCCAATATACAGATGCACCATCAATAATAGACATTTTAGGATTGAAGTTATTTACTTTAGCATAATCTTCAATAGCCGCACGACAGTTTGGTAGTTGCCAATCATCAACAATAACATAACCACCAGTAGAAACTTTAGGATACATGTAGTTCAATACATCAATCGTAGACTCATACATGTCACCATCTAAACGAAGCAACGCAATCTTGTCTGTATGATTAATCAGTTCAGGCATAGTATCACGGAAGAATCCTTTAACAAAAACTACACGATCATTCAATAGATTATAACGCTCAAAGTGTGACATAACTTGTTCACGTGAAACAGCTAGAAATTCATGAAGTGTATAATGATTATCACCATCATCAGCAGAATACTTAGGATCAGGTGGTGGTAGACCTTCAAATGAATCACAAACAAAAATCTTCCTATCTGTGATTTGATTGGCTTCAAAGATAGCATTCATAAAGATACAAGCACCACCTCGCCAGACTCCAGTTTCCATGAAGTCTCCTGGAATGTTTTCTTCAAAGATTTTATCTGATAGAGTTTGAATGTTGCGAAGGCGTGTATCACCAATCATTGTATGTGCTTGACTCGGCCAATCACCACCATTGGTACGTGCTTCTTCATCAAACTCTCCATCATTCCATGGAGCCATGCTAGGATCACAGTAGATCATACCAGCCACACATTTGCGTACCATGTCTAAGTACAATTGTCTTAAATTACTCATTATATTTTCTAATCAAATCAGATGTGATGGAATGTGCCCAATGTGCAGCGACTTCTTTTGTCCACCCCTTATGTATAGCATACAAAAATGATGATGCGAAGAAATCTCCTGCACCAAGAACATTGACATTTTGCACTTTCCAATCTTCAGGCACAACAAAAGTTGTTTCCTTTTCTTTAGTTAGGATTTTACTATATTCGGGAGTGTGGAGAATTACACATCCTCTAACATTCTCACGTAAGAAATCAATGTCTTGACCATCTTCATCAGCGACAAACAAATAATCAATATATTGTAACAAATTTTTATCTTTGAGTGTAGTACCTTTACATGTATCAGCACTAACAATACCACGAAGATCAGTAATAAAATCCATACTAGGCAACTCATTGATATACATGATATGTGAAATTTTAGATTCTTTGATTCTTGGATCAAATATTTCTTTATTCAATTCAGCAATAGAACTGCGCTTACATTCTTTACGTTCAATATAAATGTTCGCTTCACCCAGTGTCAATGGAACTAAACCAACATCCAAATTAGAATCAATAGTACTTAATGCTTTCCAACAGTTGGCGATACCACCAAGTGCCATCGTTTCAGACTGACCCTCAAAGATTGTATCATTAGTCAAGTGACCATATAAAGTAATATCAAACATCAGAATTTCTCCTGTAAATCCAATTCATAAACTTTTTCAAGATGATCAATAAAGTCAAATACAGGAAGTTGTTCTGTTCTTTCAAGATGATCAAATAGTGCCATCACAAAATTCTGACCACCATATGTTAGACCAATCGCAACCTGTTTTACAATAGCAGGCGAATCTGTTGGACAGTATGCTCTGCCAACTAATCGCATCAACTTGATATCAAAAATATCATCACCAGCAAATACAATTTCTTCTGGTTTAACATTATACTCTGTACAGAGCATTGACAAATAATTAGACTTGTCGCTATGTGTACCATTCTGACGATTCACGTAGATATCAATGTTACGATTCTCAGCGATAGCAACATTAAATGGATCACCTGTTAAGAATACAACTTGAATTCCTAAAGCACGGAAGCGTTTGATAGCAGTCCAGTCTTTATCACAGAATGTTTTATGTCTGACAGTACCATCTTTATCATAGTACTTTTTACCATCAGTCAATACACCATCTACATCTAATACAATTAATTTAACCATGGCTTCTCATTTTAAATTTTTTCAAAACATCTTGTCTATCAATAAATCCAGATTCACGACCATAATGTTCTTTCAGAATCTTAGGATACTTATTGAACAAATAGTCATTCATCTCATTCATTGCTTTGGATTTATCATAGTAACTATCACGAATAGGCTGATGAATAATACCACGATGAACAACATTCGCTGGACATTGAAATAAATCATAGAATGTTTTATCAATTCCCCAAGCAATCTCTAAGTCCCAATGACCAATGAACTTCATTAAAAACTTGAACTTCTCTTGTGTGAAGAAACATGAGCCCATTTCAATAAAGTTAGTCTCACTAAAATCACATGATGGATCATGAAACAATGGTTGATAGATTAAACTTGAATCGTGTGGCATTGATAACTGCCAGTATTGAAAGGTAAATGCATTTGCAAGTTCTAATCCTGTATTGAAGTCCTGATAACCAGTAATCAAGTCATCATCAACACAACCAATATATTGATACTTATCAATAGGAAAGACTTTAGATACTTCCTGTACTAACTGCCATTTATGGCCTTTCATACGAATGATATGATCATATGAACCAGGTTCAGGTTCAAAGTCATTATACACTACAACAAGTGTTTCATACAATCGCTTGTTGTTTGTCCAACGCCAATGGTCTTCTTTTTTCCATCTTGGGTCGTGTGGCATTTCCATACCAACGGGACATATAATTAAATTATCCATATTTCGCTTTCACATCAGGATGTTTGCAGGGATGTTCTGGAACATTTGGTCTGCACAATGTATAAAAATTATTAACGTTACTTATCTGTGGATCCATACTCATCATATGAACATTATCAATTGACATACGAATCAATAGTTTATTAATCATACCATGAGTATCAGGATATTGTGTGCCTCTTGGCCATCCATATGTATCACGCATTGCAATCTTAACATCAGGACTCAAACGATGAGGCCAAGCATAGAAACAATCACACGTAAACATAGCACTTTCCCACCATCCATCACCTTCCGGAAATAGAAAGTTTATTTTATCCACATCCATTGACAACAAACTCATGTCTTGATGAAAATGAATATCAAATCTAGTGAAAATGATGAAGTCTAAATCTTCACCATCAAATGCATTATGTAATGCAGATTTGGATGTGAATGCATCTGAAGTCTCAAAGTTAGATAAAATAACTTTTTTTGGATTTACTAGTCTGAAGAAATCTTTTTCTGTATTTAAATCATCAAATGGATACGTTGAAGCATAAATTGATACATCATGTCCTACAGCTTTAATAGGCTGAATTAGAAATTGTTGAATGTTATCCCAACAATGCCTAAAGTCACGACTGAATCCAGTCTTGGGATCGGTACCTTCTGTGATACCATAGAATCCGATACCTATTTTCATACAGGATGATGTGCTACGTATCCAGATTCTTCAACTTTGAATTTTGGAAAGTGTTGAACAAATGTATCTTCACCATCTGGTCGGGCAAGTTTAATCTTAGCAGTAATCTCTTTGTAGAAATTCCATGCAAGAGGAATGAATACCAAACCTTTTGAATCTTTAAAGTTCTCCAGATGTGATGATGCATAGATTGGAATGCCAAGTCCAGGAATAAACTTATTTTGTTTCAATGGATTATCATCAATAACAAAGTCTGGTCCAATACAAGCGAAATTCATTAGTGTATTACCTTTAGCTGGTGCGCCATAACCAACAACAGTTTTGCCTTCTACTTTACATTTATTAATATAATCAGCAAAACGTGTAACGTTATGGAGACAATCTGCTTGATACTTATCATACGTCAGAGATGTGTATAGACCTTTTGCTGTCTCTAAGTCAATTAAATTCTTGATTGTTGCTTGTGCTTTTCTACCTTTAGATATAATGAAAATGTAACTCATGCCATGAACTGGAGATTTAACAACATCAATCAAATTCAATCCAGCACGTTTACACAATGCATCAATTGATTTAATATTATAGAACGACAAGTGTTCGTGGTAAATTGTATCAAACTCACCATTGAGAATCATATCACATTGTGATGTGGTTGCAAACATAACCGAATCATTGTGCATTACCTCTTTGACATTCTGGAGCAATTCCAGTTGATTGAAGTTGTGTGCAAAAGCATTTTGGCAGGTGATAACATCAAACTTGGTATGTTTGAATTCTTTACCCGTGAAGTAGCCACAGACAACTTTGTGTCTTGCGGAAGAAGTAGCAAACAAATTTTCTGCTGGGTCAACACCATATGTTTCTGCGCCTTTATCTTGAAATGAATTTAACTGACTGCCATCGTTACAACCAATATCCAATGCTGTGATTGGACGAGTACCATACTTTTCTGCGGCGAAGTCTGCGAACCAATCAAAATAATCTAATTGTGTTTTAGCAGTACCAGAGACATAGGAATAGTCCTTGAACATCAAGTCAGGATTAACCCGATGTGTTAGTTGTACGTGGTGGCAGTGGTCGCAACGATTGATTGCAAGAGGAAAATAAAGTTCCGTGTCATCTGCATTATCTTTATATGAGTTTGCCAGTGGTTGATTACCCAAGTCTAATACTGGCACTAATGATGTATTGCCGCATGCAATACATTCATGAATCAAATCACAATCATTATTTAATCCAACCATCTTGTGTTCTCCAAATACCAATCACTCACTTGTTTAATTCTATCACTAAATGCAATCTTAGGTTCCCAACCCAACGAACGCATCAAATCACCACTCAGAGCATAACGCAAGTCATGACCTGGGCGTGAGTTATGAAAGTCAATCATTTCATATACCAATTCTTTACCTTGTGCATCAGCAACCATCTTAGCAAGAGTTAAGTTATCAACTTCTTCCTTACCAACGATGTTGAACTTAGGACATTTTGCATGACCATAATCCATTGGAATCTGTGGCTTATTTGTTACTAAGAATAATAATGCATCGGCTACGTCTGCGGCGTGAATGTAGAATCTACTGCCAGCATGTGTTTTAGTTGCATCGGAGTGAATGAAAATCTTTTCACCTTTACGAACTCTATCAACACATAATGGAATAAACTTCTCAGGAGTTTGACGTTCACCAAATACATTCATTGTATGTGTAACAATGATCGGAAGTTTATAAGTGTTTTCATATGCAACACACAACTCCTCACCGGCTGCTTTAGATGCAGAGTAAGGATTAGTTGAATTGTATCTATCACGTTCTCCGTATGCGACACCAGGAGGTGCAACACCAAAGATTTCATCTGTACTGAAATACAAAAATGTTTCCATATTGTATGGAAGTTTACGTGCAAACTCTAGCAAGTGTGCAGTACCAATGGTGTTGTCTAAGATAAACTCCATCGGATGTGTAATAGACCTGTCAACATGTGATGATGCGGCCAAGTGTAATACAATATCAACATTACCATGTTTATGAATGAAATTTTGAACGAGAGGATTAATCTCAGCTTTCAAGTCATGGAATACAATATTAACACGCTTTCTTTCTTCCACATTATATTTCTCCATGATCTCATGTATACGATTGAGATTACCTGAAAAATCTAATCTATCAAGTGTTGTGATTTTCCAATCAGTTTTACTCATCAGCAAATCAACAACATGGTGTGCGATAAAGCCACATCCACCAGTAATTAAAACATGTTTACTCATTAATTATCACTCCTGTTGGTGCAATAGCACCTTCTAATCCTATAGGTTCAACTGTTGTCCACTTATGCTTATTCAACACTTTGTAATATGCGTGTTCAACGTCAATATTATGTTTAGACATTTCATCAAGTATATTATATATCTCTTTACTGAAAATGTCAAGCAAATTTGCATCCATATGCCACAATCTTAGCTCAAATATTCTATCTACTCCAGCCGATTCTTGATGTGTCTTAGGCATCCAAGAGTTAACTGTTGGTAAGAATACGAATGAATCTTTAAAGTCTTCACGATCTGGTACAAAACTATCATTGAGTTTATATCTACCAGAAATTTTGTAGAAACGTTTAAACTGAATATCAGCAGTTTTACGGTAATCATTAAATGCATTTAACAACATAATGAATCCCAAAGTTTCAGCTAAACTTCTCTGACCAGCATCAGACAAAAGTTGAATATTATCATTGATACCAGTCCAATAATATTTAACACCAAGTTGCATCAACTTAGCAACATATTCTGGATTAGGTTCAGAATATGAAGTATCAAACATAAACTTCATATTGTTTGGACAACACTTATCTATGGATTCAACTGTCTCTAATGTCTGTGCGAATCGCTCATCATTATTGAATACAGATAACTGTTTAACATTTAAAGCAGAACCAATAAAAAAAACACCATCAAGCATAACGTGCCTCTATGACTTTTCTCCATTCTGGAACTCTATCGTATTGATGAACAATTGTAAACTCTTTGAATTTTGATGTAGTAACTCTATGCTCATGCATCATAGGAGTTGGCTCAAGTAAGAATGGTCTGAACGATTCAATCTTACTTGGATCACCCGTTGTACCAAGTTGACATGCCCATCCATCTTCAGACTTCATATACTTAGAAGTATGGAGATATGGATGCTGTGATATCATAAAGTTGAATGTAGATTGGTCACAGATTGGAATAGGTCTGTTGATTGCTGATGTGAAAATGTTGATACACAAATCACGCAATGCATATGCACGTCCACCTAGAACACCAACATTATAAATTTCATTATCTTTAAACTTATCATGGATGTATGGTCCATAAGTTTCAAGCAAGTTTTGGTTGCCCCAAGATTCATCTTTGTACTTTAGACTTTCGGATGCGAATAGCATGTTCTTGTCACCAATGTTGGCTTCAATGAATGCCATTGGATCTTTCTGAAACACAACATCTTTCACATCAGTAGTGACAGCGAATCTATGTTCGTTTGTTCGGAGATATTCGTAGATGTGTAGGAAACGTTCTACGTGAACAGGAATCTTTCCGTGATTATACACAAGATTGCCTTGTGCGTCCTGTTCAAAGCCAATGATTTTGAATCCTGCGTCAGCAACACGCTTGGCGGTATCAAAATCACAGTTCATCAGAATAAGGACTTTGTCTCCTTCAAATCCTGACTTGTTGATTGAGTTAATCCAATATTTTAAAGTGTCCCAAGTATATCCGGTACTTGCTCCGATAATCACATCTTTCATAATATAGTCCTTTTAGTTTACTGACCGGGTGTATCTTTCTTATACTTCTTAACTAGAGTGTCTGTGCCTTCTTGACCTGCACCAGAAACCGGTAGAATATCTGGCTTAACATTGTTCGCTTCATGCATACTCTTATGTAGTTGCACTCCAGTAACTTGTTGCACTAAGTCCCAAATCTCTTTGTTCTTTTCCTTAGCAAGCAGATTCTCAAATTCTTTTTTCTGTTCTGGTGTTGCTTTATTTTTAAACTTAATCAACTCCATAATACCAATGTTGCCAGCATATGCGGCTTCGGCTAACTGTTGAAAACTCTTAAAACTTTCCATCATTCATCCCTAGTTAAATTTAAAATCTTTTGTATCTGCGCTTCAATCACAGGCTTACGATTGGGCCACTTGATGATTGGTTGATCCGCAGTCTTCAATAATTTAGTCAGGAATGGAATAATTAATTTCTCAACTTCTTTTAATCTATCTTGATATGCTTGCACGGTGCCATCTTTTTCTGCAAGTATAGCATTATACTCTTCTTCATCAGTAGCGGTGAATCCAAAATCATTATCACCGTACTCTTTCATGATCTCATTAATATTAAACTTGCGATCCATTACTTACTCCAATTTTTTGTCGCATTGAAGTTTGCATGGGCGAACTCAAGTCTATCAATCAATTTTACAGCATTACCCTTTAGTTTGTCAACAGCAACGAACCCCTCTGGGTTGGTAATTTTGTAACCATCATCGGTCTGTAGGAAGGTACCAGTTACTTGTTTCATACCTTGCAGTTTCTTAACAATCATGTTCTTAGAATCTACCAGAGCATTCATCAAGTCAAAAATATTTTTTAGTTCGGCTGCATTGTTACGATAGAAATGCATGTATTCATTCTTTTCAGCCTGACGTTTCAATTTGGTATCTTCTTTTTTAGCGGCGATGATTTCTTTATTTAATCTATCCTCAACCCATCTAGTTAATTCTTGAACATGTTTACCAGTATCTTTGATATGTTCACCAGAACGAACTTTTGTATTGTTAAATGTTTTGATTTGTACTAGCAACGTATCGTTAGTCGCAATACGATTCAATGATAGTGCATTTAACTTCTGAAAGATTATTCCTGCTTGAGAAAGGATTTGTGTAATTTCTCTCGTTTCTTGATCGGTGAATGATGCTGTACCAGATGCATCAATAAAGTATGCATCACGGAACCAAACATCTTTGGTAGTCTTCAAGTGGTTGATATCAATATTGAAAGATGCTTTCATATCAGAGAAAGTCTTACCCGTATATGATGTATGAAATACAATACCAAGTTGTGCCGCTAACATAGTCTTAGCTAAATTAGAACTTGATGGAACAGCATACACGATTGTATTTGGTTGAAATGTTATGTATGATTCACCATCAATGATTTTCTTTTCAATGTCACCTTTGGCAAACATCATATCGCCTTGCAACACACCATCAATACCAAGTTTAGCGAGATAACGCAATGCAACTTTCAACTTAGCATTTAATCCTTCTGATGGATGATTAGCATCAATATCATCATCAGTATAATTCAACTTAGGATTAGCATTAAAGACTCCCTTGGTACCGACAAAGAACTTACCATTGTCAGGATTAGTACCGCAGAAGACAGCGGGGGCACCGTCCCACTTAGTCGTTAGATTAACTTTACTGTCAGCATGACCAGCAAGCATATCTCTAAGTGAACGGAGAAAATTAATAGCATCACGGGCGCCGGCGACACCACGATTTAGAACTTCGTCTTCAATGTGTTCTAAGTGAAGGTTAGCACCTTCTTTTTTTGCTTCGGTTAAGAATTCTGTGAATTTCATATCTCTTTTGCTTTTGATCCGATTAGTCGTTTTGGCATTATCAAAACACGAACTCCACTATATGTTTTACCACCAGACTCATAATTTCTTCCCGATGAATATCTGGCACCAATAATAGCAGTGTAATCATTACTCATAAACTCTTTTACGTCTGGATTATAACTGGCATGTGCAGTAAAATCCATTTTGTGTTTATCACCAGACTTAGTGAATTTAATATCACCTTGACCAATCAAGTGAATATTATCAATTCCATATTTTGATGCGCCAAATAATGGTCCATAAACAGCTTTACCAATGAGTGATTTATCTTTAATTGTTCTACAAAAACGTTCTTTGCCATCGACAACAGATTTATGATATCCAGTCAATGTTTTTAGAAAATCAACCACACCTTTATCTTTTGAAATTGATCCAGATTTTTCACCATCAGCTTTTGTAGTGATGCCACTATATTGTTGAAAACCAGACGCATCTTTACCCATTTTATGTGATATAAAACAAGTATCAATAAACTTCTTTCTCTTAGAATCGTATGTGACTAATGCAATATCAGCTTTTGGTGTACCTTCAACTTTGTTTGCACCATAAACATCTTTGAACGTATGTTTACCTGCTACAACTGTAATAGGTGCACCAATTTTGGCAATATAACCATTAATTTGCATCAATACATCCAATTCACCTCGCTCAGTGGGAGTGGGTGAATTTAGAATATATGATTTGTCCAAATCTTTCATCTTATAAAGTAAGCCGTGAACTTTTGCTGAACCTGCCATGTAATCTCCATTTTATAGAGTATTTATACACGCACACCTTCAAACTTGGAGTTAAATCTACGCTCACGATTTCCGAAAGTATTCAGTGGCTTGTCTTCAGCAATCTGTCCAGAATCAACAATAGTCTGCGCTGAATCCTCTACATCATACAACTTCATCTTTGATCTGTCAACACCCACCACAAACTTTTTGTTCATACTTGGATCATTGTACCTATTCTTCAACTGTTTGACCATGATCTGATTTAATTGTTGCAACTCTTCGGTACTAATCAATGCAAACATAAAGTCGGCAGTGGCTGGCAAACCAAACGATTCTGAAGTATCTTCCAGTCCAACATCAGAATTACTGAACCCTGATCTGGTAGTTTGTGTCGCAGATACGATTGGTACATTAAATTCTACAGCAAGACCACGCAACTCTTCAGCAATAGACTTGATGTAAGTATATGAGTTGACGTTAGCACCTTGTTTCATCCTTGAAGAACAACAGATATTCAAGTAATCAATAAAAATAATCTTTGGTCTGAAATTCTTCTTCAACTGCAATTCATTCAATAAAGAACGAAAGTGCATAGAACCAGCCGCAGCGGTTGGATATTCTTTGATGATCAATTTACCACGGGTCTTGGACTGAAGTGCCTCAAATCTACGGAGATAATCTTCTTTAGCGATGATGTGTAGATCATCCAGCTTTATATTCAATAAGTTGGCATCAATACGTTCAGCAATCTTTTCTTCGGCCATCTCAAGTGTAATGTATAAAACATCATAACCAGCAGAAATACAGCCTGCGGCTACATGACACATAAAAAGAGACTTACCCACACCAGTACCAGCAAGGGCAATATTGAGTGTTTTATTTGGTAGACCACCTTTTGTGATCTTGTTAAAGAATTCCAAGTCAAATGGAATTCGCTCTTCTTTGTGTCTGTAGAAATTAAATCTTGATTCATAATCATCCAAATAGTCATGACCTACGTTATTGTCAAATGATACACCCAACGCATCAGAAAGAATCTTTGGTATCTCACCCTTTGCTTTACCAGATTTTTTATCATCTAGAATGGATACAGATTCCATGATAGCATTGTAGATAGCTTTGTCCTGACAAAACTTTTCAGTCTGTTCGGTTAGCCATTGCATCTCAGTTGGTTCATCTTTCTCAGCATGAATTGATTTGAGAATTTCAATGGCACCACGAACTTGTTCTTCTGTATGAGATTTACTTTCAGAGAAGTTAATTATCAATGCTTCGTTTGTTGGTAGTACCTTGTACTTGTCTACAAAATCTGCAATCTCTTTGTAAACAAGTTTTTCAGTATTGTCTGAGAAATATTCAGCATCAATGAATGGTAACACCTTACGTGTGTACTCTTCATTATATACTAGATTTTTCAGGATGGAAAGTTCAAGTCTGTTCATTATTAAATATTTGATTCGTCCGAATAGAAAGTTCTAGGCGATTCAAATTGTCCGTCCATTAAAATTAGTGTTGTGAGAATGTCACCCATCATTGTAACAAATTTCTCATCGTCAATCAAGTCTTTTCTTGCGTATTCACCAGACTCAACGACTTGATATCCAAATTTGAATACTGCACCAAAGCCTTCCTCAGCAACAGATGCACCAGTATAGTAATACAAAATACCAGCATAAGGACCTTTAATGATCCTTATGCCAGTTAAATCACTATCTTCAAAATCATGGAATTCATAATCAATTCCAACTTCAATACCCTTAGACTTCTTCCAGAACGATATCTTTTCCCATAATGCTGCCATAAGCAATTTCATATTTCTTCCTCACATACTCTTTAAAGGTTTCACTCTCTAGGAGTTCATCCCAGAATTCAGCAGTCATTGTATCTGCCAGACGTTTCTTATCACCAATCTCACCAGTTTCAGGATCAACTTTAGCATACCAACCATTACTTGGCTTAGTTACAAAATTACCTTCAAGGGCGACATCCATTAAACCAGAATACTTATTCATGCCACCTTCATATGCAACTGTGATTGGTATTTTAGACTTCTCTTTTACATAACGTGATTTCTCAACGTTGATGATGAAGTTATAACCAACAATCTCAGTACCTTCTTTTTCTTGTTGGCGACCCAAGATGAAAATATTATCAGCAGAGTAGTAAGAACCTGTACCACCACCAACAACATCTTTAGCATACAATTCCATAGTCTTGTAAGTATGATTAACAACAACCATTGGAATATCTTTCAATGACAAGTGTGGAGTTACCATACGGAACAAACTCTTAACTTGTTTCGCACGTGACATATCTGCAACAGACTTACCTTCAAGTGCATCTTCTACTTCTTTTTTACTCGCAAGATTACCGATAGAATCAACAAGAATAATAACATTGTCGCCACGTTCAATTCCTTCCAACTGTTTCATAATATCAAACTTCAACTGTTCAATGTCAGTCAATGGTGTGTGCAATACACGATTCATATCAATATTGAACGTTTCAAAGTAAGATTTAGGAGTACCAAATTCGCTATCATAGAATAACATAACGGCTTCTGGATATTTCTCCATGTAAGACTTAGCCATCAATAAACTGAAAGCAGTCTTAAAGTGTTTAGATGGACCAGCCCACATCGTAAGACCTGGAGTTAATCCACCATCTAGCCTGCCAGACAATGCAACGTTAATCATAGGGACTGATGTTGCGATCATGTCTTTCTCATTAAAGAACTTTGATTTGGCCAAAATCGCACTATCTTTAATAGTACTGTTCTTTTTAATTTTATCAAGTAAACTCATATTATCCTCATTAGAAAAAGTCTGCTAGAGAATTTGTTTTCTCTGTTTGCCATCCGATAGAATCAAGAATAATCTTAATTGGATCTAGGAAGGCTTTGTCAAATTGTAAATCATAATCAATGTAATTGTCAAGTCCAAATTCTGGTGGCAATCGTGAAGGATATGAAATAACATTCTCACCGAATGGATTAGGTTGTTTCACGTAAGTGAATTTCAACTTCTCACCCTCTTGAATGATCTGGTACTTATTAGTCAAATCATACTTCTTAAGGAAGTAATTATAAACCAAAGCACCACGTACATGAATCGGTGTACCCTTAGTATATATTTGACCAGCACTAGTATAAGTCATCAAACCATTGACGGAACGTGGAAAAGAAATCTCTTCCGGTGGCAAAGATTTAAAATCTTCACGGAACTCAGCGATGAAGTCTTGTACCTGTTGTTCATTACCAGTCACAGTCAACTTAATAAGTTGTTTCATCTTCACACGAATAGCAGATGGTGTAGAAGACTTTACCATTTCTAGACCCATGACTTTCATCTGTGGCTCTGCGTACTGAACACCTTCGTTATTATATACGTTTAGAATATATCGTTTCTTTGCAGTCCATATACCTTTGTTGGATAAACCTTCACGCTTCATTTGCATCTTCTGTTCGTATGCATGAACATATTGAGCCAACTCTTCATATGATTCATCAATGTATGGTTGAAGTTTTTGTTCACAAACACGATCCATAAACTCAATTACTTTTTGTTTATCAATGTTAGGAGACACAACTCCATTTGCACCATAAACTTTCTCAACTAAACCATTCATACGAAGATAAATTGAATCTGTATCGGATGCAATTACATAGTCTTCATTAGTCTTCAACAACTTATTCATGTAAAGATTAATCTTATTCTCAATCCAACGAATAGATAATTGACCAGCAAGTGTAATTGCTAACGCTTGGCGCAAATCATAGAATCGGAAGTACTGTGAACCCATCGCACCATAAGCGGAGTTTAAGGACACTTTCTTAGCCAACTGCAAGTTTTCGTAACGAGAAATTCTATTTTCAATATCACGTTTCTTTCTAGCATCTTTCTCCAACTCATACTCTTGTTTGGCTTGAAGCATCAACTTCTTAAACTTCTTGCGGTCATTATACATTTCTTCCAACATTGTAGGCAAGAACCCACGAATGTTTGTTCGGAAGAACTGTCCGTTCGGAGTAATAGTGACACCATCCAGAACTGAAGTATCAATTTCTTGATTCAATAATTTCTCAACATTAACACCATCCGATATGATCTGGCGCATTTCTGGTGTATAATCACGTGGCTCAATCAATGTCTCAGGTGAAATATTATATTGCATCATCAAGTGTGGATACAAACTGTTCAAGTCAAACGATGCAACCCAATCATGCATACCAATCTGTGGATCTTTAACATACGCACCTTCAAATGCACCATCTTTAATACTTGTCTCACGTGGTGGTACAACAATATTTCTCTCTAAGAGATAATTGTAAATGATGGCATCCCACATACGTGTTTGTGTAAATACATCTTCAAAGTTGGACTTGGTATCATATGCAAGAGTTAGTGACAACTCAATCAACTTCAATTTACTTTCCAGCTCAACAATCAATTCAACGTCAACGATGTTGTATTCAATAAACTTTTGGTAGTTCATTTTATATAATTGATGTAAGTTATCAAACTCATCATACGAGAGTTTCTGTTTACCCAATTCAACGTTGGCGATATTGTCTAGGCGATATGATTCTTGTGACTTACCACCTGGCGCAAACCATTTATACAATTCAATGTAATCAAGTGATGCTACACCATAGATTTCATATGCAATTAGTTCACGACCTTTAATGTTCGTCTTACGTTCTTGCACCATATTCCATGGCGACAACTTCTTCATTTCATCTTCACCGAGAATCTTGAGGAAACGATTTACCAAATATGGAATATCAAAGAACTTGGTGTTCCAACCAGTGATGATATCTGGACAATCAAAATGCCAGTCTTCTAGGAATAGTTTACATAGGTGATACTCATCTCGGCATTTGATATATGAAACGTTTTCATTGTAGTTGTTGAATTCACCACAACCATAAACTTTCATTGTACCATTCAGTCTCTTGATAGCAATTGCTGTAATAGGCGCATCAGCTTTATATGGATCAGGAAAACCATTCTCAGATCCAACTTCAATATCAATTACATCAATAGCAAGTAGCGATTGATTCCAGTCAATCATACCCTTGTGTTCATCGGCGATGAAAGCATACTCATAACGATTGTTGCCGTAGATTTTAAAGTTTTCAACTTCCTCATATCGCTTAACGAAATCTCGGCACTCACGTATGGAGCCAAGTTTAATCTCTTCAAGATATTCACCTTGAAGATTCTTCCAACTGGTAGGTTTCTGGGCAGGCAAAAACATTGTAGGCGTGTAGGCAACCCTCAACTTGACCCTACGACCGTTCTCAACTCCTCTATAAAGAATATTATTACCTACACACAAAACATTTGTGTAAAAGTTACTCATTAGATTGGCATAGACGAGATGATTTCAATTCCTGATCCAAACATTTTACTGTATTGATTTTCAAGTTCACGGACTGGTGTTGTGATGGTTAATATATCATCATTACCAATAAGAATACCAGTTTCAAATTCTGTTGAGAATTCCAAGAATGGAGCAAAGCCCATCATAGGCTGACCATTCTGTCCTGGTTGTACAATTACCTGTACTGGCTTTTTAATTCTGAGAGTGGAGCTATTCTCATCAATATCGCCCATCAATGTCTGAGCAGTTTTAAGTGTGATACACTTAATCATACTGCAACCCTTTCCTCAGCGAAAAAGGTTTTCAATGTTACCCATTTCTTTGGGAACAACATTTCACGGGAATCAAAGTCCCCGATATCCAAAGTTGGGTCATTCACTAGACCAACCAACTCTACCATGTTATCGTACTCTCGCAAAAAGAGATCGTACTTATAGGCTTTTAAGCCCGAATCTTGCGCCATGTGTTGCGCTAGTTTGGATGTATTAATCATATCAATCCTCATTTGTTAATAGCAATATTGCTCCATTGTTTAAGTTTCTCAAATTTTTCCATCTTTGCTTTCATCAAACCATTGTTAGTAACTCCAATGTCTTTATCAACGAGCAATTCAATCATTGCTAACAAATCGCCCAACTCTTCTTGTAATGCTTGCACATTAGTATAGGCATCTCTTCCTGGTTTTACTTGGTCAGGTCCAAACCGAAAACACTTGCTGATTGCTTGTGTAACTTCGGCACATTCTTCTTGCAGAATTAATAGTATTTCTCGGGTATCTTCGTTCATAGTGTATTGTATCATAGTTTAACGAAAGGTGCAAGCACTGGAGCACTCCATCCTTCAGGTTTCATAACTTTACCATATTCATTCTTGATAACTTTACCAGTCTCATAATCAATCTTGCATAGATTGCTACGTGCAACTTCGGCCCATGCGCCGTCAACATCAAAGCCTTTCGTGTAACAGTAGCCTAGAATAACCCAAATCATGTCCATACATGCATCTAGTTGTTCTACGTCATCACGCATAACTACAGCTTCACAAAATTCATCATATTCTTCGGCAATTAGGCCGCGATACAAATGAACATTTTCTTGACACTGTTTTTGGTCACATGCGTCAATAAAAGTATTAACGTCTTTATTCATATCAATCATAATTATCTTTGTTGGTTGCGGACCCTAGACTTGAACTAGGAACTGAGGATTATGAGCCCACTGTGATACCATTTCACTAATCCGCTATAGTTATATATTAATTCTTCACTTCGGTGACGAAAATCTTACCATCTTTTTCTTCAAAATTCAAAGTGGTACCCTCTTTCCATCCCATCTCTTCAAGGAGTTCGGGCGACAATTCAATGATTGCATCACCATTCTCACAAATTTCCAGCACTTGGGCTGTGTATATTTTATATTCGTTCAACTTTCACTCCTGCTTTAATTAAGAATTCCACACCGGTTTGATCACGATAAGAATTGCGATAATACACATTAGAAATGCCGGACTGGTAAACAAGTTTGGCACAATCAAGGCAAGGAGCGTGAGTGACATATAGACTAGCACCCAAGCCAGATTGAGTAGACCGAGCAAGTTTCGCAATAGAATTTGTTTCAGCATGCAATACCTCAGGCTTCGTTACAAGTTTATATTTCGTCCATTGATTTGCTTCTTTTGGAAGAAGTTGTTCAGACCAATCACCATCATCACAATAAATTTTATCTTCACACACATTATCCCAGCCACTTGGCATGCCATTGTAACCGATACCGATGATTGTATTATCCTTTACAACAACACAACCAACTTTCAATCTAACAGCAGAAGATAAATCTGCATAGACTTCGGCTGCCTTCATGTGTGCTAAATCAAACTTCGACATACTTCAACTTGAAATTATATGCCTGTTCTTCATAGTCAATATAACCACGAGGATTACAAACAATACGAGTAGAGCCAATCATATAATCGAATTCATGATGTGTGTGACCATGAGTCCACAATTTGATATAAGGACGATCAAGAATGAATTCAGTCAAGTCAGAACTATAACCACCATTCATCAATGTGTCATTCTCATATTGAGGCTTCGTGGACATTTTACTAGGTGAGTGATGACCACAAACAACATACTTCTTAGAATTGTCTTCAATTTGTGCAGTAACCACTTTAATGTATTCCAACATTTTTCTGTGATCTTCTACAGCATCCTCGGGTGTGAATTTTGCAGTCCGAGTATGTTGTTCATACCTCGCAACTTTCTCATAATCATACGAACCATCTTCTTTGACGGCGAGCTTGGCGTAGATAGGAGTTTTGTAGTGTACAGGTGAAGAATTACTATTATGGACAATACGGAAATCATTCATCTTAGATTTAATATGATACAATGTCAATGCATCTTCTTTGTTCATGTCGGTCCACAAAGTTCCACCGATGAATGTTACATCATCAATCACTTTGAGTTCTTTATCCAAGATATACAAATTATTCAAATATGCAAGATTGTCTCTCACTTGTTTGAATGATTTTGCAAAGTCGCCATGATAGTGTTCATGGTTACCAAACACATAGATTACATGTGGAAAACGTGCAGAACATTCTTGGAAGAATCTATGAAACTGTGCAGACTTATCGTGACCCATAACTTCATATGGGTCACGTTGACGCAAATCATTGGCGACACAGATATCACCAGACAGTACTAGAACATCTGCATTTTCATCATTAGTTAGGTCAAGATATCCAAACTCTAGGTGGACATCCGATGCGATTGCAATTCTCATTTCAAATATTTTCCCAATTCATTTCGTGCTTGAGTCAAAGATGGAAACTTTTTCCCATTCACGTATATAGATTTTGATCCATAGACCATCACTGGTCCAATGTTAGTGTTGAAAGTATAACGGGTTTTGCCGTTCTTGTCAACTTCTTTTGTCTTGCAGTGGAAGTTTTCCACAAAACCACAAAACATCAAGGTCTCACGGACCTCATCAGATATCACCTTACGTAAGAATGCCTCGTTCATAATCTGCCTTTCTGAGTAAATTATACATCAAAAAGGCAGACTTGTCAAGCATTATTCTTGTAAGAGTTCTTTCTTACTTGGTAATACTTTTTTCTTACCACCAGAAGCGATTGGAATGCGTTTTGGCAAGTTTTCCTCTGGGATGATGTTCTCCAGTTCAATGGACAAAATTCCGTCCTGGAGAGTCGCTCCAGAGACTTTGACCGTAGAAGCCAGGTGAACCGTTTTCTTGAAAGAACGGGTACCGATTCCATGATGTAAGTAAGAACGATTCTCATCTTTATCAAGTTTCTTACCAGAAATTTCTAATTGATTCTTTATAACATCAATTGAGATTTCATCATCACTAAAGCCTGCGACAGCCAACTCCACTAGGTAGGTGTTGTCATCAATCTTCACGATGTTGTGTGGTGGAAACGTTGATACTGGAACTTTATCCAACGTCAAGGAATCAAACGTATCAAAGAAACGATCAAAGCCAATAGTTGAAGGAAGTAGTTGCCCGAAGTGGGCACGTGGTATAATAGTCATAAATTCTCCTAATTAAAGCAAGTTAAAAATTTGCTACCCTAAAAGGCATAGCATTGCTGGTTACTTTATCCAGCGGCAATTGACGAATGCCAGTGAAATCTCTCGGACGCCTGTGCCGTAGCGACAACGGACCTAAGGTAGGTTCTTAAAATTCGTGACAGTTGTTTACATGGTTACTGCCGCCATGTTCCCATCCCGAGGGAGATACACTTATTTATCTGAAACTGAGACAAAGGCGTCCCGATTTACAAAATATTTTCTTTGTGGATTCTGCTCGGTGAACACCTGAATGAATGTCATCGGACCATCAATTCTTTTCTCAAACAAATTGCTGGTCTTTACCACTTCACCTGTATAGATGTTCTTCATCTTTGTAATCTTTTCTTTCACATGTTTCATAATCTAATCTCATTCGTGTGGCTTCTTACCAATATTATATTTGCTGACTAACTGCCAGTCATCTTTTTCT
>Ga0194048_10000209_pt1 | contig 26803 bp, 45 predicted proteins | sample JunL225m_MetaG_FD_161685 | JGI IMG/M metagenome (GOLD analysis project Ga0194048, IMG submission 161685) | Anoxic zone freshwater microbial communities from boreal shield lake in IISD Experimental Lakes Area, Ontario, Canada - Jun2016-L222-5m | ecosystem: Environmental > Aquatic > Freshwater >...
ATATAGGTAGGTATAATCCAGGAGTAGATACCGGAGAAGGTAAAACAATGCAGTACCACACGGATTATGGGATTGGTGAGTGGTATTGGCCTGGTGAAAAATTTCTTCTAACAGCAACTACTTACATGAACGATGATTATGAAGGTGGAGAATTAATGTTTTCAATAGGTTCAGATGTAATTAAATATAAACCAAAAGCTGGAGAAATAGTAGTATTTCCATCTGGATCACCATTGTATCCTGGAGGAGAACCTTATTTTCACGGAGTTGGTGGAATTAAAAAAAATAGCAAATTTTTAGTTAGAATGTACTTAAAGCATTCAGCTAAAGGTGAAAAAAAATGGTATGATGGTGAACAAAAGTATGGGAAAGAAGAATGGTATAAGATAGCCAAAGAAAGAGCTGAAGGTCATAATTCTATTGCTGTTTTTGACGATAAACCAAGACTATGTTCTGCTCTTGTTACTAAGTTGTACAATATCCCAATAGAAAGTTATGAAGTAAAGAAAAATGTATTTTATGATGAAGATGAAATTTAAAAAGGATTTAAAATGATAAAAGAAGATTATATAAATTTTTATGAAGATAATGGTTTTATCGTTATAGAAAATGCTATTCCAGAAGAAAATATAGATTCTTATTTACAATTAATGTCCGAAAATTTAACGGAAGATAAAAATGGAAAGAAAAGAGCATGGGCAGGGCATACTTCTTATTTGGCAGTAGATGAATCGTTGGATATACTTTGTCATCAAAATATTCAAGATGCTTTGGAAGCTATTGATAAAGGTGTAGCACTTCATTTAGAATTACCATATTGGGTTTCCACCGAAAAAGGATGGCATCAAGATAATGTACTGTCTAATCCAATAGCTGGAAATAATTATATTGGAGTTTGGGTAGCGCTTGAAGACATATCAGTAGAAGCAGGTCCATTTGAACTTATACCAGGATCCCATAAATGGGATGTCGACGCAGAAAAAATATACCAAGATCAATACGGAGAGCCAGGAGTAAAGCCTCATTATGATCTTTTACAAGAAGAAATAGATAAAAGAGGAATAGATGATATATTTACATTTCTGCCTAAAAAAGGTGATGCAGTTATTTGGCATGGTAAGCTAATACATAGAGGCGCAGAACCGTTAAATAGATCATTAACAAGAAAGTCTTTAATTGGGCATTATTGCAATATGTTTGCCAATACAATGGCAACCCAAGACGCTTCAGGCATACAAGAAGTTATTTCTAGAATGGAATTAGAAAAAGAAAATTCACAATACGCTAGATGGAAAAATGGTGGATACTATTTTGTAAACCCTAGCCCAACGCAATCAGATAATTAATTTAAAGAGAGAGAAAAATGAATAAAAAAGTATTATTAACAGGAGCTGGTGGTTTTGTTGGACACCATACATTGGAGCATATACTAAAGACAACCGACTGGAATGTAGTTATAACGGACTCATTTCGTCATCGTGGTGTCACAGACAGAATAACTTCTATCGAATGCTGGGAAGAAAATAAGCACCGAGTTAAACTAGTTACGCACGATCTAACTGTTCCATTTTCAGATGTAATGATAAAAGAAATAGGAGACATTGACTATATTATATCAATGGCATCTGATTCTCATGTAGATAGATCAATTACCGATCCAGCTCCATTCGTGTTGAATAATGTAGCACTTGTTGTCAATATGTTGGAACTTGCACGAAAGACAAATCCTGAAATATTTTTGCACGTATCTACAGATGAAGTATACGGCCCAGCACCAAAGGGATACGCCCATAAAGAATGGGATACGATACTTCCGTCTAATCCATATTCAGGCTCTAAAGCTGCTCAAGAAGCTGTATGCATTTCCTATTGGAGAACTTTTGGTGTTCCAGTAGTCATCACGAATACAATGAATATAATTGGTGAACGTCAAGATCCTGAAAAATTTATTCCAAAGATCATGTACTGCCTTGATGAAAACGTTCCTATGACAATTCATGGAACTCCTGAAAACATTGGATCACGTTTCTATCTACATGCAAGAAATCAAGCAGACGCTTTGGTATACATTCTTAAGAATTTACCAGCAACGTGTTATCCTGATTCCGACAGACCAGATAGATATCATATTGTTGGGGAAAAAGAAATAGATAATTTAGAGATGGCTAAATTGGTAGCTAAATACTGGGGTAAAGAACTTAAATTTACATTTGAGGATTTTCATACTACAAGACCAGGACACGATCTTCGTTATGCTTTAGACGGAACAAAGCTTGCAGAGGCCGGATGGGTTGCACCAATGCCATTAGAAAAATCTTTAGAGCTAACAGTAGAATGGACTAAGAATAATCCAGAATGGCTCTGGAGAGGCTAAATAAATATGTTTTGGTGTTGATTACTTCAACTAACACTGATATAATTAAATCGTCATATTAACAGGCGCAAGCCACAAATAAAAAGGAATACAATGTCAGAAAACAAGTTCAAGTATTTTGAAGTTACAACCACTGCCTTAGTAAAGGCTAATTCAAAATCAGATGCCGAGAAGCTCTCAATGGGCCGTCGCGGTGTCACAGGCGAAGTATTGTCCAAGCATACGGAAATTGATCGTATCTCTGCAGTCGATGCACGTGATATGCTAGAGGCCTGATTCTGCATTTGACTAGAGGGGTGGGAGGGGAAACTCTCCCACCTTTCTTTTACTTAAAGAGGTTATATGATTATTGCACAAATGGTTGGAAGAAATGAATCCAACAGATTTCTTAAACAAGTTTTAGAAAGATTATCTACACAAGTAGATAAAATAGTATTTACAGACGATTGTTCTGAAGATAATACTATGGAAATAGCATCTGAGTATTGTGAAGTTTTCCAAACTACTCACCCTATGTTCGTTGAGCATGAGGGGCAGCTCAGAGCTTTTGCGTGGGGAAATTTGCAAAACTTTGCTAAGTTAGGCGATTGGGTTCTTGCTATAGATTGTGACGAAATGCTGTATCATGTATCTGATACAGAATTAAAAGACGTAACTAAGGTATCTCCCTACGATGTAGTTAATATTAAATTTTATCATATGTGGAATGAAACTCAATACAGAGTTGATAAAGCATGGACGCCAACTAATAGTTCTAGATTATTTAGATATAAAGAAGATGGTGGTTTTTTAAATCGCAAATTAGCATGTGGATCAGAACCAAGTTATGTTGTAGACTGGGTAAGACAAAAAAATTATTGGGCAGACTCAGGGTTAGTAATGAAGCATCTTGGATATGTAAAAGATGAAGATAAGAAAATAAAATTTGATAGATATTCCACTTTAGATGGTGGAGCTTTTCATAATTTAAGTCACATTAATTCAATAGTAGATGAAAGCCCAGTTCTAATCGACTGGGGTAATTTTGGGATATAGGAAAAACAAATGATTATTTTAAACAACGCTAAAACAATTACAGCCCTTACGGAAAAAATGAACAGCAAAGAAAAATTTGCATTTGTTAACTTTCCTAGATCAGCTCTTATGGCTATGGGTAATTCCATAAGCGGGGATAAAAGACCTAATAAGTATTTTACTAGATCAATTCAAAATTCTTTTGATGTTGTAGACAAAAACTATATGAAAGGTCTTCCGCCTGCTTTTATCTATTCCGGAGAAGAAGATAATATATCTGCTTTTTCATCAATCTTAAAAGATGATAGCTATTATGATTCTACTACCTTAGAACAGTATTACAGTACTAATGAGTCTATATTTAAATCATTTGTAGATCATTATATTAGATATAGCTCATTTATAGTAGTAAGTTTTCATGATAGAAAGATTATCAATAAAACACTAGGAGTTCCATTAGAAGTTATCAGTGTTCCTTATAACGACTTTTACGATAAATCAGATAGTATATTTGAATCAATAGCTAAATTTGATGGTAAAGTTGATTATTGTCTATTCGATTGCCCTTTACTGTCTTCTGCTCTTCCTCATAAAATTTGGAATGAACTTAATATGTCGATGATAGATCTAGGTAAGGTATTTTCTTTTGCAAGAACCAATTACATCAATAGTGTGCGAGAAAAAGAAAATGAAAAAAAAGATAGATCAAGACGATGATCTTTTTGTTGTAGATCTACTTTTAGAATCTGATTTATCTTTACCAGCAATTGCTAAAGAAGTAGATCTTTCAATTAAAGATTTAAATAAAAAAATAACACAGCTAGGTCTTACCTGGATTAAAGAGCAGAGAAAAAAAAGCTCAAGAGGCCAGTCTGCATTAACTTCAGTAATGAAAAAGCTTCTTCCTAATGAGAAGATAATAAATGAACATCACCTAGGTGATAAGCTTAGGTTAGATGTATATTGTCCAAGTTATAAGTTGGCAGCTGAATTCCATGGAAGACAACACTTTTATTACACTGAAAGATTTTTTGATTCTAGATATGAGTTTGAAGAAGCTCAAAAAAGAGATGTAAAAAAAGTTGAGATGTGCAAAGAACAGGGAATTGCTCTAATTGTTTTTAGATATAACGATCTTTTGACGGAAGAGTCTGTATACTCTAGAATGATAGAAGCAATAAGATCCAGTGAGTGGAAAAACGTAGAGTCTAACCCAGCTAAAAAACCACTATCACAAAATATCTTCTATCAACAGCAGAAGAAGAAAAACAGCGAACATAAAAAACAAGTTTATAGAGCTATGAAGCAGCGAAAGAAAAACCAGTGACTGAGCAAGAAACCAATATAGAAGAGTATCCAATAGAGTATCAACTTTTTGCTTTATCCTTTAAGGACCCAGGTGCTATACAGTTCTTTCACGAGAACATACTTCCAGAGGAAGTTGGCTTTATTCATAATCAAAAGGGTATTGGAGAATTCTATGGAGCTCTTATTTCTTTTCATGCTTTAACCAAGCTAGAAGTCGTTGATCCAATGGCCTTTAAGACTTGGATAGAATCAGAAACAAACATCTACAATGCACTAGGTGGTTCAGCTGGTGTTGAATCAATGATGTCCATATTGATGAACCTTGAACTGTCAAATAAAGAATCAGTTGCAAAAGTAGTTAACCATAAAGCTTCTAAGAAAAAACAATTAAATTATATAGAAGAATTAAAGTTCCTCATATCCAATAAATCGACCAAGAGTGACCAAGAAATAGAGAGAATAAATGTTCTTGTTGGTTTAATTAAAGATATAGAAAACGAATCTGACTATAACCCATTAGATACCGTTACTACTGCTAGTCAGATGATAGACAGAGTTGACAACCTTTTAGATGTTCCAGACTTTATGCCAACGCAGTTTAAATCGCTTAATAGGGCCATGGGGTACACAGATGAGGGGGGCTTCTTCAAAGGAGCCGTACACGCCATTATAGCCCCCTCTGGCAAGGGTAAGAGTACGTTTGCCAAGTGTCTAGTCAATCACTGGGTAAGCTCCGGATATAGAGCACTATACGTTAACTTTGAAGAGGCTCAGTCGCATTGGGAAAGAGTCCTCATGACTCAGATTATTGGGCAAAACGTCTATGCCAATGCTGATAGGTGGTCTCCAGAAGATAAGCTAAAGTATTCAAATTTATTTAAATCTAAGTTAGCAGAATGGGGTGATCGCTTGATGGTCAAACACGATCCTGATACTCCTTATTTTGAGGATTTGGAAAAATGGCTTAGAGATATTCTTGGTTATGGAAAAGATATACCTGACGTAATAGTTATTGATACAATTCAATCCATGTTTACCAAAGGAAAAGGAAAAGCCCGTTGGGGTGAGTTTGAAGAGATGATGGTTCGTCTAGAGAAGCTAGCTAGAGATATGAACTGTGTTCTTATTATTACTGCTCAAGAAAACTCTAATAGAATGAAAGAGAAGAGAGAAGTCGTTCAGCAGTCTGATACTGGCGGATCTTTGGCAATTCAACAAAAATGTGCTGTAACTATATTTATCACGGAAAAAAGACTTATAAGTGGTGATGAAACAGAAGATGATACAATCATGCAGCTGCAGATTCCTAAAAACAGAATAACTGGTTCTACTTTTGTCTACGATCCTCCTCTAGTTAGATACGTAGATGCTAAGAAAATATATGAGGATTATGAAATCGTGACAGAGGAAACATACGATTCTAATTCGATTTTAGACGATCTATTAAATGGAGGTTTATTCAGCTAATGAAATTAGTTACCCCTAAATCAATCAAAGACTTTCAAACATGTTCGCTATTGTATAATTATAGGCATGAAGAGCAGCTTTCGGAAACCATAGGTGGAAGAGACCTAATAGCTGAAAAGTTTGAGAATACATTAAAGGATATAATATATTTCTTTTTCTACAAGAAACAAGGTGGGTACACACCATCTTACGCCTCTCTATTAAACAGATGGGAGAAGTTATGGTTCTCAAGCGAAGTCTCAGCTTACGACATTATGACAGAACAGCATGAGAGTGCATATGGCAACAATGCTAGTCTTACTACACGAGCTGCAGCAGTTTTGCTTTCTTTCTATGAATCATTTTCTGATTCTTCATCTATACCTATAGCTATAAATGAAGAATTTGTTATACCGTTAACTCCTAATGTAAAAATAAAAGATAGATTTGATATCATACTTTCTCATAATGGACATTATCTTGTTATGAAATTGATGTTTAATTTCAAAAATAATCATCAAAATATGTATCAAGTTGATTTTAGTTCCTTGTATGCAGCTTTTGCCCACAAGAATCCAACTAAGGTAGCAAGTCTTAAGGTTGGATATTGCGACCTACTAGGGTCTAATACCGACTTTCAAGAATATGAAATACTAGAAGATGATTTAGTAGCATTAAAATTTTGGAGTGAAGAGATAAATGATACAGAAAAGTTTATTCCACGAAGAGGCCTAACTTGGTACTGTAAGAAGTGTCCATTCGATAAACCATGTTCAAAATGGACACCGAATACAAAGGTAGCTTTAAATGTCAAAAAGTAGATTAGGGATCATGTTAGATCAGGAAAAAACAGATCAGCTAAACGCCATAGCTTATTCCTTTAAAAAAACACCAGAAAAATTTATCAATGATATAATACAATCGACATATGACAAGATACAAATGTTAACATTGAAATGGGATGATGATGAACAATAAATCTATTTTAGATGATCTATTAAAGGATGAGCCGGTATTCAATTCTAACGATGAAGAGGATACTATATTATCTCCTCTAATAACCGAGATTAATATGATTGAGAATCATGGTATTAGGTCTTTTGTAAGATCAATATTAATTCAATCTAAAATGTTTTGGTCTATACCGTCAAGCTTTTCTGGCAAGTACCATCCACCTGATGAACACAACTATGGAGGAAACGTTCTTCATACAAAAAGAGTAGTAAGAGCTTCTAAGGTTATAAGTGATTCATACTCTCTAACATCAAGTGAAAGAGACCTTGTCTACGCTGCATGTTTGTTGCACGATGTAACTAAAGGAGTAGGAGATCCAGATTCTGAAGATCCAAAGTCTTTTGTATATGATCCACTTCATCCTTACACTGTGGGGATGTTCGTTAAGAAATGTCAAGAAAATGATAAGAAATATTCTTCTGAATCTAGTTCTTCAACATTATTTATAGATGAAGATACGGTCCAATCTATAATGAGATTAGTAAGATGTCACCTTGGTCCTTGGTCTCCAGTCCCTGAAACTGTTCCTGTAACTTACCTTGATATAATAGTTCATATATCAGACAACTTAGCTTCTAAACTGCACTATGTAACTGATGGAGATGACATAGTCCAAGAAAGATGGACCATAGGTAAGAAAGAAGAATAAGATGAATAGCGACGACGTTATGTCCGCTAGGACTATCGCCATAGAAAAAATGGAGTTTTACATACAAGAGTCGATATACTATAGGTCTTATAGCGAGCATATGAATCAAGATTTAAAAGTTGTCTTGTGGAATATAAAAGACAAAATTGGAAAAGCCAAAATAGAATGAAAATATCATCAGAGAACAAGTTTTACTCTAAATGGCAGTATGTTGAGTTGGCAAGATACATACCTAATATTAAACGTGTTATTAGAGAAAAAGATCAAGATGGAAATATGCTTTATGATTTTCGTAGGGTAAAACCATATTCAGATAAATACGACAATACTGGAATCTATACTTCTGTGTGGAGATTTAACTCAGAAGATTTAGAAACAGCTATTAGATTTGGTTCTCTTTATTTTGATATAGACAATGACGACATGAATATTTCATATGATGAAGTTAAAAAATTATATTCTCATTTAAATAAATTTATTCCAGATGAATCTATTATAGTTTACTTCACTGGTAAAAAGGGTTTTCACATAGAGTGTGAAGTAATAGCACTGGGCATAAACCCAGGTAACAATCTCCCAATTGTCTTTAGGCATATCGCAACAGATCTTAAAGAAAAATTAGAATTAACATCACTTGATTTTAGCGTTTACGATCCAAGAAGAATGTGGAGACTTGCAGGAACTAAACATCAAGATACTGGTTTATATAAAACTATTATCAGCAAAGATCTATTATTTACAAATATAGAAGCAGTTAGATCATATAGTTCAGAATACCATGAACCTATAGTAGAAGACCAAAAATTCTCTAGTACAGCAAATCAATGGTACGCCGATTACGTCCTTCAGGTGGACGATTTAAAGAATAAGCCAAGAGATGTTTTGGCTCATTTTAATCAATATGGATCTTCTGGAAATAAAACATTTTCAGAGTCAGAAAAAGTATTTGAAAAAGAAAAACTTTTAGACAAATGCCCATCTATTAAAAGATTATATGACCAGGCAAAAGAAAAGCACTACTTGGAGCATGAAGCAAGATTATTCCTATGTTCTATATTAACTTATTCAGAAGAGGGTGTACAATATTTACATGAGATATTGAGCTATTGTGAAGACTATAATATATCTAAATCTACAGCTCATATTAATGACTGGATAAAAAGAAGAGATATGGGAATAGGTGGTAGACCGTTTACCTGCGAAAGAGCAAACGCAGCTGGTGTTGGATGTGGTCAATGTTCTTTAGAGGAAAAAAATAAATGGATAAAAATAAATGGTAAGTTTTTTGAAACAAATGAAAAGTCATCACCGTCACCAGTGCGTTTTGCATACTCAACAAAAAAGGAGGTGAATCATGAATAATCAAGAAGACGATGCAGTTGGACTATGTTCCGAGTGCAAATCAGAGCAAATGGATAGTACAATGTTTAGAAGCGTTTTTGCACAGAACGGAATTGCTCCAGTCTGCAAATATTGTGGAGGAGTTGTCATAATAGTGCTTAGATCTCAAAAAGATCAGGTAATAAATCAGCTAGATAGAGAAAGAGGTCTTTAGTGAAAAACTGGACCAACCTACATAATCATACCGTATTCTCCATGTTGGACGGACACGGTAGCGTAGAGCAATATCTAGAAAGAGCTAAGTCATTGGGAATGACTGGATTAGCTACTACTGATCATGGAAATATACATTCATGGTTAGATTTTTATGATGCGGGAAAATCCGCAGGAGTAAAACCTATTCTTGGATCTGAATTCTATCAAGCAAGAAAAAGCAGATTTGACAGAGATCCAGAAGAAAGATCTGGTCCTTCAAAAAATGAGTGGGAACAAAGAGGGCCATATCATATAACTATATTGGCAAAAAATAATACTGGATATCACAATATAATTAAAATGTCGTCTAGAGCTTTTACTGAGGGTTATTATGTTAAGCCTAGAATAGATCATGATTTAATATCACAACACTCAGATGGTATTATAGTTCTATCAGGATGCCTTAACGGGGAAGTATCTCAGGCTCTTTTAAGAAAAGATTACGATACTGCACTAAAACACGCTACAACAATGCAATCGATTGTAGGCGCAGAAAATTATTTTATAGAGATTCAAAACCACGGTATTGAAGAACAATTATCCATCATACCTGATTTAATCAGACTCGCTAATCACATTGGGGCAAAAGTTGTGCCGTCTGGCGATTGCCATTATGTTCATCAACACGACGCAAATGCTCACGATATAATGCTTTGTGTAGCAACTAACTCAAATATACATACACCTAATAGATTTTCTTTTTCTGGTGATCAATTTTACTTACAGTCATATGATGAAATGGCTTCTATATTTTCTGAAGAACTTCTTAGAAATACTATGCACGTTAACGACATGATTGACGTTGATTTAAATTTTGGAGACATACACTTTCCTAATTTCCCAATTCCAACGCAAGAAACATCTGTAGATTACTTTGAAAGACTAGCTTGGGATGGTTTAAAAAGACGATACGGCAATGAATTACCTCAGCACATAGTTGAGAGAGCTAATCATGAAATAAAAGTAGTTAAGGAAATGGGTTTTCCAGAGTACTTCTTAGTTGTTTCCGACTTAGTTAGATGGGCCAAGGAAAATGACATTAGGGTCGGATGGGGTAGAGGATCTGCTGCCGGTAGTGTATTGTCCTATGCTTTTGATATCACTAACCTAGATCCAATTAAGTTTGGTCTTATGTTTGAAAGATTCCTTGTAGAAGGAAGAAAGTCGATGCCCGATATCGACTTAGACTTTGACGATAGGCACAGAGATAAGGTAATTGAATATGCGCGCACAAAGTATGGTAGTGATCACGTTGCCCATATATGTACGTTTAACAGAACCGGTGCTAGACAGTCGATACGAGACGCTGCAAGAGCTCTTGGATATGATTTCTCTACAGGTGATAAAGTATCCAAACTAGTTCCACCACCAGTACTAGGTGTGTCTAAGTCACTAAGAGACTGCATGGACGTTTTTGAATTTTCTCAATTATACAATTCAGATGCAGATGCAAAGATAGTCATAGATACAGCTTTTGGTTTAGAGAACTTAGTTCGCCAAACTGGCATTCACGCTGCAGGTATAGTTATATCTAAAAATGAATTAACTGAGTATCTCCCTATCATGAAAAAAGGAGTAGATAGCCCAATAGTAACTCAATGGGATATGGGTAGAGTAGAACAATGTGGTCTACTTAAAATTGACTTCTTGGGGTTAAGAAACTTAGGGGTAATAGATAACTGTATAAAGTTAGTTAAGAGAAATAAGAATATAGATATTGACGTAGACACAATCCCAATTGATGATCAAAAAACATACGATCAGCTAGCTAAGGGTAATGCTGTAGGAGTTTTCCAGCTGGAGTCTGCTGGTATGCGTGAACTCATGGTTCAATTGCAGCCACGAGATATCCAAGACATCATGGCGTTGATATCACTTTACAGACCAGGCCCAATGGGTTCTGGCATGGATAAATTATACATAGATAGAAAACACGGCAGAAGTAAGATTGTTTATGACCATCCTAAATTAGAAAAAGTATTAGGTCCATCTTTAGGTATCATGTTATACCAAGAAGATGTTCTTGGAGTATCTAGAGAGTTAGCTGGATTTTCTTCTGCTGAAGCAGATGATTTGCGTAAAGCTATCGGAAAAAAACAAATGGATAAAATTTCTTTGTTTAGAAAGAAGTTTGTAGACGGATGCGTAAGCGTTTCTGGAATATCTGAAGATAAAGCTAATAAAATTTATTCAGACATTGAATACTTCGGTGGTTATGGCTTTAACAGAGCACACGCTGCAAGTTATGCAATGATATCTTACGTCACTGCTTATCTAAAGATGAATTACACGGCAGAATATATGGCAGCATTGATGAGCTCTGTAGTTGGAAATAAAGATAAACAATCTTTATATCTATCTGACTGCAGAAAACTTGGGATTAAAGTAAGAACTCCTTCTATTAATAAATCAGGAAAAGACTTTAACGTATTAGATGATCATAATATTATTTTTGGATTATCCGCAATAAGTGGAATTGGTGATTCAATCGCAGAAGCAATAATAAATTGCAGAGATGAAGATAAGCCATATGTAAATATGTATGATTTCTTTAGAAGATGCGATTCAGCAATCTTGAAGAAGTCAACCTTAGAACACCTAACCTACTCTGGTGCCATTGATGAGCTGATATACGTAGATGAAGAATTGGATATCAATAGACAAAATGAATTGGCAATTTTAGAAAAAGAAAAAGAAGAGCTAGGGATTTACGTTTCTAAGCATCCAATGGAGGGTATGGCCGAAGTAGTTCGACCAATGATAGATAAAGAGATTATTGACCTATTTGATATCAACAACGGAGCTAATGTAAAAATAGGTGGAGTTATAACAGGCGTTAAAAAGATAATAACCAAAAAAGGCCAAAAGATGTTTAAGCTAAATATTGAAGATCTGTCTGGTGAAATTGAAGTTATAATATTTCCAAGAGAAGCTAAAGACATCCATGATAACGAATTTTCCCAAGGAGATGTTGTGGTTCTTGCTGGGGCTGTTAGTAGGGAAAATGATGACGAACAGTCTATCGTTAAAATATTTTATAATAGTTCACAAAAAATAGATACAGATAAAGCAATAAATACAAAATCTATTAAGCTTATTCTTTCTAATCCACCATCATTAGAACTCGTGAAAAAGCTTTATGATATAATAGAAAATGCAAATGGTTCTGCAAATGTTTATATTGAATATATAGAAGATAATCGTAGAATAGTCTTTAGATTTAAAAAAACAACATCATTAAAAATTGAAGATAACCTTAAAGAAATAGTTAAGATAGGAAACTAAAATGACATTACCAGGAACTTATGAAAATCCAACAGATAAACCATGTTGGACAGTATGCTTTTCATGTAGCAGATGTGCCGATAAAGGCAGATACACCAAGTGTAATAAGTGTAGCGGAAGATATGATCCACTTGGAAAAGTTGATGCAGACCATGAGGACTATTGTGATTGTAAAAATGGAAATCTTAGATGGAAAACACAACAGGGTAGATTGATTATGACTAAATTTACCACTAATCCATTTAAAGGACAGGTTAAATACGAAAAGCAGTCGGAAGACGAAAGAGACTGGGATTCGTACGTAAATGATATGAGAGAAAAAATGGATAACCCATACTTCAACCCAATTGTAATAACGGAGGACTAAGAATGTTAAGAGGAGAAGCTGGAAGAATAGTAAAAGATAACGTAACGCTCATAGAATACGAACAATCTGTTGTTGGTTTTTCTAATAATTACTTTTTGCAAGTTGGAGTAGTTGGTTTACATTTTACTGAAAAAGAATTAAAAAATCTTTACACAGTACTTAATTACTATGTTAATATAGAAGATTTTGCAAATTGCGCCATCAAAGTAGGAGATGAAGATGTATCCATACCTTGAAGATGATTTCATGGAAATTGGTAACACCGGATGGGTTCCCGTAGGTGAAGGTTGTTTTGTCAATAAACACACAGGCCATACCATAGACGAGCTTGGTAGAGAACACGACAAACTTGGTAATATAGTATTTGATCCAGCTGATGAGGAAGATAATAACGTATGATACTTTTGATTATGGGTTTGCCAGGTGCTGGTAAAACTACTTTAGCTAAAGAAATTCTTGATAGAACTGATTTTATCCATCTAAATGCTGACGATGTAAGAGCTGATTTAAATTCAGATCTTGGTTTTTCTAAAGAAGATAGAATAGAACAGGCCAGAAGAATGGGTGCAATGGCTCGCCTATTGAATAACCAAGGGTTTTCTGTCATAGTAGATTTTATTTGTCCAACTAAAGAAACAAGGTTAGCTTTTGGTAAAGCTGATTACACCGTATGGGTTAGCAGAATAAATGAAAGCAAATATGCCGATACCAATAGCGTTTGGGAAGATCCGACTATTTACGACTTAAAAATTAATTCAGGATTGTCACCAGAGGTAGAAGCTTCTTTGGTAATCGGTGCAGCAAAAATCTACGATTGGAAAAAACCTACCACTTTACTACTAGGAAGATATCAACCTTGGCACGATGGGCATTCTGCGCTAAAAAAGGAAGCTCATCTAAGAACAGATCAAGTTGTGATAGGTGTAAGAAATACTCATAACACATCAGAAAAAGATCCATATGATTTTAATCAAGTATCTTCTTTTATCAAAGAGAAAGAAGAAAACTCTTTTGTGGTAAAATTTCCAAACATTACAAATATTCTATACGGAAGAGATGTTGGTTATACTATTGAAAAAGTAAATCTAGATTCATCTATAGAATCAATTTCTGCTACAGCTATAAGAAAATCTATTAAGGAGAAAAGTTGATTAAGATTAGGTCATTAGATGAGTTAACTGATTTAGAAAAATTATCATTAGTAGACTTTAGTTATTCTAGATTAGATACGTATAAGATGTGTCCATCTAAATACTTTTATGCCTATATTCAAAAGGAGCCACGTTCATTTAACGAACCAGCTGTTCTTCGGAAATATAGTTCACTCTGTATTGGAAGAATGTTTAGAAAACGATAAAAAAGTAGATCATACAGAATTAATAGATTCATATGTATCTAACGTAGCTATATACGATCCTGAAAATAAGATACCACAAGAACTTATATCTGTTGGCAGTCAAATACTAGACGAGTTCTACGATGAATATCAAGATGTTAATTTTAATATATACGATAAAGAATATGGTTTTAGTTTTGTTATTGGAAATTATTTTGTTGTAGGCTATATGGATAGAATTGACTTCATAGGTGAAGACTCTATTAAGATAATAGATTATAAGACTGGAAAATGGGAAGTATCCCAAAAGGGAATAAAAGACAATCTTCAATTAGGTATATACGCCCTAGCTTTGTCTCAGGTATTTCCTGATAAGAACATAACTGGAGAGCTTTATTATTTAAGATCCGGTAAGAGAAAATCTCACGACTTCTCTAAAGAAGACATAGAAAATGTTAAAGTTAAATTAATAGAATCTATATTAGAAGTTGTGAACGATAATTCGTTTCATCCAACAAAGAATACCTTTACATGCTCGTTCTGTGAGCACGCTAAATCAGGAGCGTGTAATACAGGAGTGTTTAGGAATAAACAAAGAGCAAAAGCTTAGACATTAAAAAACCCCCCCTGGATTTCTCCAGAGGGGGTTTTTAGTAAGTGGAAATTAGAAGCTAATTTCGCTTTCTGTTACTGGGAACTGAGCAGCGTTTGCTGCGAGATCGAAATCTGAAAATTCACTAACAACCTTAGTGGCTTCTTGGTGGGTGTAGCCAAATGTGGTTAGGTCATCAATGATTCCCTCGTTCATTTCGGTGATTGTATTGCTGATGAGTGTTTCTAATGTTTTGTTCATATTCTGAATGATACTTTCTTTTTTTGTGATTTGCAACCTTTTGTCACAAATTTCTTGTTTTTTTTTAATTTATACTTTATAATGGATCATAGTGAATATTATTACGTATAGAGGATACCATGAAAGACCTAGTTATTATCAACCCAGAAGAATATTTTCTGGAAATTTCTTCTTTAAAAAAACATCCTAATTTCAAAAAAGCAAAGACCGACAAAATGGATGAAGAGATAATAAAAGAGGTCGCCCCAAAAAGAAATGGCAAGGGTAATTCATACCAACATACTAACACTTCTTTCAGAGAAGATCTCGGCATGACACTGAGGTCTAACTGGGAAGCTAACTTTGCAAGGATACTTAACGCATACAAAATAAAATTTGAGTTTGAACCTACTGTATTTCCTTTTCCAATTCAAAAACGGAACGAAAGCGTATACTCCAGATTTTTTTATCAATAAAGATGATTCATGGATAGAACTAAAGGGTTATCTTGATGATAAAAGCAAGATAAAGATAAAAAGATTTAAAAGGTATTATAGAAAAGAATTCGACAAGTTAACTTTTATAATTAGCAAGTATTCAACTAACGCTAAAGAATTTGCCATGGAACTAGAAATTCCTCAAGTCATATTCTATGAAGACATCAGAAAAATTTATTCTAACAAAATTATTAATTGGGAAGGAAAATAATGGCAGCTTATAAGGAGCAGTATTATAACTTAGAAGAACAAGAAATGCAGGATCTGATAGCTAAGGCTAAAGGTCGGAAGTCAGAAAGCACAACTGGAGCTTCTGCAGGTTTTTAATAACTTTTTAACTAAGTATACAACAATGTTATATCACGGAAAATACAACATCAATGACTACGACATAAGAAGATTTATTTCTTTATTTATTAAAGATTCCTACGTAAGGTTTGCCCTTATGAAGAATCAACTTAATTCTGGTGGATACAAGCATGTAAACGAGTGCATTCGACGGAATAACTTACATGGCCAAGAGATATGGCGATGAAGAAGACGTACGTCAAACAGTTGATATGACATTTTTTCAATGCATTACCAGATATCAAAGAAAAGATTCCGAAAAAGGACCAATTCCCTTCAGTGGATTTCTTTACAGTTATTTTTTCTATCTATTAAAAAAGAACGTAGATACACTTCTCATCGATCAGTTAGGAAGAAAAACATTCCCATTATTAGACGATGAAGCTAATGAGGATGATCAAGACAGTTCAGCACCGGGATTCAAAGCTCCCCCACAAGAAAATGACATAGAAGATGCATTGGTTACAGAAGATGTAAATGAGCTATGGGTATTAGGGGAAACATGTGCAGCACCTTTTAATGAACTAACGGTTCAAGAGAGGCAACTTCTTAAATGGAGATATATCGACAATCTAAGGTCAAGCGAAATAAGCAAGAAGATAACAGAACATCCGAATACGGTTAGGGAACATTTATCCAAGATAAGAGCAAAGATCAAGGATATTGTGATAAAATCTAATCTAGAAGATATTATGTATCTCTTCAAGGCAAAAGAAGGTAAAAATGAACCTGCAATCAATGCAGAAATTGAATGATCTTTTAGCAGAATTTATAGATCCACAAATTAAAGAAGTCATAGAAGCTTACGCATCTGGCAATAAGAATGGGGATTATTTCATTACTATTCCAGATATGGATTCAATTGATCTCACGCTATCAGAGTTAAGCTCATTAGTTGCTAGAAGCTCCAATGTGTACGGTCGAGTAGCTCGCTTCGCAGGAATGGCTAGAGCTCAATACAAGCTCATTGAGGGCCGTTACAAGAAGGTCTACAAGGCCAATAGGGTGGGCAAGAACGAGGCTGAGAGAGAAGCTAACGCTCTTGAGGCAGCTGATAGTGAATACATGGCTCTGGTGACCTCTGAAGCCATCGTAAACCTAGCAGAGTCAATGGAGTCAGCTGCTAGAATCTCCTCGGAATCAACTAGAAAGCTCTTAGACAAAGCTCAATCTATGCAAATAGCATCCTCTAGGGAATCTAAAGGATATTACTCTGAATCTGACTTTAGCACCTACTAGGAGAATCCATGTATATTGCTCATTATAAATCCGTTCAAACTAAAGAAGAGTTTTATTCAGAGAAAAAGGGAGATTTAAATTTCCCAATGCAAGTAGAACTTTCTGGTCAAAGATTTCTTTTAAACTCTACTTATATTGCTAGCTCCCCTTCTCAAGAAGATAACATAGTGAAGATGGCAAAAAAATATAATATTAAATACAACGTTAAAATTAGCTAAGGTTGTTAAGTGATTATAGAAGTTTTTTGCGATGGAGCATCAAGAGGACAAGGGCAAAAAAAAATAGGAGAAGCTGCTTGCGCAACGACTATCTATAGAAATAGAAAAAAGATTGCACAGTTTGCTAGGGGTCTTGGCTCAAGGAGTAATAACGAAGCTGAATACGAAGCCGTAATAGCTGGTCTATTAATTTGTTCCATGGGTGATTTATTGAATCCTGTAATCTACACAGACTCAGCTGTGGTAGCTAATCAAATCAACGGAAAATGGAAATGCAGGAACGATTCCTTATTGCCCTTGTTAATGACCGTTGAAGATATAAGAGATGAATTTAATTTCAAAGTTGTACAAGTTGAAAGATCATTTGTATGGGAACCCGATGCTCTTGCTAATGAATTTTTAGATACTTTAGAAAAAAGAAAAACGCCCAAAACAAAAGATGATGTGATATAATCTTGCTTATGATTAACCAATACATAAGACATCAAGACCACCCAATAATTATAGGGTTAGCCGGTAGAGCTGGAAGCGGTAAGACCTCAGTTGCTGAGAGTATTGTGCCAAAAGGGTCTCTGGAAACAAATAAGTACGGATTAAAATGGGATCACATCTTTTATGCGATTCCTCTTTATGAATTAGCATCTGCTAAAAAACTCATACAAGGGAATAATGAAGCATCTAGAAGAATGTATGCAATTCATGAGGTTCTATATGAAATATTTGGAGGATCTCCAATAGGCAATGTTCCACACTACCAGGATTTAACTAAAATGGTAGAGCAAGTGTTCTCTATGCCAATAGAGCCAGAGGGCATTAAGCCTAGATCCTTCCTTCAAAAAGCTGGAGACATATGTAGGGACTTTGATCCTAATTGTTTCGTTAATTGGGGAATAAGAAAAAGCTATCAAATATATAAATCAAACATCAAGTCGTTTTTTGCTGAATCTAAAGATAATGAAGATGCATTAGTCCCACAAGTAGTAATTCTTGTATCCGATGTTCGCTTTGTAAATGAAGCAGAAGCTATTCTCAAGCAACCAAACGGAATAGTTATTTGTTTTGATGCTTCTCAAGAAACATTAGACGAAAGATTAATGAAAAGAGATGGTAGACTTATGGATGAAGCTCAAGCTTCTCACAAGTCAGAACAATATATTGAAGAGATAAAGAAGATAGCTACACTGGTAATCAACACCGATAATATGAACGTTGAACAACAAACACTCGAAACACTAAAGCAAATAGGAATTAAAGAGGAAGTAAATGCCTAAGATATCAAAATCAGCCCAGGAGCAATCCACAGACGCACCACTAGACCAGGCAGTGAGTGCATTGGCCGGAGAGGTTACTATCAGTACGAACCCCGTTTTTATATGCGGAGTTAATAGAAAGGTTAATATAGGAAATTTTGAGAACGTTGACGTTTACGCAGCGATCTCCCTACCCCTTTCTGAAATGTCTTTAGATGATAAGGAAGCCCTATCGGAAGCTGTAAAAGAAGCAGCTGCCTATGGATTCGGTCTTGTTTCTAGAGAAACTGGCGAAAGATATCAGCTAATTAAAGATACACAACAAGCTAAATAATTTTGTCAAAAAACTTGCATATTTAAATAATATGATATAGACTATAGTCTGAATTAATTCAAAATAAAGTTAACTAAACGAGGTAATCATGATTAAGAAATTAGCAAAGAAAGTAACTGGTCTTCTTTTAAAGTTTAAGAAGAGCAAACCTTCAAATGTACAGGATTCAGTTATTAATTCAATAATTGATACAGTAGTTGAAGATGTCCAGGAAATTGCAGAAGTAGCAGATGTTGCAGCTGAAAAAGTTGTCAAGACTGCTGTTGAAGAGGGCAAAAAAGTAGTTGATGAAGCTAAAAAGAAGGCTCCTAAACCAGCTGCTAAGAAGCCCGCAGCATCTGCACCAGTTAAGGGATCGCAGAATCCAAAAGGCAGACCTAAGAAGTCAATGTAAGTTATTCCAAATAAAGTTCCCCTTATATTCTATATATAGGGGGAATTTTTTTGTTTTTACATTACTATACTTAGATGTCTAGCAGTATATTTTTGGGATTTTTATGGCTAAGAAAAAAGAACTTTTTATAGGTGGTTTCCCAAAAATGGGAACTACTAATTTTAGAGGAATTTTACAGCCTACTCCTAAAGTTACTAAAACGAGTATAACCAAATTTAAAGGAAAAAAAACAAATGGCAGCAAAAAAAGTATCAACAAAAAGTGATTCAAGCAAGAATCCTAATAAAGACTTCCAAACAGGTATGCTATGGCTGAACATAAATCCTGAACCAAAAAAAGGTTCTGGAGTTTCTAAAAAAACATCTGTTCCAAAAAAAGCTTCTAAGAAGAAGTAATCCCTAGTGGATTCCGCAATTTTAGTTTCTTTAATAGCTGCAATTGGCGCTATATTAGCTGCCTTGGTACAAAAGGGAAGAAAAGAAAATAAAGACGACCATAATGTCGTTGCAAGTTTGCTTGTAAATGTTAAAGATGATATTATACATTTACATAAAAAAATTGATCATTTAGATGATCAAGTTGACAAGGTCGACGATAAGATAGATGTACATCTCAAATCTCATCGTGGAAAATAATACTAGTATTAATACAAGGAGAAAATAAAATGGCAAAGAAAATGTCAGCAAAAGGTGGAAAAGGTCTTTCAGCACCGGATCCAACCGCAAGCGCAGGTCAAGCAAAGATGGGCGTTCGTCCTATCAAGAATATCAAAGGCAAGAACATTGAAAAGAAGGGCCCATCAGCCCCTAAGCCAGCAGCATCTGCTGGTCAAATGAGCATTGCAAAGCGCCCAATTAAGAATACCAAGGGCAAGATTATCGGTTAATAGCATTTGTGCTATAATATAAAATGTGGGTGAGGGTGGTACTATGATGGTATCACCCTTACTTATTTACTTTGGAAGGAATTAAAATGGCAGAGAAAAAAAATTGGATCCAGGGAGCAATCAAACGCCCAGGAGCATTTACTGCTAAAGCCAAAAAAGCTAATAAATCCGTAGCTGGCATGGCGTCAGCAGTTACAAAAAATCCATCAAAATATAGTAAGTTAACCGTACAGCAAGCAAATCTTGCTAAGACTCTTAAAAAAATCAATAAAAAAGGAAAATAAAATGGCTTTCATGAAGAAGAACACAGCTAAAGTTACAGCTAAAAATGTAAATAAAGTTGATAATACACTGCGTAACGCAGGTAAGAAAAAAGTCGACAATACAACAGACGGTGCAAAGTCAGTTCCAGATGTAAAAAAATGGACCGCATCAAAATCAAAACCTGAAACATTTTCTTCAAATAAGAAGATGAAGAAGCCTAGTAAGTAAGAGGTATTATAATGAAAGCTAAAAAAGCATCAAGTTCTTTGGCCAAAAAGGCGGCAAAGGGTTTAAAAGCAATTCCGGCAGCTCAAAAAAAACTTCCACCATTCCTTCGAATGGGAGTAAAGAAAAAGTAAAATTGGCATACGGTAAGAAGTATTTTGGAACTTACCAAAGTTAATATAAGGAAATATTATGACAAAATCACCAGCGTGGCAAACAAAAGCAGGAAAAAACCCTAAAGGTGGATTAAACGCCAAGGGTAGAGCTTCCGCTAAAAAAGAGGGTATGAATCTTAAGGCTCCAGTAAAAGCTGGAGACAACCCAAGACGTGCATCATTTTTAGCTAGAATGGGCGGAATGCCAGGTCCAGAAAAAGATAAAAACGGCAAACCCACAAGATTGTTACTATCATTGAATGCTTGGGGTGCCAGTTCAAAAGAAGACGCTAAGAAAAAAGCTGCTGGTATCTCAAAGAGAAATAATTCAAAAGGTAAATAAAATGGCAAAAGATAAACAAGTTTGGGATACTCCAAATCCTAAATCAAAATCAAAAAAACTTGCACCTAAAGCAAAAGCTTCGGCTAAAGCAATGGCGAAAGCTGCAGGAAGACCATATCCAAATCTTATAGACAATATGAGAGCAACAAAAAAGAAGAAGTAGATGTCAAAAGAGACAGGCGATTCCTTCAGTGGCTTTATGCCAATGATAGATCAAATACAAATAACAAAAGAAGCAACAATGCTTAACACAGAAGGTGAGCTCGTAAAAGCGCATACATTTAACGTTAAGGCAAGAGATGGATCAGATTACGTTTTCAGTATTGATAACTACGATCTGATGCGTCTTTCTTTTTTGATAATGAAAGTTTTAAACCAGGATTAACATGCAATATGTAACGTTCTTCACACTTGTTGTTATGATGTACGTTTCTTTTCTTTGGAAAAAGTAATGGCGGAGAGGGTGGGATTCGAACCCACGGAAGGCTTTTAAGACCTTCAACATCTTAGCAGGATGCCCCATTCGACCTAGCTCTGGCACCTCTCCCTGTGTTATAATTGTACCACAATATAACAGAAGAGAGACATATGAGCGAAACAGTTTGGACTTGGCTCCTATTTCTAATGGAAATAGTTGGAGTAAGTGGATCATATTTGATCGGGAATAAAAAGTGGCAGGGACACCTTGTAGTAGCTCTTCATTCATTTCCTTGGTTTATATATTCTATAGTATTTAATAAACCGGGGTTTATAGCCATGTGGGCCATGTGGCAGTATGTTCATATTCGTAATATGTTTAAATGGAGAAGTGAAAGTGTCAAATAAAAGAGTATCAGTTGTATTAACTAGTTATAATAATCCAAAATATTTGCGTAGAGCTATAGAATCAGTTATTAATCAAACGTATGATAACTTTGAGCTGATAATAGCTGACGACAATTCTTCTGAAGAAACTTTAAATATCAGTAAAGAGTATGCTAATCATTCAAATATAATTTTATTTAATTCAAATGTTAAAGAAGAAGATAGATTAAAGACAGCTAGATATGCTACCCAAATAAACACTGGAGTAAGAAGTTTTTCTACTGGTGAATATCTTATGTATTTAGCAGATGACGATTATTTCTATCCAACTATGTTAGAAAAGATGATGTCGTATGTAGATAAAACTGGACATGATATTGTTTTTTGCGCACAGCATGTAAAAGATACCGATGACAATATCGATGGTGGTGGAATAGATGGTAGAGGAGTCAGATTCTTCAATGAACCACTATCACGAGGTGCAGATAAACTAGATCACAACCAAGTGATGACAAGCCGTGCATCGTATGATGCAGTAGATGGATGGAATGATGAAGCTTGGTGTTGGTCTGGAGCAGACGCAGCTTTTTATGATAGACTAGAAAAAGCTGGATATATTTTCTATCCAATAGATACTAATGAACCACTTCAAGCTAAAATGTACAGAGAACATTCTGTTCAATGGAATATGGCCAATGGACTAACTCCAGTTGGAAATGAGGATATAAATGTCAACTAATTTTTGGGCAGTTGGGATGGCTAAAGATGAGGGTGATATTATTGATCACACAATGTATCATTTTGCTGCAAACGGTGCTGCAGGAATTATAATTGCAGATAATCTTTCAAAAGATGATACTAGAAAAAAAATGGAAGAAGCTAAAGCTAATATAGCAAAGTATAATCCAAACATTGAGGTTATAATTTTAGAAGATAACGTTGTAGCATACACTCAATCTGAAAAAATGACAAACCTTGCTTCCATGGCAAAAGCTCATGGAGCACAATGGATTATACCTTTTGATATTGATGAGATCTGGCATGCATATGACAAGACGCTGCAAGAAGCTTTTGAATTATTGGATCAAGATGGAGTAGATGCCTACAAAGTCTTATATACAAATCATTCAATTACAGAATTTGATGAACCTGCAATCTCTCCTTTTCACTCAATGCAATGGAAGTGGAATCTACCAACAAATCATAAGAGTTGTTTCAAATTTAGAGATAACGATAACTTTGTAAGAATCTCAAATGGAAATCATTTTGTGCAACATAATGGTTGGGACATTGGTTCTAATATAAAGACTGTATTAGATGATTATGGTCATGATAAAATTGTTTTTGGTCCTAAATTAATAGAGATTAGACATTTTCAATGGAGATCAATAGATCATTTTATGAAAAAAATACTCAATGCATATGAATCATGCAAGGCACTTGGTGAAGGAGCTGATCTATATAACGGTGCAGCCTGGGAAGAACATTTTAAGATATATGAATCAGATGGCCTAGAAGGTTTAGTGAGCTTTTATGAAAAAAATATATTAGTAACCGGAGATACTGGAATACTTATACATGATCCAGCTCCAATAAAGGAGTTATCAATATGAACAAAATATCATTAGTTGTAATTACAGACGGAAGACAGTCTTGTATAGAGCAGACTATAGACCGATTTAATGAAGTAATTAATTATAGTTTTTTTGAAAAATTAATTATCAATGACTCTGGAGACCCAAGATATCATGATTTTTTGGTTAATAGATTTCCGGAGTTTAATGTAGTATCACATGAACAAAGAAGAGGTTTGGCTGGAGCTGTACAATCAGCTTGGTCTTCTGTAAATCCAGAGATAGATTACGTTTTTCATTTAGAGGATGATTTTCTATTTAATAAATCAATAGACATAGCACACATGTCTTTCTTATTGAAAACAAATCCACAGCTTGTTCAAATGGCATTAGTCCGTGCTTCAGTTAATCCCCCAGAGGAAGAAGTTGGTGGATTCGTATTCCAGCACCTTGAAGACTACTCTCAAAAAGAAGATTACTTTCAACATGGTCGATTATTTACTTTGAACCCCTGTTTATATCCTATGTCTACGGTTAAGATGGGTTGGCCAGATCACGGCGGTGAATCTGAGTTTACAACAAAAGTTCATTCCATAGATAAAGATTATAGATTTGGTTTTTATGGAAACATATACGACGAACCACTAGTAACCCACATAGGTGGAAGAAGAAGTGAAGGTTGGTTCCTTTAGTGGATCTTATAATTATTCGGAGCTGGTGGTCACTCTAAGGATCTAGAATACTTAGCTTCTTCTGACAAGTATGAATACTGGAATGTCATAGGACATCTAGATGATGATCCATCGGTAAATAATGGTAACCTACTAGGTGATGTGTCATTTGTGCATTTTTTATTAGATAAATATCCAAATTTAAAATACACCATAGCTATTAATTCCTCTAGAATAAGAAGATATATAGAATCAAACATAAGAAGACTTGATCGAGCAGCAAATCTCATACATGAAACAGCTGTAATTGGAACCCAGTGTCAACACAAAAACGGACTGACTATGGGCCCATATTCAGTTTTAACCACTAGAGTAAACCTTGGTGCACATGTTCATGTGAATACAGCTGCATCTATTAATCAGTCAAGTACAATAGCAGATTATTGCACCGTAAGTCCTGGAGCTAGAATTTGTGGAGATGTCAATGTCGGAGAAGCTACTTCTATAGGGGCTGGTAGTGTTATAATTAACTTTAAAAATGTAGGATCAAACTGCACACTGGGGGCAGGAACAGTCGTCATAGATCACATATCAGATAACGCTACTGTTGTTGGAGTTCCAGGTAGAGAGATCAAAAGATTCGGTGAATACATTTAGTCGTTACTATTACTAACACGATAGTATATAAGGAGAATAATTAAAATGGCAAGAAAATACACTGGAAATACAGACGGCAATTCGGGCAAAGCACTTGAGGGAACGCAGAAGCTTCTTGAGCTTTGTGGCAAAAGATGGGGCTTTACGAATTTGGGGATTTGGGCAAACCGCTCGATGAAAAATCCTAAAGCTGTTGCTGGTGACCCAAAGTGGCTTAGCGTTCATGCAACTGGTCGTGCAGTAGACATGGGTTATACAGACCGTAAGAAAGCACTTGAGGCATGGGACTGGTTCCTCGAACACAGTGCAGCTTTGGGGATAGAAGAACTTCATGACTATGCATTTGATGCAAATGTAAAAGATAAAACTCTTGGCTGGGGTCGTGGATTTCGCTGCTCAAGAGGCGAAGGAGTTGCTGGGGTAAAAGTTTACGATGCAAATGACAATGCCGGGTCACAAGGCGGGCATTGGTTGCATTGTGAACTCTCTCCAGAGATGGCAAAAGATGCTGCTAAGTTTGAAGCAGCTTGGCGTGCACTTCCAAAACCAGGTGCATGATTAAACTTATATTTTGTTTAGCGATAGTCTTATCAATGTTTGCATTTCCGCTAGCGTTGATAAGAATTATCTTTGATGGCATTAAAGACTCTGATCCAGACATCGAAATAGATTAAATAACACTACTATTAAATCTATATATATAGATAGGACTTACTAACATGAACTTAACACACGCCGTTATTGAACTTAGCGATATTACTCAGACTTTACTAAGCGATGATGGAGATAATCTATATTACAATGTAGATTTAACAATCCAAAATATAGACCAAGATGCTAATGTATATATTGGTGTAGATGGTGTTTCTCCTTCTTCTTTTGGAGTTTTATTGTATCCTGGATCAACTACTGCTTTTGGAAAACTTTCAGAAGATGACAAGATTTATGCCTTATCAGATGTAAATGGTTCAAAAGTGGCTATATTTAGATCAAGCTCTATTAGCAAAGCGATAAAGTAAAATGGCTGTTTCATTTGGAAGTGGTAGATTTGGCGGAGGCGGCGTCAAGGGGCCCAAAGGCGATCCTGGTAATTCTATTAACTTTAAGCCAGCTGTAGGAACTGTAGCTGCACTTAATGTATTAACTGGAATGATGGAAGATGATGCCCGTGTGGTAAATGAAAACGGTCATGTTTACATCTATAATGGACTTGCTTGGATAGATGGTGGTCAGTTTCTTGGCCCAACAGGACCTACAGGACCAACTGGCCCGACTGCTGGAACAGCAAATCAAGTTATTTATAAAGATGGATCCAATACTCCTACTGGTTCCGCCAACTTAACATTTGATGGAACAAACCTAAGTGTTAATGGAAATATTAAAGCGATGAATTCAACAGGTAATGAAGGCGGAGAAATTTTCTTAAACAAAGCAGCTGCCAATACAACCATCGATGGGGTGGTTATTGATGTTTATCAAAACCGTCTACGTATTTTTGAAGCTGGCGGAACTTCTCGCGGTGCATACATTGATTTAACTACTGCAACTGCTAACGTAGCAACAAACCTTCTCTCTGGTGGCCCAACTGGACCCAGTGGTCCTACAGGTCCAGCTGGGGCAGCAAGTACGGTCCCTGGCCCAACAGGTCCGACTGGCCCGGCAGGTGCTACTGGCCCAACAGGTGCTACTGGCCCAACAGGTGCTACTGGCCCAACAGGTGCGA
>Ga0194048_10000210_pt1 | contig 26708 bp, 25 predicted proteins | sample JunL225m_MetaG_FD_161685 | JGI IMG/M metagenome (GOLD analysis project Ga0194048, IMG submission 161685) | Anoxic zone freshwater microbial communities from boreal shield lake in IISD Experimental Lakes Area, Ontario, Canada - Jun2016-L222-5m | ecosystem: Environmental > Aquatic > Freshwater >...
TTTAAAGTGGATTCGAGAACAATGGAAAGGCACCTTGACTATTAAAGGTGTCCAAAGCATTGAGGATGCAAAGAAGGCAGCGGACTACGGCGTCGATGCTGTTCTGCTCTCTAATCACGGTGGTCGCCAGCTTGACCGAGCTCCTGTTCCACTTCACCTTATTCAAGAAGTACGCAAAGAATTAAAGAGGGATCTAGAGGTGCACGTAGATACCGGCATCATGCACGGCGCCGATGTTCTTGCCGCAATCGCTCTCGGCGCTCAATTTGCCTACGTAGGTCGCGCTTATTTATATGGTCTTATGGCTGGAGGACAAGCTGGTGTTGAGCGATCGTTAGAAATTATGCGGGGCCAAATGATCCGTTCTATGAAATTGATAGGTGTTGAAACGCTGGATGAACTAAATCCAAGCCATATTCGTATCCTTAACACTCATGCTGGGCTTGGAAAGCTTCCAGAGTAAGTAACTTTCTTAATTCGCCGATTAGTTGTGATGGATCCTGTAAGTGTAGGTTCTCTAAGCCACTTAATTTATTCCACTTTTTATGAATAAACTCTATTTCGCCAACCAATAAGTGTGAGATTTTAAAGGGAACTGTAGTTATTGTCTGGCTAAATTTTTCTCCTCCAATAGTAAGCGTCACATGTGCCGCTCCCATCGCAATCTCTCCGTAATTAATCATAATTTTACAATCGGTATTTATGTGTGGAGAGAATTCAAAAGGGTTATTGCTCTTAATAAGTTCGTGCATAATTTGAAGCGGGTCCCACCAAAAACCGCCACGTGAACCATCAAGTAAACCTGCTAAATTCTTAGACAATTCAATGGTAACTAGATCGGGTTGGCCATGTTTTTCAAGGAGCACTAGAACCGCGGATATAGCGCTACTAACGAAACCAGTAGCAAAGAAAACTCTGAAATGCAGCGTATCTGTCCCCGAAAGAATCACTTTTCTGCGTTCTTCTTCGGTTGCTGGCTCTAATATTTGTGGGGAGAGATTAAACATCTGCACGATTCCACGTGGGCCTTGCCAAATATCTTCGATAATCGGTGCGCCCATCTGGGCAGATTTCACTGAGGTTATGGCTAGGGCTACAGCTGCTGTTCGATTAGATTGTGCGGCACCGATTCGTTCGAATCCCGCTTGCGGTGATCCTGACATATTAGTAAGTGTCATTTTGATTGCAGCCAATTTTTGCTCAGACGATAAATTTAGATAATGTGACAGTGCGCCCGTTGCAGCAACTGCGCCAGCCGTCTCTGTTATGTGCCATGTTCCTCTATGAGCAGGACCAAAGAGCTTGGCTATCGAACGACCAATCTGATATCCAACGCTAGCGGATAAGATGAGATTCTCTAGGTCCCCGCCACCTTCTATGTGAGTGGCAAGAAGGACTGGCCAAATAACTGATCCTGGATGAGTGAGCACATCCCAATCAACGTCGTCTAAATCATCTGCGCTTCCCATGAGAGTGAGCGCAACCGCTGAATTAAGAACTCCGGAATAATCCAATTTTGGATACTTCTTTGAACCAGATATTGCTCCAGCAACGAAATCACAAAAAGCAAGTTGAATTAGATCAAGATTATTTTCAGGTACCGTCAATATTAAACTGTCCAAGACGGCGTCACCTAAAATTTTACTTGCCAATCGTTTTTACTTTCTTCTCGGAAACATTGTGAAAAGTCGTTGGTATTAGAATTGATCTCGGGCCTTCTCCCCGGATCAATTCCAAGATAAGTTCTGCCGCATACTTGCCTATCAGCTCTGGATTCCTGTAAACCGAGGATAATGCTGGATTTAAGAGGTCAAATAACGGCCATTCATCCAATGCAATGATGGTTACATCTCTCTCTAGTGATTTTCCGAGTTCTTTAAGAGCGTGCAAAGTACCGCCCGATGCGCCAATTCCACCGGTGAGAATAGCGGTTGGTGGATTTACAAGTTTAAATAATTTCACAGTCTCTTCTTTGGCATATTTCTCAGTGAAGTCTTTAAGTCGAATCAACTCGGGGGAGACCTTCTTCCCAGCTTCCTTATGTGCAGCTCTAAAACCTTCTAGCCTGTTTTTTGTTACATACATATCTTTGGGTCCAGATATAAAGGCTATTCGAGTATGGCCTTGAGAAAGAAGATATGCAACCGCCTTCTTGACGCCTGATGCATGATCGCTGAGCACGGAACTTGTTGTGACTCCTGGCATCTTGCGATCTAGAAGCACCGCTGGCGCTCCAAACAATTCGACGCTCTCCTTTGCACTTGCAGATGTCTCGGAAACAAGTGATGCAATTATTCCGTCGACACGTCTACTCTTTAAAATGGCAAAGTTTAATTTTTCTGAGACTTCAGCCCCTGACGAGTTAATAAGAATCATTGAGTAGTGCGATTTTCGTAATTCAGCTTCACAACTTTGAGCGATAATTGAGAAAAATGGATTCATGATATCTCGGATCATGAATCCGATGGTATGAGTTGTGCCTCGCCGCAAAGATTGTGCAAGATGGTCCGGCTGGTATCCAAGATTAACTACTGCTTTCTCAACTTTAACTCTCATAGAATCTGAGACAGATTTATGTCCGGATAAAACTCTAGAAACACTCGAGATTGCTACGCCCGCTTGGGCAGCGACATCTGCAATCTGGACTCTAGCTACCTTTTTTGATCTCAAAACGTGGCCTTTCGAGTGTAATCTCTTCGGCAATGTACACATCGCACAAACGAGCGAGAAGGATTTGAGCGTATCATATGAGCATTCTGCTAAATCTAGATATATGAGGCGCTTTTAGCGGGTTAGCTCTTATCAACCCTATATTTGGCAATAAAGTCTTCATCTAATTCCCAACCAAAGCCAGGTTCCTCCGAAAGCAAGAAGTTACCATTGTCGAGAGGTTTCTTGTTTGCAAGCATCTCCCAGAAAATTGGATCACGAGTTGGCGAGAAGCACTCTACAAAAGTTCCATGAGGAACCGATGCAAGTAAATGTGAAGAGACTTGTGCTTCTTCATGATGGCCTAATTGCACATCAAAAGTAGAAGCAAGCGCTGCAACACGGCGCCATTCAGTTGGTCCACCACCCCACGATGCGTCGTAATTACATACATCGATTGCATCATTAACCATTAACTCCCGCATACCGAGTTTAGAGATTTCGCTCTGTCCTGCAGCTACATTCACATTACCGCGGGTTCGAATATCGCGAAGGCCACGCCAATCTGAATGCCAACGGGTTGGCTCTTCAAACCAACGCAACTCAATGGAGTCTTCAATACATGCTAAGAAAGCTAGCGCTTCAGGGACTGTGTAGCCTTGATTTGCATCTACTACAAATAGAAAATCATCACCAACAATTTTCTTCGCGAGTTTTAATCTAGCAGCATCTTCCTCAGGCGGTTTTGCTCCAATTTTGAATTTCATTCCAACGGTGCCAGTTTCTTCTTTGAAGAAATTGAGTTCACGCTCTAAGTCAGCTTCGCTAGACCCGTAGTATCCACCAATTCCAATCATCGGAATGCGATCTCTAAATCCGCCCCAAAGACGCCACAAAGGTTGGTTCACTCGTTTTCCAAACGCATCCCAGATGGCGCTATCGACGCATGCAATAGATTGCATCGGAATTGCACGATCGCGTAATTGATCGAAAGTAACAGGGAGCATCGCGTTCCAAATTTTTTCAATTTGTTGCGAATCCATTCCAGTAATTGCAGGAGCAATTTCGTTATGAATAATATCTAAGACTTCGTGCTGCTCTTCATCAGTATCGGCGTTATAACTCTGACCCACTATGCCATCTGATGTGGTAATTCTCGTAATGATTGTGCAGCGGTTCCGCATCTTGTAGTACGAACCCTTGTAGAGATGCTTTAGAGGTACTTTTATCGGAATAGTCTCTATCTTCTCTATGGTTGTCATGCTTCTCCCTTAGTTAGTTTCACATACAAAAATAACGTCACCGGTTTTAATTGCAGCGTTCTCCACAAATAAAAGTTCAAGAATCGTGCCGCTCACTGGTGACGGGACCTCAACTGTTGCTTTATCAGTTTCCACTTCAAGGACCATGTCGCCTACTTCGATATGGTCACCGACCGATTTCTTCCAGGCTAATAAATAAACCTCGTCCACCGTATCGCCGAGTCTGGGAAGCTTTACGCTTGTTTTCACTACTTAGCGCTCCTATCGGTATAAATGTTTTGGAACATTGAAGCCAAGCTAGGATTTGGAGCGCTTTTACAGAACTCAACAACACCCTTTATGACCTTCAGTGAGTCTTCTTTACACTTTTCAATTTGAGCGGCGTCCATGAGCTTCTCTTTAATCAATTTATTCTCAGTCACTTTAATGGGATCGCGTTCTTTCCATTTTTCTAGTTCTCCTTCGGGCCTATAGAGAGCTAAATCCGCTCGAGAGTGCCCTGAGAATCGGTATGTTTTTGCTTCGATAAACGTGGGGCCGTGTCCAGCTCTCGCATGGTCGACGGCCTTTTGAACCCCGGCTCGCACAACATCGATATCCATACCATCGATTTCAAAGTGTGGCATCGCATAACTATCAGCTCTGTAGTGCAGATCCTCTATCGGAGTCGTAACGTTGATGCGACTATATTCACCGTAGACGTTATTGTCACAGATGAAAATAACTGGCAAATTCCAGATAGCTGCCAAGTTAAGAGTTTCATGGAATGCACCAATATTTGTTGCGCCATCTCCAAAAACAGCAACCGCAACGTCATCTGTGCCTCGAGTTTGAAAAGAAAGAGCTGCTCCGGCTGCTACGGGCATGCCACCACCAATAATTGCTGATGTAGGGAGCAGTCCTAGTTCCATATTGCTCAAGTGCATAGAACCACCTACGCCACCACAGCACCCAACAGTCTTACCCATGATTTCACCTAGAACTGCTTCGGGGCTAAGTCCAAGCGCAAGAGCTATGCCGTGACCGCGATAAGTTGCTGAAACGATATCTGTAGGGCGAAGAACTGATGCGAGACCCACAGCGAGAGCTTCTTGGCCGATACATAAGTGTGTAGTTCCTCTAATCTCACCAGAGGCAAAGAGTTCGTTGATTTGTTCTTCCAGTGTACGTATTTCGATCATACGTTCATACTGTGCAACTTTACTATCCCTTATTTCAGATCGACGTAAAATTTCAGCGCTCATGAACCTAGACCTTCAATCTCCCACCACTGCTTCGGAGTTAAACCATTACTCATAGACTCAGTTAGTTGGCGAGCTATATCTGTTGCTGTTGGAATGAATCTTGCTTCTAAACTTCCGCTATAAGGCACTGGAACATCTGGAGTGGTAATTCTAAATGGAGCAGCTTTAAGTGATGAGAAGAGCTTTGAGGTAGTTGCTGCAAGTATCTCTGAGCCCCAGCCTCCGCTAAGCGGAGCCTCTTCGACGACAACTAAACGACCCGTTTTCGTCACTGATTTAAGGACACATTCACGATCCCAAGGCACGATTGTTGCAAGGTCAATTAACTCAACATCTAGACCAGATAAGGCGATTGCTTCTCGGCAGATATTCACCATCTGTCCCATGGAAACCACGGTAATGTCTTTTCCTGAAAGCAGTACTCGAGCCTTACCTATCTCCATCTTTAACGATGTATCAATTGGGCCGCGCTCGGCGTAGAGAATTCTCGGTTCAAGAAACATCACGGGGTCTGGATCTTGAATTGCAGCTCGGAGCAAGCTGTAAGCGGATTGCGCATCGCTTGGACAAACTACCTTTAATCCTGGTGTTGCACTCACCCAGTTTTCGAGTGTTTGAGAATGTTGACTGCCAAAACCCAAACCCGATCCGCAAGAAGCACGCACAACCATCGGTACAGATAACTTGCCATTACTGAGGTAACGCATCTTTGCCGCTTCTGTCACAAGTTGGTCGAGGGCAACGCCTAGAAATTCCATAAACATAATTTCAACAACAGGGCGCATTCCCATAATTGCCGCACCAACAGCGGCGCCAGTAAATGCCATTTCAGAGATTGGAGTATCTCGCACACGTAAAGGCCCAAATTCGGTAAGCAGACCTTCTGAAGTTTTAAAAGGACCCTCGGCCTCCGCTACGTCCTCGCCAAAAATCATCACTGAGTTGTCGGCCCGCATCTCATCAGCTAACGCAGTTGCTATCGCTTGGCGAAAACGGATTTCTTTAACGCCACTCTTGACGGCTTGCTCGCTCATTATATTTTTTAACCTCTCACAGGGCCAGTCTCAACCCTATAATAATTGCAACTATCTAGCGCGTGGAAACGATACCATGCTAGAGTATGACTTTCCTACCGTGGGAGTCAAGAGCCAATAATGTACCCAGAATCACTCTCTCAAAAGTTACCTCTTGCTGGTTTGAGGGTTCTAGATGCAACGTCTAATATTGCAGGTCCTTTTGGTGGGGCTATTTTGGCTGATCTAGGCGCAGAAGTGATTAAGGTAGAAACTCCGATTGGTGATGCCGCCCGAACTATGTCGCCACAAGAAGGCGATAGATCGGCCTATTTTCACATTGTCAATCGCAACAAATCTGCCATATGTATTGATTTGAAATCTGTAGCAGGCCAAGAGAAACTGAGGGAACTCTTAGCAGAGACAGATGTTTTCCTCACTAATTTTCTTCCCGACCGGTTAGAAGCTATGCACTTGACCCCGGCTGAACTTATGAAAGTAAAGCCGGGCTTAATTTTTGGTAATTTATCTTCCTATGGAAGTAGTGGACCCGATTCAACAGTTCCTGGATATGATGCCACTCTGCAAGGCAGAACAGGGATTATGCACGTGACCGGTGAACCAGATGGAAAACCAGTCCGGGCTGGCGTTTCAGTTCTGGATATGGGCGCAGGCATGTGGCTAGCAATTGGAGTTTTAGCGGCACTGGTCAAGCGAGCTGAAACTGGCTTAGGGTCGGTAGTAGAAACTTCCCTGTATGAAACAGGGGCATCGTGGGTTAGTTATCACCTTGCTGCATTTCAGCTCAGCGGAAAGGCATCGGCAAGATTCGGTGCAAGTCATCCCGCCTTTGGACCTTATGGTCTCTATAAAACCTTGGATGGAGATATCTGCATTGGTGTTGGCAATGACAATATCTTTTCTAAGTTATGCCTCTTACTAAATCGCGAAGATCTGATTACTGATCCCCATTTTGTGACCAATGCAAATCGGGTCCAAAACGCAGCACTGCTCAGAATTAAGCTCGAACAGGTCCTAGTAACTCAAGGCGCTAAGCACTGGGCCGAACATCTGGGAAGGCAAGGCGTTCCTGTCGATCGAGTTTCCAAACCCGAAGACTTATTGAATGATCTTCAAGCTCAAGCCGTGGAAATACTGATTCCTTATCCTGACGAATCAAGCGGAATAAAGATGATTCCAGGGGTCCCACTTAAATTTGATGGAGCGAGACCACCTATTAGAAATCCAGCTCCACACAAATCAAATTAATACATTAACTGCCCACCCGAAACATTTAGCACGGCGCCGGTTATATATGACGAAGCTTCCGAGGCAAGGAATATAACTGGCCCCGCAAGTTCTTCTGGGGTTGCTAAACGTCCGAGCGGAATCATCGAAACGAATCCTGCTAACGCTTCTGGGGTTTGATTGCCCACCATCATTTGGGTGTCGACTCCGCCCGGCGAGACTGCATTAACGCGAACTCCATCAGGTGCGAATGAACGTGCTAGACCTTTCGTCATCGAGACGACTCCACCTTTACTCGCGGCGTAGACTACTGAACCACCGAATCCTCCGGTCCACCATCCTTGAGAAGAGAAGTTAACGATTGAACCTTTAGTTCCAGCGTTACGGAATGAGTCTCGAGCTGTGCGATTGAGAAAGAAAGTCGATTTCATATTGGTATCTATCTGGAAATCCCAGTCATCTTCAGTTACCTCATCCACGCTGCCACGTCTGCGCAAGACTGCTGCGCAATGCACAAATGCCGCCATGGGTGCCATTTCTTGGGCCTTTTCGAAAATTCCTGCGTGATTTGCTAACTGTGAAAGATCTAGTTGGAGGGATTTATGACCACTACCTGCTAAACCCGAAATTATTTCTTCAGTAGGGGTTCCGGGCATGTCAACCAAGAGCACTTTGGCACCAGCTTCCGCCAACCCTTGAACAACCGCCTTACCGATTCCACCTGCCGCTCCAGTAACGACAACACTTTTGCCTGCTAAACCTGAATCACTTCGCCACATGAGCGCCCCAATCTCTACTCAAGAAAATTATCTGAACCAATTCTTAAAAGAACCATTTAATATTCTTAAATAAACCAGTACAGTCCATTTCGAAGAACTCTATTGGAAAAATCGATTTTTTTAAAGGGTGGGCAATTCATGGAATCACTATTTGGAGTTAGCGGATCTAAGGTTTTGTTGACCGGCGGAACAGGCGGGATAGGTAGTGCGCTCGTTGATGGATTTCTTCAAGCTGGCGCGGATGTCTGCATAATTGCTCGCGATGTGCAGGCGGCCGAGAATCAACAGAAGACCTACGCTGACATGAAGGGAAAGTTCAGTTTCGTGAATGCTGATTTCCTATCGGATGAATCGTGTGTAAATGCAGTTACCGAAGCTACGCAGATTTTAGGCAAGGTAGATACGCTGGTTTTAGCGCACGGCAACGCTAAACCCGGGCCCGCTGTTGATACAACTCTTGAGGCATGGTCGGATCAGATTCAAGTTAACTTAACAGCGACCTTTCGCTTAGCCCAGGCTGTGGCCCCTGCAATGATCAAACGAGGCGCTGGCAAAATTATCACTTATGCGAGCATGTTGACATTTCAAGGTGGGCTAAATGTAGTTGGGTATGCCGCTAGCAAGGGCGGAGTTGGACAACTCACGAAGGCGCTTTCTAATGAATGGGCGCCACACGGGGTGAACGTTAATTCGATTGCTCCTGGATATATAAAGACTGAATTAAATCAACATATTTGGCGAGATCCTGAGCGTGAAAAATCGGTATTAGCTCGTCTAACAAGTGGGCGATGGGGCAATCCGGAAGACCTCGTTGGCCCTACTCTCTTTCTTGCCTCCCGTGCGGCAGATTACTTGCATGGAGTTATCCTTCCCGTGGATGGTGGATGGCTCTCTCGGTGAAGTTTACGGTTGGCATCGATAGCTACTCTTTTCACCGTTTTTTTGGGGAAAATACAAGGTGGGAAGAGCCGTCCCAAGAAGAATGGACTCTAAAAGATTTTTTTGATTTTGCTGATGAACAAGGTGTCACTTTTCTATCCCTGCAGACCGTTTATCTAAAAAAAGAGATAGATAATTTTAAAGTAGATATTAAGAACTGGCTCGCTAAATCCAAAGGAGAAGTGGTATTTACCTGGGGCCACCCCGATGGATTTGATGGCGGACTAAAGCCGGAGGCGCTCTTTGATGCACTGTATTTCTTACAAGTCGCGCATGAATTGGAACTGCTACAAATGCGAATCGTCCTAGGCAATCATTGGAATTTTGATATGCCCGTGCAAGAGAGATTAGATAACCTTCGACCTCTCGTCCAATCCTTATTAATTGCTGCCGAAAGATTCGGTATTAAGCTATCTATCGAGAACCATGCAGATTTTCAGTCAAAGCAAATCATGAGTTATATCAATGAGTTTAATTCTCCTTACTTAGGAATGTGTCTAGATTTAGCAAATGCCCGGAGGGTAAAAGAAAATCCGGAGCAACTCTTAAAAGAATTCGATTTAACAAAAGTATTTATGATTCAAGCGAAAGATGTCCGAGCCATTGAGGGTCACGAACACCCCACGGGTTGGTGGCCAAGTGAATTCTTCGGATCAGGCGATGTTGGCTTAAGCGAATGCTTGAACGTACTAAAAGAAAAAGGGTTTACTTCTCCAGTAGTTGTTGAGATTTCAAATCTTTTTACAGGCTTGAATGAACGCGAAGTGACAGCCCAAGCCGTTGAATACCTGGTCAGCAGGTCGAATACGTAAGTCAAAAACTGGAAGCGATTCCAGCATTAGGCCTAAAATTCCCAATCGTGTCCGCTTTGTCCTATTGACGACCCCTTATTACAGTCGTACATTTGTGGAAACGTTTCTTCAGAAGGGGAGATAAATGTTTAGAAACAAGAAAATTAAAAGAACCCTGATTGTTCCCATCTTGGGTACTGCATTGGTTCTCACACAAATGACTGGCAACACTTTTGCGGCGGGAACCAGTTTCGATCTAGCTGGACTAGCAAAAGCTTTTAATGCTGGCGGTTATGACCAAGTAGCAGCTTCACTTCTCCGCGCAGATAATCCACCACTTGCTCTTGCCGATGGAAGCACCTTCCACCTCGCAAAAAGTATTGCTGCAAAGATTAAAGCCGGTAAAGCATTCAATTACGTTGAATCAATTCAATCTAACGGAATTGCTCTCTTCTCACCTCAGTACATGATTGGCTATAAAGCTTCATGTGCTACGGCAAAGAAGTTCGGTGCAATCAACTGTAAAGAAGTTGCGCCAAACCCAGCTGGTCCAACGCAACAAGTTGCTCAGATCCAGGCACTTTTGAACACAGGCCAAATCGACTGCTTGTCCATCGAACCAACAGATTCGAACTCATTAACTGATATCACAAATGCAGCTATGAAAAAGGGAATTCCTGTTTTCACAGTTGGTGTATCAACTAACGGAAATGAATTCACAAACTGGACACAGATTCCTGATCTAGAGGGCGCATATGCTGCCAAGACACTTCTTGCTTGGATGAAAAAGACTGGAACTAAGTTGACCGTATTCTCCGCAACTGGCGGCGATACAACTCAGTACTGGGCACAACACCGCATGATGGGATTTGAAAAGGGCATTAAAGCCGCAATCCCTGGTGCTACTTTCATCAATAGTGCATCAAGCAACCAATTGAACGTTAGTTACGATCCAGCAACTACTTATGATGCATACAAGGCGCTACTAGCGGGTCAGCCAACCTTGCAATTCATCCTCAATGTTGATATCGGTGCGGAGCACGCAACTCGTGCTATTCACGATGCCGGCCTTGATGGAAAGGTGTTTGATATGGGCTGGAACGTTTCTAAGGGACAACTCGATGGCATTGGAGCCGGAACTCAAGTTGCTGCCCTAGATCAAGGTTGGGCACAGCAATCTGCATTCGGTGCGGCTGCATGCATGGCCTATTTGCATACTGGGAAAGTTGCGCCAAATACACAGCATCTGATTCCAGTCACCAAAGATAACTTGGATGCAGCACGTAAGGCATTCAACAAACTCACTGGAGCAAATAACTAAAAAGAGGTAATCGATAGTAGGGATGTTGGGCAAGTATTTTTATACTTGCCCAACTCTCTATTTCCTAGAGAGGACAGTTCGAATTGGGTATGAGCAATAAATTAATAGGCGGCCGAAAATTTAAAGTTCCACATTCAACGGGATTATTCGGCGCCTTACTTCTCGTAATGCTTGTATTTTCTCTTCTCTCGCACGGGCTATTTCTTTATGTGGATAATTTATTGGGCTTGTTGCGTTACGCAAGCTCACTTGCAATCCTGGGCTTAGGTTTAACAGTTGTTTTGATTATTGGAGAAATCGATCTATCTTTCGGCGCCTTATATGGATTTTGTACAACGGCATTTGCTGTTGCCTTCTTGGCGTGGAATTGGCCGATGTGGCTCTCTCTAGTCTTCGCTTATGGTCTGGCAATTTTCTGGGGCTCCTTTAATGCCTTCTTCACGACTATCGTTAAAATTCCCTCGTTTATTGCGACGCTAGGTTCCAGCACATTTATCTTTGGATTTACACTACTTCTTGGCAATTCAAATACATTTGCTACAGCTGCCCCACCTTTGGGTTCACACACTTCTAAAGATGCGATTAAATTCTTTAGAGGAATTTCTAATCAGGAACTCCCCGCTGGATTGCCCATGCAGGCAATTTGGATGGTTGTAGTTATGTTTATATTTTGGATTGTTCTATCTCGCAGCATCTATGGATTTCGAATCAGAGCCATTGGCGGTAACAAGATTGCTGCTGAATTGGCCAAGCTACCGGTCAAGAAATATAAATTTATTGCCTACATTCTTTGCGCAATAACAGCTGCTACCGCTGGAATTTTAGACTTTTCCTTCATTGGAACTATTCAACCTAATGCTGGACAGACCTTTTTATTTCCAGTATTTGCCGCGGTAGTTATTGGTGGAGCCAGCTTGCAAGGTGGCATTGGAAATGTAACAGGAACAATCTTGGGAGCACTTATTCTTTCTATTATCTCAAATGGCCTCTCGTTGCTTGCCTCTGGTGCATTTGCGCAGCAAATATTCCTAGGTACCGTCACGATTGGCGCTGTAGTTATTGATGTCTTCCTAAGAAGGAGACGAGCCCGCTCATGAGAGATGAGAGAGCCACTTCAAAGACCCTGAAGGTTAAAGGGGTCAGTAAAAGATATGGAAAAACCATAGCTCTAAACCAACTTAGTCTCACAGCGCGTTCTGGAGAAATACTAGGAATCGCTGGACCTAACGGAGCCGGAAAGAGCACATTGATCAAGATTTTGGCAGGAGAAGTAGAGCTTGATTCCGGAAGCATCACTATAGATTTAAATGAATCCTCTGAAGGCTCGCCATTATCTCAAGTAGCGGTCGTCCACCAAGAGTTACAGGTGTACCCCAATTTAAGCGTGCTCGATAACCTTCTTATCATTCGTGAAAATAGCGGAATGCTTCGCCCTAAGTCTTCCAAGAAAGAGTTAGAAATCTTAGAAGAAATGCGCCTGACTAAATTTAAAGATGAAATCCTGGGTGAGCTTCCACTTGCGGTAGCCCAGCGAGTCGAGATTGCCCGTGCACTTCTTAGCGACGCATTAATCTTCTTATTTGATGAACCAAATTCTGCGCTAACTCCAGAAGAGTCAGAAGATCTTTTTAGCGCAATGCATCAGTTGAAAGACCTTGGCCATATTGTTCTATTTGTAACCCATAGATTGGCCGAATTAGTAGAGCATTCCAACCGAGTGCAGCTAATTATTGATGGCAAGGCAGGAACTATCTTTGAAGGTTCGGCGCTAAATAGCGAAAATATTGCTGCTCATTTAGTAATGGAAGAGTCACGTCAGCGGGGTAATCAAAAGTCCGAGAAAAGAGCATTCGAAAGCGATTTTATTAATATTCAGAGTTGGACTCATCACAGAAAAGTATTCGAGGAACTAAATCTTGAAATACGTGCAGGTGAGATTATCGCGATAGTTGGTGTTGAGGGTTCGGGCGGTAGAGAATTAATTCGATCTCTTGCTGGGGTGGAGAACGCAGTTGGTCATGTCTCAGTTAACAATGAGAAAGTTGATCCAAAGAACGCAGGATTCGCTTTTGTAGCGGCTAACAGAGATTCCAGCGTATTTCCTAATTTAACTGTAGGAGAAAATTTAGTAATTAGACACAGCAATTCCATCTCAAACAAATATGGTTGGATATCTGGCAAGAACTCCAAAGCACAGGCTTCGCAATCAAAAGAGCAATATTCAATCAAGGCCGAATCTCTCGGCTTGAATGTAAAATCTCTCAGTGGCGGAAACCAGCAGAAGGTTGCCATTGCTTCAGCGCTTTCCACTAAACCGGTCTTAGCACTACTTGAGGAGCCCACGCGAGGCGTAGATTTAAGTAGCAAGGCAGATATTTATGCGCTACTGAAGGACCACACAAAAAGTAAATCTGCAGTAGTACTTCTTTGTACCGAAGAGTCAGAGGTATATGACGTTGCTGATCGCGCGTGTGTTATGCGGTTAGGTAAATTAGTTGGAGAAATTGATATAAGTTCTTGCGCAGATCTAGAAGATTTAGCTCGAAAGATTGCGAAATTTACAACGAAAGAATCTCAAGCCGCTAGTTGATGCAAATCTACGAAGGAGAAAAATGAAAGCGAATATCGAGACACTTGCGACAGGTTTGGGTCACCCAGAAGGTCCAGATATCTTGCCGGATGGCCGAATTGTCATGGTGGAGACTTATACAAGCAAGATTATTGCTTGGTCAGCTGAGCGAGGCATTCACGACTACGCAGATTGTGGTGGCGGACCTAATGCCTGCATGCTGGGATCAGATGGAGCGGTTTACATAACGCAAAACGGTGGCACGGTGGGCACGTGGAGAGCGAAAGTAATGTCCGTACCTTCTATTCAAAAAGCTTGGCCTGACGGCAAGGTCGAAATAATTGTTGAACAAGTAGATGGATACAAATTACAAGCTCCAAATGATTTGAGCTTTGGGCCTGATGGACGCCTCTTCTTTACCGACCCATCTGATTATCTTCCTGACAATAGAGGGCTTGGTCGTATCTTTTCCGTGAATCCTGACGGAACCGGAAATCTTTTGGAAGAAATTCCAAACGCATATCCGAATGGAATTGTTGCCGATAAGGATGGAACTGTTGTTTGGGTGGAATCCTATGACAGCGGCATTTATCGTTTACGCCCCGGCGAGAAATCAGAGAAGATTGCTCAGCTACCTGAAAATCACGTCCCTGATGGCCTAAAGATTGATGAAAATGGAAATCTTTGGGTCACTACTTTTAAAGGCGGAGGCGTAGATATTCTTAAGTCCGATGGAACGTACATTGATTTCCTCAAGACAGGTGGCGTTCCGCTCAACTGTGTATTCGAAGGTGAAAATTTAATCATTACCGACTTCGGCGATATCGATACTCTTTCAGTGGCAGAGCCAATGGAAGGCAGGCTGTGGCGAATTCCTGTTGGAGTTAAGGGAATGAAGCTCTTTCGCGGCGCGATCGGATGACCAATTCTCCAGATTCCCTGGACCCACTGTTTTCTGTGGCTGGAAAAATCGTATTCGTATCAGGAGCTGGAAGTGGACTAGGAAAAGCCATCGCCATTGGCTTAGCAGCGAGAGGCGCCAAAGTAGGAGCGCTTGATTTTGCTTCAGATCAAGTGAATGAAGTCTGCAATGAAATTACTTCTCAAGGTGGAAGCGCTATTCCATTAATAGCTGATGTAAGGGATAAAGGAGCGCTCGAGCGTTGTCTTCAACAATTAATCAAAGAATTCGGAGTGCCAGAGATTGTTGTTGCTGCTGCAGGGATAGGCCGGCGTAGTCCTGCAATTGATATGCCAGATGCCGATTGGCAAGATGTTATCGATATCAATTTAACTGGTTCATGGAATCTGGTGCGACTCTCTGCGGCAGAGATGATTAAGGCTAAAATACAAGGTTCAATGATTTTTATTTCTTCCATTGCAAGTTTGGTTGGAATCACAAATGGAAATGCAAATTATTCTGCCAGCAAAGGTGGAATCAACGCCTTAACGCGCACGCTTGCGATGGAATGGGCGACCTTGGGAATTCGAGTTAATGCTGTCGCGCCGACTCATTTTCGAACCGCAATGATGGAGAAAGCCATTGCGCTAAACCCAGAAGGCGCCGAATATTTCATTAGAAATATTCCGTTAGGCCGAATGGGGGAGCCGGAAGAGCTCGTCGGGACAATTGTTTATTTATCCTCGGCTGCGTCGAAAATGGTTACGGGAGTAGTTTTAGCTGTTGATGGCGGACATACTGCACGATAAAAAAGCGCTCACCTATCCATCTGCCGGCCGTTGAAAGAGCTCGATCGGATAACCATCGGGATCGAGTAGATAGAGCGAGCGTCCACCCTTGTTCGGCCCTTCAGTAATGTCGACGCAACTCTCACTGCGCGCTTTATAACCAAGCGCGAACATCTTCTCTGCGAGTTCATCAACTTTTGAAACATAGAAACAGAAATGACCGCCCCCAAAATCACAGGGCCGTGACGCGGCTGGATAGCGCTCAATGCCTTGGTACTCAAGCAACTCAATAAATCCCCCGCCCGGAATCTCTAAAAATGCAGCTCGAATGACGTCAAATTTGAGGTCAAGAACAACCTTTAAGTATGGCCCGTTGAGAATTCGATCAAATTTTTGAACAAGCCCAAGTCCGTCACGATAAAAAGATAGAGATTTATCTAAATCTCTTACCGTAATTCCCCCATGAAAAAAACCTATAACTTCGCCCAATTTCTCCTCATTTCTGTAGTTAGTAACTACATGGTGATTCCACCGTCTTGGCTGAGAGCCTGACCAGTGAAATAGGATCCTTCGTCAGAGATTAAGAATGAAATAAGTCCGGCAATCTCAGATGGACTAGAAGTTCTTCCTAAGGGAACAGAAGCCAATCGTTTCGTTGAAATCTCTTCGACCGAGATACCTCTTATCTCAGCAAGACGTTCTAGGACCTTTTCTTGCATCGGTGTATCAACTATTCCGGGACAGATTGCATTTACGCGCACGTTCTTAGGTCCAAAGGCATAAGCAAAAGATCGAGTCATGGACAAAATCGCGCTTTTTGAAGATGCATAGACCGCAGTCTCTTGTGTAGATGTAAGTTTTGCCGATACCGAACTCAAATTAACAATGCTTGCACCGCTTGGCATTGTTCTTCCGATACGGCTCACCAGATCCCAAGGAGCTTCAACATTTACGGCATAAATATCTCTAATATCCTGAACCGTAAAATCTAGAAGTGGTTTTAAGCGAATTAATCCTGCTGCATTAACAAGTGCTCGAGCCCCATTGCCGGCTTCTACAACTTTGTCTCTATGTTCAGCAATGGTTAGATCTGCCACTAATATCTCAACACCATCGAGTTCTTCCATATTTGCTCGGTTTATATCAACTGCAATAACTCGCATGCCGTCATCTCGGAGACGTAGCGCCGCAGCCCTTCCAATTCCGCTTGCCGCGCCAGTTATTACGACCGTTCCACTCAAACTCTGCTTCGGGGTCATATCAATTTCCTATCCCTAGAAGTTATAAAGCTTGGTTGCGTTTCCGCTGGATATAGCTGTCTGTTCCGAGGTACTAAGCGATGAGATGTAATCACGCATAAAATCGATGATTACAGAGTAGGAAACGTATAGTCGGTCCACCGGCCAGTTCGATCCCAATACACAGCGGTTTGGCGTAAATATTTCGACACAGGCCTCTGACCACTTACGGAGAGATTCCTTGGTGAAATATGGATCCGTCATAGGAAGTCCAGAAATCTTGACTGTAACGTTAGGGGCTTGGGCAAGTTCTTTCATGCCCTTCTTCCAGTTAGCAAAGTATTCGTCATCCCTTTTACGAGGGAATCCCAAGTGCTCTAGGACTATCTTCAAATCAGGGTGTCTGCGAGCAAGTGCTAAGGCCGCACCCATATTTGGCCATTCACAATCAAGATCAAAGACTAAATTGTTCTTTGATAGTATCTTTAGTGATTCTTCGAACTGAGAATTAATCTCACCTTTGGCAAGCATTACTTCTGCATTGAAATCTCGAATTCCCGCAAATATTGGCGATTCCATATGTTGCGCGAGTTGAGCGGGAGCGGATTTGTCTCCAAGTGGCGAGTCTCCAATTTGCCGAATCGGTACGGGACTGCGTTTAGCCATTTCTGTGATCCAGATAGTTTCAGTGACTGGATTGGGCGAACCAATGGCAGCTTGAACATGTACGAAGCCACTGATGTCAGAGAAACGCGCCTCTGCCCAGAGATTCTCGATCACAAATGCTTCGGACTTGATCGCATCAATATTTCCCAGAATCGGGTGCACAAAGTCAGGAGCTAACCACACCCACTTCATTTCAGGATGTTTAAAATCCCAGAAGTGCATATGGGTATCTAAGATTGGAATTGACTTACTCATTTGTGTCTTCCCTTTCTTCAGTACGGGGAGTACGATTTGGAAACGATACCATGCAGGAAATACAGTACATCTGTAGTCCAAAAATGAAAAGGGTTTCTATGAAGATTGTAAAAGTTGAACCAATCCCAGTGGCATATCCAGAGCCCAACGACTTCAATGCCGAACGTTATCTCTGCCTCGTCAAGATAACTACCGATGAAGGAATCGTAGGTTGGGGAGAATCTATTACCCAGTTTAAAGAGGCTAATGGTGCTGTAGCGGCCCTAATTTCTGGACTCTCAGAATTTGTTGTCGGTCAGGATCCGATGAATAACGGAGCGATTTGGCGCGCAATTAAAGAGCGCTACTGGTGGTACGGCTACCGTGGAGGTTTGGCATCGTATGCACTCTCTGCAATAGATATTGCATTGTGGGACATTAAAGGTAAGGCGCTAGGGGTTAGCGTTCTTGAATTGCTTGGCGGACCAGTCCACGAGAAGTTGCCAGCTATCGCCTCTGGCCATGCCCATGATTCATCGATTCCTAAAATGGCGGAACAGGCGCAAGGCTGGTTGAGCACCGGACTACAAGGTGTAAAAGTTGGATTTGGCAAAAGAGGAAATGCTCACTTGGGTTATGAACACGATCGCGACGTTGAATATGTTAAGCAGATGCGCGAGGCAGTTGGTCCTGATAAGAAATTAATTATTGACCTTGGATATGCAATCAAGTGGGATGTTGCCACGGCAGTAAAGCGCGTACAAGCGTTTGATGATTACAACATAGATTGGATTGAAGAGCCACTAGGAGCTTGGGATCCAGAGGGATACCGCACTCTGCGCGATAAGACTAAATGTCTGATTGCATATGGAGAGCGCGAGTGGAACACCGATGGTTTCGATGCAATTCTTGCAACAGGAACCTGTGACGTCTTCGGAATCGATCCTGGTCGCGCCGAAGGCATAACAGGCTTCGTAAAAGTGGCGGAACGTGTGCATGCCCATAAGCGTCAAGCAAACGCCCACGCATGGTCCTCAGCCATCGTTTCCGCAGCTTCACTTGCCGTGAGTTTTTCAAACTTAGCGTTCAAACTCTTTGAATTTAAGCCTTTGGATAACCCAATGCAGAATGAATTAATCACCGAACCTTTCACACATAAAGATGGTTGGGTCTACCCTCCACTTGGAAAGCCTGGTCTCGGCATTGAAGTTATAGAAGATGTAGTGAATCGTTACCGTCAAACCTTCTAGGAGAAGATTGAATGCTAGGAGAGGATCGAATGTCTAAAAAAGGTCTAGCACTAGTCACAGGGGCTAGCCGGGGAATTGGTCAAACAATTGCGATTGCATTAGCTGACTCCGGTTACACAGTAATTGCGGTTTCACGATTAGGTACTAGTGAGAATATCTCTGGTGTTCATTCGTTGACCTGCGATGTAAGTGATCCCAATTCTGTTGTTGCTCTTGCCAAGAAAGTAAAAACTGAATACGGGACTGTTACCGTACTAGTGAATGCAGCCGGAGTTTTTGGCCCAGTTGATTTGATTCATAAAACTAATATGAATGATTGGGCGCAGACAATCATGATTGATGCAATTTCACCCTATTACCTTATTCATGAATTTCTTCCTGGCATGTTAGAGAATAAATGGGGACGCATTATTAGTTTGAGCTCTGCTGCTTCTTTGCATCCTCCAGGACCTCTCAATAGCGCATATGGAACCTCCAAAGTGGCACTGAATCAACTCACCCGCCATGTAGCTTCAGAAATTGCTGGCTCTGGTGTAACAGCCAACGTTATGCATCCAGGTGATGTAAAAACAGATATGTGGAAAGACATTAAGGAGAAATCTTTAGCACTTGGTGAACTCGGTGCGGGTTACACAGCTTGGGTAGATTGGGTAGATAAGACTGGTGGAGATGACCCCAACAAAGCCGCAAAGCTAGTTTTAGACCTTGTTAATATTAAGAGCAATGAAATTAACGGAAAATTCTGTTGGATCGAAAACCCTCTTCAGTCTCCAATTCCAAGTTGGGAAGACCTTAATGAAGCGCAACCCTGGAATTAGTTTTCCCTGAGGTTTTCTCAACTACTTATACTTAGGAAATGCCACCGTCAAGAGATAGCCATGGTCAAGCCAGGTATTGATTGCCTTTCTTCCATTCAAAATTCCCACCTGGCGAAATTGCTGTAAACTCTACTCACCACTTGGAGACGTCGCATAGCCCGGTCGAGTGCGCCTCACTGCTAATGAGGTTGAATTATTTAACCAAGTATTTTGAGGCTTAATAAGTATGCGAGACCATGACGACGGTTTTTGTCGATAGGACTTTAAGTACTTTTTTGGCGAGGCGATCAGCCTGGAAATGGTCTAGATATTCAAAAGGTTCATCGAGCAAATAGATCGGGGTATTGCGCATCAACATTCGGGCCAGCTTGATTCGTTGTTTCTCACCGCCCGAGAAGTTGTAGCCAAGATTGCCGACCAGCGTATCGAGCCTATCGGGAAGAGTGTGAAGGAGTTCGGCTAACTCCACGATCTCTAGGACTTGTTCGATCTCGCGATCGCGGGCATCCGGATTGCCGATCCTAATATTTTCATGGATTGAAGTTGCAAAGAGATGATCATCTTGCAACATGGTGGTGAAGATATTGGAATCAAAGTGCGATAGATCTTCATGATTAATCAGAATTTGACCCGAGAATTCAATTTCGCCAATCAATGCACTGAGCAATGAAGATTTACCGCCGCCACTCTTTCCTTGAATAACTAGTGGGTGACCTGGTTGTGCGACACCAGTGAATTGAGGGAGTGTCACTCCATCGCGAATTGGTTGAACATCGAGAATTTCAAGAATGTAGTGATCATGGGAATGATCCCTGTTAGGTGGGTTTTCAAAAATAATTTTCTTGAGAGTAGGTTTCAAAGCGGTGCGGGCATCGAGAATCTGTGCCAAATGTGAAAATGCAACTGGTAACGAACTAAGCCCATCAAATATTGCAAGTGGCAACAAGATAATGACGGCGACATTTACCCCAGCCAATCGCCCCTCTTGAAAAGCGTTAAGGGCGGAGATGATCATGATGACCACAGTAAGTCCGAGCCACTTTGTGTAGAGCGCTGCACCAAGCCCTGCTCGCTTGGCATTTGATCGCTCAATTCGAGCTATCTGGTTTTGGCGATTATCGATCTGTGAGATCAAATCTTTGCTGAAACCAAAAACGAGCGACTCTTCAATTAATTCAGAGGTTTGCAGAATCTCATCGAAGATCTCACTCTCCAAATTTCGCTGCTGGCGAGAACCAGCAGCGAAGGAGGAGAAGATGGGAACAATGAGAGCAGCAAAGAGAAATAGCCCTCCGAGAATCAGGCCGGCTGAAGGCAATAAGCAATAAGTAATACTGACTCCAGCGCATCCGGCCAAGATCACCGAAGCCCATGGAGATCCAACCCGTAACCAGAGATCTTGAAGCGTCTCAACATCATTAACTACTTGTTGGAGAATTGCTCCTTTGCGGATATCTAGAAGTTGCGCGTTCTTCATCGCTAGGAAATTCTCATAGATGCGTACTCGCAAATTACTTTGAATTGTCAGCGCACCTTGATGCTCCAGAATTCGGCTGGTGTATTTCAGGAGACCACGCGAGATGCCAAATGTACGTACCCCAACAATTGCCACTTCGAGCACCATTACTGGGGGACGAGTGGAGGCCATAGAGATCAGCCAAGCACTTGTTCCAAGTAGTGCGATTGCCGAGAGCAGTGAAGCGGCACTGAGCAGAATTGCGAGCAGTAATTTCTTCATCGCGCACGCGCCATATCAATTGTGGTGTGCGCGGCATCTGCAAGAAGTGGTCGATGGGAGATCATAAGAACGATTCGGCCGTTGGCTGCCTCGCGCTGCACTAATTGCGAGATGATCGCCTCGCTCGCATCATCGACTGATGCTGATGGTTCATCGAGAATGAGCACTGGCGATTTCTTCAAAATTGCCCGAGCCAATCCCACTTTGCGAAGTTGTCCAACAGATAGCCCTTGTTGAAGTTTTCCGAGCTCGGTATCTAAACCGTGATTGAGGTCGGCCAAATCCAATCCGACATCGCTCAGAAGCTGAGTGAGTTCAGCATCAGTTGCTAATGGTGAAACTTGGCGAAGTGCCTGCGAAATTGTTCCGATTGCAAAATGTGGATCTTGTGGTAACCAGGAGATCAGTGAGCGAAGTGATGTCGGATCAATATCTTCTAACGCAAAAGTTCCTTGCGACGTGCTGATTGAAACTTCGCCAGATGTGGGCGATAAGAACCCCAGCAGAATTTTTACCAAAGTTGATTTACCAGATCCAGATGCACCGATTAAGGCCTGGAATTCACCGCTCTTAATTTGTCCAGCCGGAATATGAATCGAAGTGCGATCGGGATATTCGACTGTGATTGCGCTCCATGAGATGGCGGAGATACCCTCGATCTTTATGGTTCCGACCACTTCCTTGTTATCTAAAATCGCATAAATCTGATTGAAAGCTGCAATTCCATCTGCGGCAGCGTGGAAATAGCCTGCGACTTGGCGAATTGGCCAATAGACCTCGGGGGAGATGATGAGAATAAATAACCCAACGCTCAATGTGAGTGAGCCACTCACCAATCGCAGACCAATCGACACTGCGAGCAGTGCAACTGAGAGGGTGGCGATTAATTCAAGTGCAAGCGATGAGAGGAAAGAGATCTTGAGTACTCGCATCGTCTCTGCCTGGTACTCCGCACCGACTGCTTTGAGTTTCTCGGTCTGCAAGTCAGCGCGTCCATAAACTTTGAGCGTTCTCATACCTTTTAGAAGATCAGCAAAGTACCCACTAAGGATTTCTAGACTCTTCCAGCGCTTCATCGTTACAGCGGCCGTGTATCGACCGATCATGGCGCCAAAGATCGGGATGAGTGGAATCGTAAATAGAACGATAATTCCCGATTGCATATCTTCGGTAGCAATGGTGATGCCGACCATGACCGGAACGATCGAGGCAATAAAAAGTTGCGGAATGAATTTGGCAAAGTACCCATCTAGATTATTGATTCCACGGGTCGCAAGTACGGAGAGCTGCGTCGAACCCATCTCATTGACGGTACCGGCTCCTGTAGTGAGCGCTTTATTAAGCAATTGGAGGCGCAATTCGTTGCGCATGCGGGAGGATGCGATAGCACCCAGCCATTCGGTGAAGTAACTCAAAATTGTGCGGGCGATGAATACAGCAATAAGTGCGATCAATGAACTTTTAATTCCAGCAAAATCTGCGTGCTTCTGGAAGATGCCAACAATAATTTTCGTCAATAAATAAGCCTGTGTAATAGTAAATACTGCAGATGTAATTGCGATTACAACTGTCAGGAAAAGATAAACGCGGCTACTTCGCGCGTAGCGAAGCAGCCGCGGATCTAGAGGTTTCACGAATTAATAGAGTCCAATACGCCAACTTCTGGCTTGTAGATCTGGTTTGGATTAATTCGCTTGCGGAAGACCCAATATGTCCAACCTTGATAGATCAGAACAAGTGGGGTCATCACTAAGGCAACAACTGTCATTACCTTAAGCGTGTATGGAGTAGATGAGGCGTTGAAGATATCGAGTCCAACTCCACCAGCATCAATATTTGGCATCACATTTGGATAGAGGCCAGCGAAGAGCGTAATTACTACAAAAGCCGTAGTAACTGCTGAGAAGAAGAAGGCCCAACCTTCACGAGCTTTCATGTTGGCGCCAAGTGCCGCAAGCCAAGCAACAACAACGATTGCGCTACCAACAACAACTAGTGTCTTGTGGGTAAGGCTGATCATTGTCCAAGAGAGGAATGCGACTGCGAGAACAGCAGTAACAAGGCCAGTCTTCTTTGCCAGTGCGTTGGAACGCTCACGGATAACACCCTCTGTCTTAAGCGCTAAGAAGAATGCGCCATGTGTGACGAAGAGGAAGAGTGTGGTGAGTCCACCGAGAAGTGCATATGGGTTCAAGAGATTGAAGAATCCACCGGTGTACTCAATATGAGCAGGCGTGCCAATGTTTGCAAGTGGAACACCGCGAACGATGTTAGCGAATGCCACGCCCCACAAAAGTGCTGGAACGAAGCTGGCAACAACAATTGCGTTATCCCAACGATTACGCCAATCCATTGATCCGTACTTGCTGCGATATTCAAATGCAACACCACGAACAATGAGAGATACCAAGATCAAGAAGAGCGGTAGATAGAAACCACTAAAGAGAGTTGCATACCACTCAGGGAAGGCAGCGAATGTGGCGCCTCCTGCGACGAGTACCCAGACTTCATTACCGTCCCAGATTGGTCCAAGAGTTGTAAGAATCGCACGGCGTTCCGGTTGATTCTTCGCAACAACTTTAAGCAGGATTCCAACGCCAAAGTCGAAACCTTCGAGAATGAAATAGCCGATCCACAGAACGGCGATGGTGATGAACCAGAATGTATTTAATGACATTTTCTTTACCTATTCCTTTCCGGTCCTAGTAGGCCATCGCTAGTGGCTTGTCATTTTCTTTATGCTCAACTGGCTTCTCAGTACCGACGCGAATGGTGCGGAAGAAGAGTCCAGCTTCAATTACAGCAAGCACGCCATAGAGCGCAGTGAATGCGACCAAGGTGAAGAGCACGCTGCCGCCACTTACTTGTGGGCTCACAGCATCACTGGTCTTCATTAATCCAAATACGATCCAAGGTTGACGAGCGCCTTCGGTGAAGATCCAACCGAAAGAGTTAGCCAAGATTGGAAGGAATGGAAGGGCGATCATGGTGCGTACAAACCACTTTCCACCAGGTACTTGGCGGCCTTTACGCATGAGCCACAACACCATGAGTGATAGCAACGCTGCGAGTGCACCGAAGCCAATCATTAAACGGAATGACCAGTATGCAAGAGGAATATTTGGCTTGTAATTGCCAGGACCATATTTCTGTTCGTATTCCTTCTGCAGATTGTTAATGCCTTCAACAGTTCCGTTCACATCACCAGTAGTCATAAAGGAGAGAACGGATGGAAGTCCCATGGAGAAGACGGGACGAGAACCATCTAGTGATCCAACAGTGAGAACGGAGAATGGAGCATTAGCGCGAGTGTCATAGAGCGCTTCAGCGGCAGCCATCTTCATTGGTTGTTGCTTAGTCATAATGCGAGCATCCCAGTCACCGGAAGCTCCGACGATCAAGAATGAGATGACAACGGTAACTAGACCAATTTTCAAAACTGGACGAGCAACTTCAACATCGCGCCCACGCACGATCATCCAACCTGAGATTCCAGCAAAGAGAGCGCCGGCCGTCAGGAATGCGGATGGGATGGAGTGGAAGAACGCTGCGACTGCTGTGTTCTGGAAGAGCACCGTGAAAATATTCTTCAATGTGGCGCGACCATTAACTACTTCATATCCGACTGGATGCTGCATAAATGCATTTGCTGCCAAAATGAAATAGGCGGAGAACAAAGTTCCAGTAGCGGCCAACCAGATTGTGGCAAGGTGCATTCGCTTAGATAAGCGATCCCATCCGAAGATCCAGAGACCGAGGAAGGTGGACTCCAAGAAGAATGCGAGGAGACCTTCCATAGCGAGAGGTGCGCCGAAGATATCGCCAACAAAGCGGCTGTAAGAAGACCAGTTCATTCCGAATTGGAACTCTTGCACAATGCCTGTGACTACACCGATGGCGAAGTTAATAAGGAATAACTTTCCAAAGAATTTAGTTGCGCGTAGGTACTTCTCTTTATGAGTTCTAAACCAGGCGGTTTGCAAACCAGCTACTAGAAATCCAGAACCGATAGTGATCGGTACGAAAATAAAGTGATAAACAGTTGTGATGGCGAACTGCCATCTAGCAATTGATAGAGGGTTCATAGGGTTTTCTCCTTTTCTCCACTGCTAATTCTCCCCTTGGATCAAATGCAATAGGGAGCTTTTAGATTCCTATGAGTGCTTGCACTAGGCTTATCTATATGAGCTTCACCACAAATGATGCGAAGGAAAGTTGATGGAACAGAGCGCTTCACAATTTGCTTTAGCGATCGCAGATCCAGCGGTTGTGGTTTTGGATGTGCGCACACCTGATGAATTCAGCGCTGGCCATATTGAACGCGCGATCAATATTGATATTTATGCGCAAGATTTTGATGCCCAAGTCGGAGCACTCGATCGCCAATCCACCTACGCCGTTTATTGTCGCTCTGGAGTGCGGTCTGTCACGGCGATGAATAGAATGACCGAACTTGGTTTTAATTCTTTTTACCATTTAACTGATGGAATTCTTGGCTGGATTTCCTCCGACCAGCCAGTGGTCCACTAGAAAGATTCGAGGTAGATATGTGTAGTGCAGTTCGATGCGATAAGTGCGGAAAAGCTACCTGGGCTGGTTGCGGCGAGCACATCGAAGAAGCGCTAGCTCCATTTGCTGAAGATCAACGCTGATTACTAATCACCACGTGATTAAGAAATGTCTTAACAGTGCCGGAAGAGTTTTTGTTAAGACTTTAGGTGGCAAAGAGTATTCGGCATATGTCGATCGCCTGGGAAATCATCGAAAGTTAGGCTGGGAAGTATTGGAACTACGTGGTCCTAGGGATGGTCACTTAACCCAAAATTGGGAGACATCAATACTTCGAATGTTAAAGAAGCGCGGGGCAGATTTATCGAACAGCAAGATTGCTGGCAAATTCGATGGATATTCCGAAGCGTGGAGCAAGGCAACATTTCATGCGACCTCAATAAAAGAGTTGATGAGGCTCACGGAAGAATACGAAGAAGGCCATTAATCTGCCCTAGTTTTACCCTTAAATTAGCGAAAATTACGTTTAGGTAGAAGGTCTAATGAGCGTGTAAACTCACTTAGCACAAGGAGACGTCGCATAGCCCGGTCGAGTGCGCCTCACTGCTAACGAGGTAAGGGGTTAAACCCTTCAAGAGTTCAAATCTCTTCGTCTCCGCTCTTTACATTCGCATCTACCTATGGAGCACCTATGGAAAATATCGAAGCATTCAACAATCATCTCCCCGTCAAGGTTCGTTTTGGTGAAGGG
>Ga0194048_10000214_pt1 | contig 26521 bp, 31 predicted proteins | sample JunL225m_MetaG_FD_161685 | JGI IMG/M metagenome (GOLD analysis project Ga0194048, IMG submission 161685) | Anoxic zone freshwater microbial communities from boreal shield lake in IISD Experimental Lakes Area, Ontario, Canada - Jun2016-L222-5m | ecosystem: Environmental > Aquatic > Freshwater >...
TTTTGAGACAACGTCCGGGCGCCCGCCGGCGGCGAACGAGGGCATCTCCTTGCCCTTGACCGCGGCCTTGGAGGGGGCGTCGGCCTTCTTGTCGCCCGTGGGCTTGACCTTGGTCATCCCGCCGGCCTTGAGCTTCACCGCCGCGGAGGGGGCGCAGGCCTTCTTATCGCCGGTGGGCTTGACCTTGGTCATGCCGCCGGCCTTAAACTTTGGGAACTCCACCCCCTTGACAGCGGCCTTGGAGGGGGCGTCGGCCTTCTTGTCGCCCGTGGGTTTAACCTTGACCATCCCACCGTCCTTGAACTTGTTGACCGTGCCCTTCTCCTTCTTGGCGCGGCCGCCCCGGCGGAGCTTGGAGAGGTCTGTCTTCGAGCCCTCGTGCTCCTGCTTGTCGTGCATCGAGAAGGCCTTCTTGACGATCTTCTTGTCCTGAGCCACGTCCTGCGAGTCCTCTGTGGTCTCGCTGTGGCGGCTCTTGTAGACCGACCCACCCTCCTTGTAGCAGTTAATGTCGGACTTCATCTTGGGAAGGCAGTTAAATTCTTTCATGGTAACCTCGAGGTTAGTGTTTGTCGGATCGCGGAGTGGCCTACTCCTATAACCACTTATGCAAAAAACGGGGTGTTTTCGCCCCTACTTTGTAAGAAAGAGTGCCACCTCGAGGTGCCGGCGCCGTGTCAGCGCCTTGGGCTTGACCCAGCGCAGGAACGCCCTCCCGGCGCCCTCCTCGTCCCCCAGATTGATTCGGCGGACGACCTCCGAGCCCTTGAACCTGTCCTCCCCGATGTTGAAGCACAGGGAGGCCATGGCGTCGAATTGGTTCTGGTTGTAGACGACCCAGACGGCGCTCGATATGGCCAGCTCGCACTTAGCCAAGTCGTACAGGAACAGCTGCAGCACCTCGGCGTCGCTCAGGGAAGCCCTCAGGAGCCCCCGCTCGCCCTTCTTGATGTGGTGCCCCACCCCGGTCGTCCAGTTGCCCTGTATGTCCCTGTAGGCGCTGTTTCGGAAGCCCTCGAGGCGGGTTATGAACTCTACGGTTGTGGGCTGTATGCCGGCCCTAGTTGGTGGCTCCTCCACGGGTTCCGTGGAGCCGATGAACATCGAGGCTAGTACAAATCCAATGACGAGTACCGTCAGACCGGGCTTGAGCACGGGCACCTCCCATGTAACCTACACCCGACACTAATACAAAATTAGCGCCGGGAGTCAATCACCTTTGAGGGATATTGCCCCCGACGGGGTTCTTGGCACCCACTGGCGCCGCGGTGCCCACCAGCGTCCCCGGGGGGAGCGCGGTGGCCGTCCACGGGCTCTCGTTCATGGGGCCGAGGCAGTCCGCCAGCGTCACCCCGTTGACCTTCTTGGCGCGCTTACGGCACAGCATGGACCACTGGTTGGCCATCCCACCCCCCGGCGCCGCCGCGGTGGTGAAAGTGCGGATCACGGCCGGCTTGACGGCCCACGTGGGGGCCTGCGGGTAGCTCGTCTCGGTGGAGAAGAGGCTCCAGACAAACCCGGCGGGCGCCTTGCAGGAGTTAAACATCAGGCTCATGTCCGCGAAGGCCTTCCCGTTCAGCACGGGGCACACGGAGATGCCCTGCTGGAAGGTGTTGCCCTTCACGACGACGGTGTTCCCGGTCGGGGCGGTGGGGCTGGCGGCGCACAGGGCGTACTCGCCCTTGCATATCTTGAGGCTGAGTGGGTCGGCGATGGAGAGCTGTGAGGCCAGCATCAGGAGGGCGAACAGAATAATCTTAGGCATATTTCCTCGTTCCGGTTTTGTCAATAATTAGTGCGCTTCGTCTCGGCGCGTCACTCAGGGTGTTTGGCACCGAGATATGGGTCCAGCTGTCAAACTCGCGTATGACCTGATCGAAGGGGAGGCCGGACTGGGTCACGCGCCGCACCACCTCGTCCGGGGTCATGCCGGGCACGCGGAGGTCTGCGGCGCAGCCCAGCCTGTGCTGGCTGGTGTCCTTGGAGCCCACCGCGTCATTGACGGCCTTGGAGCGGTAGGCGGAGTTGATTAAAATTGGTTTGTCCCCGAGGAGGGTCTTAAGCTCCTCCAGCAGTACGGCGAGGCGCCTGAGGTTGGCCAGCGCGCGGTCGTCGGGGGTGTTGTCGAGGGCGCGGTGGTCGGTGCGGGTCAGCTCGGCGTAGCTGAAGTGCTCACTTAGCTGCATTACCTGTTACCCTCAGCGCCTTTAACTTTCTCCACCGTCCTGTACGCGCCAAGACCAAGCATTCCGAACAAGACGGTCATCAGCGTATCCATCTCTAACTGGGGCGGCAACGTCCAACCAAACAGGTTTTGCATTACCCAGCCTAGTATCGGCCTAGCAATCACTTGGTAAAACAAGCCACCCGCACAAGTCCAGCCAACCGCAGGTCGCCACCCAGAAATAAACCAATTAGGATTAGCGGCCTCTACAGCATTTACGCCAATTTGAGCCTTGGCAAGATCGGTAGTCGAGGCAAGTTTTGCAAGTTCCCCGTTTTGCTCCATACGAGCAAGTTCTAAAGTTGCGGCTGCTTTAGCTACAGGATCAGGAAAAAACCGATCAATCAGCCCCTTACCTAAATCAAACAATCCAGATAAGAGCAGCGGGTTCATTACCTGTCGGCTTTCTGTTCCAGCTTCTCGAATATCTTAGCCAGCATTGCTTTGATGTCCCGAATATCCTCCCGGTAATCACCACGCGCAACGTACTCTCGCGGCAATTCTTCTCGCAGCTTCGCTAGGTCGGCCTTCAGTTCCTTAACCGCAGCCCACAGTTCACGCGCAAACCAGCCGAGTACGGTGAGGCCTCCACCGAGAAGGGCGTTTATCAGGTGCTGGTTGTCCATCACACACCCATCTCTTCACGAATCTTGGTAGCGGATATAGCGTGGATGTCAGCGTCAAAAACTTCCTGCTCAATCAAGTAACCAACATCCCGCCCGTAGGTAATGTTCACAATATTGGGAACACTCATCACGACAAACTTACCCTCGTACAGCGGCAGAAGCGCATCCTCGATAGCGTTCTTGACGAACGCAAAGCTGAACGGATTCTTTTTGTTTGTCTCGCCAGTATCGCGCACCATGATTGCAACTTGGTGGGTTTTAGCCAATGCCCGTTCAAACAGCGCCTGATGCCCCTTGTGCCACGGCTGATACCTGCCTAACAACATGGTCGTAGGCTTCTTGGGATCAAACACGGGCGCACCGTTCAATATCCGCTTACCAACGATCTCAGCCCATTTATCGGCATCCATCTCAGTTATGCGGAAGTGATACTTCTCAGGGGGAACAAAGGCTTTGTTCGTATCCTCAAACCTGCCCTCTTGAATCGTATCCATCCAGATCGTGAGGTCGGCGTTAAAGTTCTCTCGCATCTCGACCAGAGGGGCTACGAAATCGCAGATCACATAGTCGCCCGTACACTGCATGGCAAACGTAGCCATACGGACACTTTGCCGAATACGCCCTTCTTTACTGAAGTCCCAGTCATTGAACTTCTTGCGGATTTCATCAGCGTTAAACCAATCAACTTTAGACCTGTAATCAGTGGGAGCCATCTCCATCTGGGTCATCCTTTGAGGGGGCATAGTCGCCACCGAGGAATTGAACTCAAGGTACTTCTTGAGTGCAGCCGCCAGCGTAGTCTTTCCAGACCCCGGCAATCCCATGATTAGTATTTTCACTGAAGAGCGTCCAGTTCGTCATGCGTTGTACAAGCCTCAATCGCAGCCTGTTTGGGCGCAATCTGATCTTTAGCTGCCTGAAGGGCTACAGGATCGTACTTGGACGGGTCTTGAGCCTGTTGCTGAAACAGCATATTAAATGCCATCGCCGCACGTTGCTTCATCTGGTTCTTACGGTCATCAACCGGGATGTCAAACACGCCATAAACCGCCTCAACGGGGTCTTTGGTAACGTCCCAAGTATGGCCTGTATAGCCCTGACGATTAGCAATGATCGCTGGTTTAACTTCAATAGCACTCTTCCAGCCCGGACGGTCATCAGGGGGAGTATCCCAGCAATCAACAACTGCACCATCAACGATACGCGCATACATACTCATTTGATTCTCCTAATTTTGGTGTCAAATTCTTCTGTTACTTTAGCTAAAGGGGCATCCCACTCTCCAAACTTCTCCTGCCTGAACAGCCTGACATTACGATACCAGATGCTGGTGTCCTTGCCATCTGCCCAAAGGTAGTACGGCAGTACTGGAGAGATTATCCACGTTTCCTTGCCCATTGCAGCAGAAAGGTGGGCTACTGAGGTGCAGGACGTAACGACTCTATCCAGACCCTCAATGACGGATTTAGTGTGCAGCCATGTATCCAGACAAGGTCTCTGTACATGGTCTGGAATATTTTCTGTAGCTACATCCCGCTGGAGGGATACCAGTTCTCCGGGCAATTTAAACAGCGCCTCTGGCTCAAAGACCCGGTGCTGCTCATGTTCAAAGCGGGGGTTTCCCGCCCAGCGAAGACCGATCTTGCCCGAAGGTTTAATGGTTTTGCAGGGGATATAGGGGGCATTATTGACAGTTAAGAAGCTAAGGTAGCCCGACATCCCCAGAACGTGGTAGTTGTGATACACCCCACCCGCCGCCCTTGACTCCACCACCGCCGAAACACCATCCACCAGAACCATGATGGGGGCAAGTTCAGGAATACAGGAAACAACACAGACACCGCCACGGCTCACAATCTCCCTAGCCCATCTTGCAGCGTGTATCTGGTCACCCCTACCCCCTTCAAGCGCCAGCAAGACAGTCTCGCCGTTCAGGGGTCTACCGTCATAGCGGGGCATAGAAGAAGGGTTAGGATTGCCAAAGACCTCCTCAGAACGCCCACGGTCAAGCAGTTCAAAGCCTTCCTTGAGGTTTCCATGTCTTAGTGCGTACCAGCCACGGTTAAAGGCAGCACGGTCATCTAGGGGACGTAACTCTTGGATCGTCCTGCACATGGCTTCAGCGGACTCAAACTCGCCACGAATAGCCGCTTCTACCTGAAAGTCGAGTACGTCCTTCTTGGGTTCCTTCTCGCCCAGCCAGAACTTGGGGGCTTGGAACTTATAGGCGTACTGGCCTAGCACTTCTTCCGCCGAGGTTCCCGTAGATTTAAGTTCGCGCTTGACGCTATGCAGACCCGGAATGCCCCATGCGTTCTCGTCATCCTCCTCTACAGACTTGCCATCAATGTTATTGAAGTCATGGGCGAAGGGCTGTAGGTTCCAGAAGGCTTCTATCTTGGAGATAACTTCCTGCGGGTTAGCCATCAGATCGTCGTAATCAACGAACAGGATGTTCTCTGGGTACTCATCGTAGCCAGAACTTAGCGCAGCGTAGGAGCCTTTGAGATGCTGGATAAGCGCACCGTTTAAGAACTCGGACAGGTTATCAGGCTTGGCTATCTTAACGAAAGAGGCAGCACAGGTCGCCACATCCCTGACGGTAGCTACAATCCTAATGGGGGTCTTGAGGACTTCACCCATTGTCTTTTGGATTGGAGGGGCAACCCATCCGCGTGACTTATCAACGGTGATCTTGCCATCCTCGCGCTTGGGGATAAGGCTCCGCAGCGTTTCGTAGAGGTGGTCATTGGTCTGCCGCTGGCCCTTGGTAGAAGGACTGCCCTCCCACGCTTGGCACACAGAGCCGAAGATGTCGATAAGACCAGATGTTGGCGTGACGTGGATGTCATTGCGTTGATTGAGCAACGCCGCCAACACCGTGGAGCCGGAACGAGGGAGGCCGGAGAGGAAGTGCATCATGGTGTTTTGAGGGCAATCGTATGATAACCACCACCAAATATTTCTGCCCAAGTAGTCAAAGCCCCTACTTGCTTTGGTGAGGAATAGTTAGTCGTATTACCAAGACCTAATTGCCCATAATTATTTCGACCCCAAGACCATAAATCTCCCGAGGTTTTTACAGCAATCATATGACCATAACCAGCCGCTATTTTTGCCCAAGTAGTTAATGCGCCAACTTGTTTAGGGGAATATTGTCTAGTTGTAGTTCCGTCACCTAATTGCCCGTAATTATTATTACCCCATGCCCATATAGAACCATTTGTTTTTAAAGCAAATGAACCTAAATACCCAGTTGCAATGTCTGACCAAGTGGTTAAAGCCCCAACTTGCTTGGGGGATGAATAAGAAGTTGTATTCCCAAGACCCAGTTTTCCGTATGCATTAGCGCCCCAAGACCATAATGTGTTATTTGTTTTTATAGATAAAGTAAAACGAGCGCCAGACGCTATTTTTGACCAAGCAGTTAAAACGCCAACTTGTTTAGGGGAAGAATAGTTAGTTAAATTACCAAGACCTAACTGACCTTCAGCATTTAGCCCCCAAGACCAAAGCGTACCGTCTGTTTTAATAGCTATCGTACTTCGATAAGTAGATGATACGTCTGCCCAAGTGGTTAAAGCGCCAACTTGTTTTGGTGAAGAATAAGCAGTTGTATTCCCAAGACCTAATTGACCTACGGTATTACCGCCCCAAGACCAAAGAGTGCCATCTGTTTTAACAGCAAAACAACTATTACGGGCAGGTTTTACTTTTGACCAAGTAGTTAATGCGCCAATTTGTACAGGAGAACTACGGGCAGTTGTAGTCCCATCACCTAATTGACCTTGAGTGTTATAACCAAACGTCCACAAAGTACCGTCTGTTTTAATAGACGCTGAAAAAACATATGAAGCTGATATTTTTGACCAAGCAGTTAATGCACCAACTTGTTTTGGTGATGAGTAATTAGTTGTGTTACCAAGACCTAATCGACCACTAGCACCTTTGCCCCAAGTCCAAAGTTCGCCAGCAAACGGTGGCGAAGGCCAAATCCCGGCAGCTTTAAACCGCGCTACCTGCTGCATAGTCCACACACCACCCGCCACGCTCGTTGTCGGCTGTGTTGGAGTTTTGGTTATGATCTTACCGAGAAAGTCCATTTAGATTCTCATCATGGTGTTTTGAGGGCTGCCATATTTGTTCCACCAGCACTAACTGTAACCCAAGTGGTTAGAGCGCCAACTTGCTTAGGGGATGAATAAGCCCCTGCGCTGCCAACACCTTGCCCTGTACCGTTATAAGCGTTGTTACCCCAAGTCCAAAGTGTTCCATCTGTTTTTGTAGCGCCCGTTATGTATTTCCCAACAGATACGTTTAACCAAGCAGTTAAAGCCCCAACTTGTTTAGGTGAGGAGTAATTTGTGGTGTTACCAAGACCTAACATACCGTAATTATTAAATCCCCAAGCCCATAACGTGCCATTCGTTTTTATTACCGTCATCCTGTAGTTTGCAGAACTAGATTTTGGAGTTGTTGCCCAGTTTGTTAAAGCACCAACTTGTTTCGGGGAAGAATAACCCGTTGTATTACCAAGCCCCAAAACCCCATATACATTTGAACCCCAAGTCCATAATGTTCCATCTGTCTTAATGCCAGCACAACTTTGCTGAAATAATGCTACGTTTCCCCAATTAGTTAATGCGCCAACTTGTACAGGGGAAGAACGATTAGTCGTATCTCCTAGACCTAATGTACCAAGGGCGTTTCTACCCCACCCCCACAAAGTACCGTCTGTTTTTATAGCTAAACAACTAAATTGCCCCGCTGATATTTTTGCCCAATCAGTTAAACCACCAACTTGTTTTGGAGAAGAATAATTAGTTATGTTGCCAAGACCTAATTGACCAAAAGAATTAGAACCCCAAGCCCATATCGTACCATCTGCTTTTTTTGCCGCAACAAATAAAGAACCAGAACTGCTAGTCGCCCAATTTGTTAAAGAACCTACTTGTTTGGGGGAGGAATAATAAGTTACGTTACCAAGTCCTAACTGCCCTGTGCCGCCATACCCCCAAGTCCACAACGTGCCATCTATTTTAATCGCAGCTGCGGCTGCTTTTGAACCCATACTAATAGTTATGGATGACCAGTTGGTTAATGAACCAACTTTTTTAGGGCCGCTGTAATTATAGGAAGTAGTATTTCCAAGACCTAAAGCGCCAAAGTCATTTCTACCCCAAGTGTATAGTTCTTGCACTGGCGGTGGCGAAGGCCAAGTACCAGCCGCCTGATACACAAGCTGTTTAGCCTTTGTCCAGATACCCTGTGCGCTAGACGTAGTGACTGTCGGCGTGGCTGCGGTTACAAACCCACCGGGGTTACCGTGGATCGCCATTTAGGTGATTACTTCAAACGAAGCGACATAGGTCAAGGCACTCGCAGTTCCTGAAGTTACACCGACAGACTGGTTCTCCGTCACATAGAACGAAGTAGTCTTGTCGGTGACAATCAGTGAAGCATTAGCGGGTACGCTGATCTGGTAGGCGATGTAGTAAGCCGTTCCACTTGCAAAGGTCGCGTTGTTTGCTATGGCAACTGAAGCTGCTACCGCCGAGCCTGTAGTGTTTGACACGACAATGCTGTCGATCTTGTTGACCGTTCCCGAAGCTGGAGTCAGACCAGTCAGAGCAGTCGTACCGTTATGCGTCCAAGTCGCCACAGCACTTGTGCCAGATGGCAGCAAATATGCTGTGTTGCCGTAGATACTTGTTACGTTGACAATATTAGGGTTTGCCATGACTGCTCCTTAGAATCCGAAAATCAGCGCCATAGCGATTGATTTGCCTGTGGTGAGTGCGCCGAGGTTAGTTAGTGCTGCGCCTGCAGTGGTCGCTCCAGTGCCGCCATTGGCTATTGCCAAAGTACCCGCGACAGTCACCGCCCCGCTCGTAGCGGTGGATGGCGTCAAACCTGTCGAGCCAAATGTAATCGTCGTGACTGGAGTCGTGGCTGCATTGGACGCCAGCAGCTTTACGGTTCCCGCCGAGTTCTTGAAGTAAAGTTTCTCATCAGCCGTATTGAGCGCCAACTCACCCGCAACAAGGTTCCCAGCAATGGGAACTGCCGCAGCAGTTGGGCTGTAGTACAGCGAGATAGGCGTGTAGTTTGTTTGTGCCATTTTAGAATGTACCTCCGAAAATACCAGTTGTTGCCGTCACAGTCGTAGCCGCCACAGTTGTGAAGGCTCCCGTTGTTGTTGATGTTGCACCTACCGTACCGTTAATATTGATGCTGGCGGTTCCAGTCAAGTTAGTGACCGTACCGCTTGACGGTGTACCCAAAGCCCCGCCGTTGACTACGAACGCCCCTGCAGAGCCTGTGTTGACGCCCAGAGCCGTTACAACGCCTGTACCCGTAGTCGTAGTGCTTGGGGCTACCCCAGCACCCCCGCCGATCACAATTGAACTGGCAGCAAGTGCGGCAGAGGTTGCCCACGTCGATGCACTAGAGAAGTAAGGGACTCCGCCAGAAGTACCCGCTACCGTAAATGCTGGAGTCGTAGTCGGTGTCGCTACGGTGATGATGCCCCCGGTGAAACCAACGCTGGTGACCGTTCCTGTCGAAACCGTTCCCCATGTAGGCGCTGCGCCAGTATTCGCCAATAACACCTGACCCGTGGTTCCAGCCGCCGTAGCAACGGGGACAGCACCCGCGCCACCGCCGTACACAACACCGTACTGCGTAAGGAGCGCCGAGGACGTTATAGTTCCAGTTGCCGTGTAAGCGGGAATCCCGCCGCTAGTCCCAGCCGTAAGCCCTGTGCCGCCGTTAGCGACAGGCAACGTACCACTTACATGGGTGGTAAGCGCAATTTTCCCGTAGCTTGGCGCAACACCAACACCACCTGAAATGAGGGCATTTCCAACGGCTACGTCAGCCAGCTTAGACAGAACGCTAGTGGTTGAGGCGTAAATCAGATCACCAACTGCGTATGACGTTATGTTCGTCCCGCCGTTAGCGACAGGGAGCGTTCCAGATATATCGGCAGTTAAGCTAACCGCACCAAAACTAGGCGCTCCAGAAGCGTTACCGTGTAGCAGCGTGGTGGTCGTCCCTGCCGCCGTAGACGCCATCGCGGAGGTGGTGGAGCCATACACAACGCCGTACTGTGTCAACGTGCTTGCTTGTCCTGTCCCGCCGTTAGCTACAGCCAATGTCCCCGCGACAGTTACCGCGCCAGTCGTAGCGGTTGCTGGAGTAAGCCCAGTTGTCCCGAACGTGATTGAACTGACGCCAGACCCAGCCCCTGAGAACTGCGCCCATGTGATTGCAGTCGTCCCTAACGTCCCGCCAGCGTTTGAGGTACACACCCAGCCCGTATCAGCCTGCGTAGTCCCCGTCTCAACAAATACATAGGCACCGGGAACCTGCGCCCAAGTGTTCATGTCCGTCGAGCGAGTCCAAGCCCCCGCCGCTACGTCATAGATGCCGTTGTTCTGCGACAGGGTTTGATTCTTGACCAGACACCTGTCAGCCGCAATCAGCGCAATTCCGTCTACCGTCTGCGTGCCAGATAGCGTAATATTTACCGTAGTCGCGGCAACTACCGAGGCCTTGGTATCCAGTCCCTGCGCTATCGTATCGACATAGGACTTGTTCGCTATGTCGGTTGAGTTAGATGGGGTTGTTGAAATTGTCCCCGTTGTCAGCGTGACGGCGTTAATTGTCGTGTTAGTCGCGCTGGTGATCTGGCCCTGCGCATTAACCGCAATGACCGGCACGGCCGACGACGAACCATAAGTGGCCGCCGAAACGGCCGTGTTTGCAATGCTAATAGTGCCCGCGGAGGTTATTGGGCCCCCGGTCAGGCCGGTGCCTGTGTTTATCGTTGTCACGGTGCCCGAGCCGGCGGGCGCCGACCACGTGCCGTCACCGCGCCAGAAGGTTATAGAGCTCGCCCCTGTGCCGCTGTTGAGGTTGGTCACGGGGAGGCTCCCTATGACGCCGGTGTTGAGGGGAAGCCCCGTTAAGTAGGTCGCTATCCCGCCGCTGGGGGTCCCAAGGAACGGGGAGATAAGGGTGGGGGAGTTCGCGCGCACCACGTCCCCGGTGCCTGTCGTCCCGCTGGTTATCTGTGACCCCGCGATGGCGATCGGTGTCGTGGAGGCCGTGGTGACCCGCCCCTTGGCGTCAAGCGTGACCAGCGTGGAGGTCGAGGCCGTGCCGTAGGTGCCCGCCACGGCGCCGTTGAGCGCCAGTGAGGGGTTGGGGTAGGTGCCGCTAAGGTCGCCCCCGGCCGCCCCGTTCGGGGGTCCTGAGGGGAAGTCTGTGAGGAGTATCTGCTTTGTCGTGCCACCTTGGACGACAACCGTCACCTCCCCACCTGTTAGGGAGACTGCAACGGGTAGCTGGGTAATCGGACGGTCGGCCATGGACTCTCTCTATTATTGTTCTAAGTCGCCGGGCGCGCCGGGTTCGCCGTAGGGTGTGCCCTCGATGAACATCGCGTTGCCGTCCTCCGTCCAGAGCTGACTGTCTGGCAGCGCAACGGATACGTCGGGGCGCGGGAAGCGCAGTGCTATGTTCTCTGTCTGCCTAGCGGGCAGGCGCCACGGGTCGAACTTATCTAAATCGACCGAGCAGACGCGCATGCCCGGGAAGTTAGGGTCGGGCATGAGGTCTGTGTAGGCAAACTTCCTGCTGCACCGGTCGCATATTGCAACCGAGAGCACGGAGTTGCCGCGGGTGTCTAGGTAGACGGACACCCGTCACCCGTAGAACACTGTGATAGCTGTCGAGGCGGGCAGGGTGACGTGAACGTCCGTGAAGAACCTGATGCCGTTCCCGGGTATCAGTGTGGAGATGATCGCTGTGTTGGCGGTCGTGTCCAACTCAAGCCGCACGGTGCCGCTGGCCCCGCCGTCACGGAAGACGATGGCCCCGGCGGCCCCGGGAGCCACTTGGTACCCCTTGACGCGCGTCTCGGCCGCGTAGGCGGTCCCCGTCGCGTTTAGGTGTGCCCCATATACATCTGTTGAGAATGTCATAACTAATTTCCTTTATGTTAAACGAACCGCCCCCGAGGGGGCGGAAAGGCCGTTAATTATGAGTTCGTGAGGCCGGCACCGTAGGCGATGATGGAGCCGTCGGCGTTCCGGGGGGTGTAGTTCACCTGAAAGGTCCCGCCCAGCGAGCCGCTGGTGAGTGTCGTGACCGTGGCCGCCGTGAAGGTCAGGGTGACGTCGGAGGTGCCCACGTTGTTGACCAGCGCCGCGACTGCGGCCGTGGCCGAGAACACACCAGCGATTACGCCGCCAGCCGCCGTCGGGGTGATCGTCCCGATGGTGGTCGTGACAGCCGCGCTGTCCACGAGGGCGACGGTGATGACGCCCCCGACAAGGCCGCCGGCCGCGACGGTCTGGAACAGCCGGAACGCGTGGATGCTGGAGCCCGCCGGTATGACGTACGCGACCGCCGTGGTCGTGCCCACGTCGGCCGTGGTCAGGACGGTTGTCACCGCGGTCGTGGCCGCGATCGGGTTGGTGATGTACGCCTCCTGCGTGGCGACGAGGGCCCCCGTGTTGTCCGGGGCGATGGTGCCGTCGTTGGTGGGGTTGTTACGCTTGAATACGCGCAGGGGTACGGTGAAGGTGCTGGACATGATGGTTTCCTTACTTAGAGGGTGCCCCAAGCAGTCACTAAGCTGTCGACCCGGAAGTGTTGGCCGTCTGAGTGGGGTGAATCTTCCTATAACTACTTATACAAAAATTGGACTAAATTCGCCCTAAAACCCACAAAAGAAAAGGGGTTCCGACAAATCGGAACCCCTTTTTCTAAAGCGCCGGCTGTGTGGCAACGGGTTTATCGTTCCCACCCACACTCCACTTGCTACCGGATTGCCAGTTCTTTAGAGAGGGGGCCCCGATAACTCAGTGCCCCCTCCTTATACCATCGGACTTTACAGGCCGGCGGTACCGAACAGGTTACGCGCGTCGTGCCAGCCGGTAGCGTAACGCTCCGTGGCCTTGTAGCGCATGCTGTCGGTCTCGAAGTCCCCCTCCATGGATTTCTCCATGGGGCGACGCATCACCAGCATGAGGCCGTTCTCGGCGTCGGTTTGGATAAACCATGCCTTCGAGGAGCTCATGCGGGTAACTACGTGGGTGCCCTTCGGGAGCATGCCGGTCGACTTGATCGGGTTAAGATCGTTGTCGGCGGTGCCAGAACGAAGGACGGACTTGAGGATGACCTCGGCCTGAAACTCCAGAGCCGGGGGGACCACCAGTTGCTCACCCTTCAGGCGGATACGCTTACCGTTGTTGTCAACGGCGGAGCGAATCTGGATGAGGAGTTGCTCGACCGAGGTCTGCGAAAGCGAGGCCGCGGTGGAGAGCGAGTTGCTGTAGGTCTGACCGCTGGAGATCGGGTGTGCCGTGTTAATCAACGTCACGCCGTCGCCGCCGTTGTAGCCGGAGGTGAACGCGAAGTTGAGGATGTTGGCGCACAGGGTCTCTTTGGTCTCAATCATCGACTGAGCGAGGTGCTTGGCGAAGGTGCTGCCGATACGGATATGATCCCCGTCTTCCATCAGAACCTTCGTCAACGCGTAAGCGAGGCCGTAGATTTTGTAGACGAAGCGGGTGATGTACAGCGTACCACCCTGATCGTAGCTTACCGGGGTGCCGTCGGGCATCTCGGGGGCCGCGTTCATACCGAACAGCATGACCTCTTCGTGGTAGTTGCGCGGAATGCCGGTGATTTGTTCTACAAATCCCTTCCACTCATCATCACGTTGGGCGTACACGCCATCAAAGACTTCGTTGATAATCGGCTCGACTACCGCACGAAAGTCTGTACTACGCATTGGAGTTGCCATTGCTTAATCCTTTCGTTAGTTAGGGAGCCGTTTTATTGGCGGTGAAGCTGTTGTTGGCGATCTGGACTTGGACGATCGTGTAGGCATCATTCCAAGCATTAACGGCAGAACCGGCCGGCACGGCGACATCGCGACCCAGACCATACACACGCAGCTGGCCTTGAGCACTGGCCGCAACAGCGGTCGGGTTCAGGGCAGTGGTGGAGAAGCCCGCGCCACCGACGCCAATGGCGGTGCCAGAGGTCGTGAGGTAGCCAGAGGTCGGAGAGAAGTTATACTGCAGGCCGATGCTGTTCGCGTCGATGGAGCCGGTCGCCTGAATCTCGTAGACCAGTGAGGGGTCTTGGAAAATCCAGAACGTGATTTCCGTCACAGCAGCGGCAGTCGCGGCGGTGATGTACTTGGCTACCGAACGCCGACCGTCGGTGTTGGTGTATTCCACACCGTCGAAGCTACCGAACACCTGCGACGCAGTGGCGCCACCAGTTCCAGCGGTTGCCGCAACAGTCAGAAGACCTGCAGTCCCGATACCCAACGGGGTGTACTGGTAAAATGCACCAGACGCCAACGTGTAGGTTTTCGTAGTACCATCAGCTTGCTGCCCGGCGAAAGGGATCGCACGGTCAAGGCCACTGGGGTGATACGCGGGCTTCAGGCCAAAGGGCTTGAGTACTGTACTCATTGTTAATTCCTTTGTCTAAATGGTTATTGAAAACGGATGTTTTTGTTTGCTCGATTGGCCTCTTTCTCCATCTCCAGAAGACCCCCCTCCAAGATTGACTTGCCGCCCTTACCCGGCTCGGCGGCGCCGCGCAACTGCGAGGTGACATTCCGCTGATGTTCCAGCGGGTCCTCGAGGTGCAGCATGTGCATCACTTCTTGGTAGACATCTTCCGGCAACTTAAAAAGAACCATCTCGTTACAAGATACACAGCCTTCAAACTTGCCCGAACTCATCTTGCCCAGCATTTCAAAGCCTTTTCCCAACTCGGAGGCTTTCACCGGCTCATAGCCCAACGCGATACGTTTGTCGATACTGTCGTACTGGTTTGTGGTGCTCAACCAGCACAGGTGCATCCCGGGGATTGACTCCCTAGGAATTTCCGGCAGCGCACTGTTCTGCCATTTATCCCGGAACGCGTCGAGGCGTTCCCTGCGTGCATTTTCACTCGAGCCACCACTCTCAGCGGTACTCTTCATAACCTCTTGCGCCCGGTCGGCCATTCGCTCGTCTAGGTCGCGCTTAATTCTTGTGTTTGCCATGGTATATTATCCTTAGGTACGGTTCTGACGGTCGTAGCTGGCGTAGGCTTTAATCATCTTGCTACGCTTGGCGGGGTCGTCCCACGAACCAGCGTCCTTGATGGCCTGAACCCGCTCACGGCTTAGAGTGATTGACGTTGCGGACTTAACCCCCGGATTCGCCGTTTTGTTAGACGACGTGGGGCCAGCTCTGCGCATTGTCTTACCCTCTCGTGAAACGTACCTATGTGGAAGTCTGTCCGACAGCCTGTTGTCCAATTCGTCCCAGTACTCTGAGTCGGATGGGTCCCAGCCGTCAGCCGTGAGCTCCTGATCTACTACCTTGGCAATCTTTGAGTCTGTGTCCCTCGCCTGCGGGTCGTACCACTTGTTGTTCTTCAGCCACCCCGTCGCGTTGCGCTGAACCTCCATCGAGATGGTGTTCGGGACATTCTGCGGGGGCCGCTTGACCTGCTCCAGCTGGTGCTTCTTGTAGGCCTGCGCCTGATTCAACCGGTTCTTGGAGTCCTGCAGCTGGTCGAGGTACTCGACCTGCTCCTCCGCGTTACCGGCCTGCGCGGCCTGCATCATCTTCATCTTGGCGTACTCGACGCGTGTCGCCTCGTCCTCTATCGCCTTGTCTATCTGGGCGAACTGGTAGGACGCCGCCGTGGACTCCACAGCCGCTAACCGCCGAGCCAGCTCCTCGTTACGCTTCTCGAGGCTGCTGATCTTGTTTTTCGACGAGGCCTCGCGTTGCTTGGAGAGCTCCTTCTTTAACCGCCTCTCCTCACGCCGTGCCTCACGTATTGCCTCACGGTCCTCGTCGTTTTCGTCCGGGCTATCCCCAGACCCATCGTCGCTGTCTTCCGAGCCACGGTCGAGGCTGACCTCATTCTCGTCGTGCTCGGGCGACTTACCCTCCTGATCCTCAGGGAAGGCGTTCTCGTCAGGGCCCACCGAGGCGATGACGCTGCCGTCGGCCTGCTCCTTGATCTTTATATCTTTTTCTTTACTTTCTTCGGACATGATCTACTTTCTTCAAAGTATTAGTCTACAAAGGATTTCATCTTGCGCGCGTCCTCGAAGCTGCGAATCTTCGCAATCACTTCTCTGGCGCCTACAATGATGAAAACTACGGGGTCGTTGTCGTCGTCTAGGTCGACTGTCCACCTGTCGCCGCCCCACTTGATGGTGCGGACGAGGTCCCCAACGCTGCACCACGCGCCCTCGGGCCACGTTTCTAGCGTGTCTGGCGATTTGTACGCCAGCGGACCAATTGAAACTACCTTCGCAACGACCTCGTTGTATTTCACGGTGTCCTTGGTCTCTTGAACCAGAACGATGCCACCGCGCGATTTGGACTTAGTCCTGCGCAGTTGCACCAGAACCCGGTCACCTACAATGTCTACCCCGGGGTCAACCTGTGGAAATACCTCTGCCTCTGTCCTCAAATCGGGCTCGATTTTTTCTTTCATGTGTCCTTCTCGTCATCCTCCGTAAGGATGTCATTGATAATGTCGAGGGTCTCTGACAGGCCCTCCCTCTTACCCACGAGGCGCTGGTATGCCTCAAAGCTGTGGATGTTAGTGCCGGAGGCTACGGAACTCTCCAGCAAAATCTTTGCGGCGCCTACGCGCCTCAGTATCTCGCGAATTATGTCTTGCATATATTAACTTATGCAAAACAAATGCAACATCCGCCCTACTATTTTGTATATTCCACCAAATTCTTGGGACCGATCTTACCGGCGAGGCGCAGCTTGGCCTGCGAGGCGCCAATTTTCCAGTTGTTGTCGCGGTGTGAGCCGGACACGCCCTTCTCTATCTTGGCCGCCGGGCCGCCGCCGGAGCTGGCCTTGCCGGTCTCTTGGTACGTCTGCCGGAAGCCTTTAAGGTTCTCGTCGCTCATGGGTATCTCCTAAGTGGGTGTCTGTGGTTGTTGTTGTGGTTGTGGCTGCGCGGCCTGTTGCTCTAGTGCCTGCCCGTGCTCCTGCCCCGACTGCATGGACTGGTTCTGCGCGTCCTGAGCGCCCTGCTGCAGCGCCTGACCGTGCTCCTGACCCGCCTGCAGCCGGTCTAGTTGCCCCTGCTGGCTTTGTTGCTCCATGCCCTGCTGGTGCTCCTGCGCGGCCTGCGCCTGTTGCGCCACCCGCTCCGCGGCGCTTTGGAACTGCTGCTGCTCCACGGCCAGACCGTGCTGACGGATGTCCGTGCTGGCGGCGTGTATGGCCTCCATGGCGGAGAGCCCCTGCTCGTGCTCCAACTGCGCCTGCTGCGTGTCTAACTGCACCCCGGCGTTTATCATCGCCACGCGCTCCTTGGCGGCGTTGTCGATGTTCGCGAGGGCGATGGTCGTGGCGTTCTTCTGGCTGTCGATCGCGGTCTGGGTCTGGTACTTGACCGCGAGCTCCTGAACCTTCTGGGAGAGCTCCGCAACCTTAAGCTGGTAGTCCTGCTGCGTCTTCTGCATGTCGCTCTGCATCTGGCTCTGGAACTCCTGCGCCTTGCGCTGGGTCTCCGCCATCTGGGTCTTCATCAGCACCTGAGCGGTTGGGTCTGCCAGCGCCGCGGACTCCTGCTGCGCCTGCTGGGCCTGCTGCACCTTCTGCGCCAGCTGCTGTACCTGAGGCTGTATCTGCGAGAATGCCTGCTGGGAGTCCTGCATCACCATCTGGGAGGCCAGAGCCAGCGCCTTCTGGGAGTCCTTGTCGAGGGGGCGCTCCTCGTGGAGCTTCATCGTGTCCTCACCGCCGGAGGCCTGCGCCACGTAGCCGCGCATGGACTGCAGGTAGTAGAGGGTCATGTGCTGCTTGATGTGGTCCAGCACGTGCGGGGCGAAGGCCGGCCCGATGACCGGGTTGCTGCCGTAGTTTGGGTCCACCGCGAACATCAGGTGCGTCTGGATGTGGCTGATGTGGTCTTGGTCTGGGTAGGCCGCGGCGGGTCGCCCCATGACCATCGCCACGTTCTCGAGTGCCGGGTTGGACTCCTTGATGCCGTCCGGGTCGGGCAAAATCTCGTTTATGGCGGGCACCTTCATCTGCTTCAGGATGCGGCGGTGCGCCGCCCTGAGGTCGTACAGCTGCGGCGCCTGTGTGGCCAGCTGCAGCACGGCCTGAGCCTGAGCCAGACGCTGGGTCTCGGAGAATATGTTTGGGTCCGATACCGGGCGGATGTCGTTGTTGTCCGCGAAGTCCCGCACCTCGATCTCGGTGCCGGACTGGTTGTCCATGTCCTCGAGGTACCAGTGGTTGATGCGGGAAAGAATCTTGAGGGTCTTCGCCTGCGAGCGGTGCATGCGGGCGTGGATGCTGGAGAATACCTTGGCTCCCTGCTCGATCAGCGCCTGCGTCGTGCCCACGGGCGTGTTGGCGTTGGCGTCCTTGATCTTCTCCTCGGCGGTCGTCACGACCCCCTTGGCGGCGTCGGTCAGCCACCCAAGCAGATTGAACAAGACGCTGGAGGGTGGGTTGAACGGCAGGGCCATCGCCAGCTTGCGGATGTCGTCCACCCCCGGGCTGCCCTCGATCTCCAGAACCTGCGTGGGCTCTATGCGGTCAGACTGTCCAGATATGCGTCCACCCTTGAGCTTAAGCATTGTCTGGCTGTTGTTGATGTGAGCAGCGTCAAGTAGAGCCCTAAGAGCGCCGGTAAGAGCAGCAGAAAGGCCACCGATAAGATGAGGAAGTCCAATGGCGTAGGCCCCTCGCCAAGGGATGAACTTGTACTCCACATACCAATCCAGCTTGGTTCGCCGCACATCGTTAGCCTCCCAGTTCCGGTAAAGTGAGAGCACCTTCTCGGAGCTCTCGTCAATCGTCATGATGTACGGCGCGCGCTTGCCCTCGGACTCCTTGTCCTCCTCGAGGCGCAGGTAGCACGTTATCTCGTAGACGCGCCGGACGCCGTCGATGTTCTTCTCGGGGGCGCTCTTGCCCTCGATCTTGTCGTTGGCCTGCTGGGATCGTGTCTTCTTGTCCACCTCTATCTCGGAGGGGGTGCCGGCGTTCTCTAGGTCGCGGTAGATGCCCTGCTCGATGCGGCTGACGTATGTGTCCTCCGTGATGTCCTGCACCTCGGTGATCCTTGGTGAGGTGTAGAAGTTCGTGGAGGCGTAGGGCAGCAGGACGTTGTCGATTGGGACCCACTCGCAGTCCGGGCGCCGCTGCTCCTCGTCGAACCACCACTTCAGGTACTGCGAGCCGCCCAGCGGGAGCTGGGTCAGGAGCTGCTCCATCTCGTCTATGTAGCCGGGGATTTGCTCCACCAGCTGCCAGTTCATAAAGGTCACCTTGCGCTCGGCGGTCTCCATGCGCTTCCTGTCCGCGTCCCCGCGGATTTCAGATTTGACGATGCCATCAGGTGGCAGTAATTCTTTTGACGCGGAGGCTGCGAAGTCTACGCACGCCTCTGCCATGACGGGGTGTACAACCTTAGAGGCTCCGTCGAAGGTTGCGCCTCCGGGGGCGTCCTTACCGAGGCCGGTTCTACGCAGACCATCTTCGTATTGCTTATCACGTTCCTTACGCGACTCCCGGTCGACGTCAACGTAGTCCAAGTACTCATTGGAAAGCTGGTCAAGTACTGACTCATCAAATTTCTCCGCTAGGTTGGCGTAGAACTCGGGGTTCTCCCCGGGGCCCTCTTTGTCTCGGTAGTTAATAACCACCGACCCATCGTCGAGCTCTATGACCTCCTGCTCGGCCTGCTCGGGCTCAAGCCCCAGCGCCTCCTCGTAGTGCTCGATCTCTTCTTGCTGCTTGCGCGCCTCCTCGACGGTCTTGTCCGACTCTAGGTCGGGGAGGTTAGCGCCCTGCTGCATGGGGAGTGTAGGGAGAGCCATAGATTTCTACTGGTTCCTGAGTCGGTTGTACATGGCCTCGAGGGCGTTGGCGCTTTTTTCTTTTGCGTAGTCGTAACCTTTTCCAACAAGTTCTGTTGCTTTCATCACTGTCGGAGAGCGCGCTATCCTGCGTTGCGCACCCAGCATGCCCGCGTTCATTGACCCTGATAACGCAGCGTTCTCAAGTTTTCCTAGTGCGACGTTGGGATTTTCTTGGGTCGTCACCGGTTGCATGGCACCCATCAACGCGCCCAACCCCGCCGCACCTTTATATGTGTTTGCCGCAAAAGGTATTAAATTTACGGGGTCCAGCACCATGCTTCCAAAATTCCCCGCTCCGGTTTCCATAAGGGGTCTGTCTCTTTCCGCCGCGGCGTCTATTTCTTTTTGATCGCCCATGCCAAAGGCCTGCGGCACGCCGCGCGCGTAGCCCATATAATTTTTTCCTGACGCGGCCAGTGCGTTTGACATAAACTCCGGCATGGTGTACCCGGTGTCTACCCCAAACGGCCTGAACGGCAGGCCGCCCTGCGTGATGCTATTTTTCATCTGGTTTTCTTCTAGCGCCTGAACTTCTTGATTGTACAGCGCCGTGTAGTGCGCCCGCTGGGCGTCTATTTGTTGTTGTCTTTGTCTCTGCATCCGTTGCGCGTACTCTTTCTCTCTTTGATCTGTCGAGGATTGCAAGTTTTTCAGGTACTCCGCTTGACGGACGTCTTGAGCCCCCATAAACTCTCTTGGGGAGACGGTGCGGCCCTCGGCGTAGCGGTTGTTGACCATCAGGTCGGCCTGCATATCTCGTGGTGAGATACTGCCGCCCCCGGCGTAGTGGTAGTGCGGGACGCCGTTCTCGTCGTAGGTTACTTCCTTTGGCTCGGGGGCCGGGCGGTTGCGGCGCTTCGCTATCTTGGCCGCCTCACGCTCAAACTCCGGCTGCGCGGCGGGGACCTGCCCGCTCGCGAGCGCCATCTCATCTTTGAGATTTTGGCTGTAGCCCAAGGGTCTGTGTTCTGTGTACGACTCGGGTAGCCCCGTTGCGCGGGCGTTCTCGCGCCACTCGGGCATGCCCACACGGCTCTTGGGGCGCTGTATCAGCACGTCCCCAATCTCCTGCCCGGTGAAGTTGTGCCTCGCCGGGTTGAACGCGGCGATGAGGGCGTTCATCTCGTCCTCGTTGGGGTTCCTGCCCGTCTTCTCGAGGAAGGCCTGCTTCAGCTGCCCACCGATGTCGCCCTTGCCTCCCAGCTGCCGGGCTATGACGTCTTCTGACTTTTCCACCATCCACTCGGCGCCGGGGGTCAGGCTCGTCTTGGGTGCGCCCGCGCTGCGGAAGCCGCCGACCTCCTCGCCGACCATTTGGGCCACCTTTGGGTCGTTTATGTCCATTGTATCGGGTGCGATGTGGGTGCCCTTCACGCCGCGGCCAAAGGCCTGCTGCGTCAGGAACGGGTCCCGGGCGTAGATCGGCGCCATCTCGGTGTTTATATTTGGGTCGACCCTCAGGGCGTGCGCGGCGCGTGCCTGCGTCACGGGGTCCGTCTTGGGGGTGTACGGGGGCTTCGCGAACTGCTGGGCGTGCTGCTCGAGCTCCGCCATCTCCTGCGCGTGCGGGGCGCGGCCGGCGGACCGGGTGAAACGCTTGACGGCCTCGTCCATGAGTTGCTTGACGCCCGAGGATACGTATTTACCAAACACCTCGCGGCCCCCGGCGTAGTGCGGGAGGCCGGCCATCTCCATCATCATCTGCTTCGGGGTCTTGAAAGGTGTCATGGCGCCGTCGTTGTGGTTGTTTGGGTACCTATAACCACTTATGCAAAAAATTAGGGGTTACCGCCCCAGATATTAGGCGTAAGCAGCCTTAGAGCCTAAATTACTGGGCGTACGGGTTCACGCGCTTCCTGCGGTCGTCCGCGTACTCAAAGTCCCTCGCCGGGAGCATGTCAAGCTGGAGCCACCCGGAGTCGCGCAGGATGCGCAGTGCCTGTGAGAGGCTGTCGACGTAGTCGTCGTGCCCCCCGGACTCGGGGAAGGAGCAGACTTGGCGCATGAACCGCTTTGACCAGTCCGCGAACTGCCCCGTGAGCTTGGCGTCCTCGGGTATGTAGATTTTTCCCTTCGCTATCAGGGGGGCCACGATGTTCATGCGCTGCACCTTGTCCGAACGGCCGGGGTTGTACGACCTCACCGCTATCCCGGAGCCTTGGAGCTCCTGTATCAGTGATATGCCGGCCGACTTGTCCTCGATCAGCGCCAAGTCCGACTTGCGGCCCTTACCGAACGTGTTGTCCGCCCCGTACACGACCTCTTTGTGGTCCGCGATGACGCGCTTCCTCAGCTCGGGGTAGGACATGTGGGCATCCCACGCGTCGAGCAGGATGGCGCACGTCCCGACGTCCTGATTCTCAAATATCCCCCACACCGTGCAGGCCGTGGGGTCGTTCTGGGTCTTCTCGGAGGTGGCGGGGTCGTAGCTTGCGATGACGTACTCCAGCTTGGGCGTCTCCTTCTTCGCGGGCCACATCTTGAACCACTTCCGCTTGACTATCCCCACGTCCTCGGGGTCGAGCACCTTCCCCTCGATCTCCTGCTTCCCTAAGTCGGTCCCCTCGTAGCTCTCGAGGGCGTTAAAGAAGCTCTTCGACAGGTTCGCGCGGTTGGCGTAGGAGGAGACGTTGACCATATACACATTACCCCCCACCTTGCCCTCCACGAGGTCTACGATCAGCTCCTTGGGCTTGGGGGTGGTGGTGATGATCTGCTGCACACTCGCAAGGCGGGGGTCCTTCAGCCTCAGGGTGAACTGAATCTGGTCGTAGGAGTCGTCTAGGTACTCCCACGCCGCCAGCTCGTCAAGGTGCGCCCCGTGCCACTGGCTCCCGCGGTACCGCTCGGGCTCGGAGGCCGGTATGCCACGTATCAGGCTGCCGTTCTTTAGCTCTATCTCAAAAAGAGATTTATTGTAGCTCTTTATCAGGCTTGGGGGGATGATATTTAGCAGCCCCGAGTCACCCTCGAAGTTAGTCGCCCTGATGTCGGAGCTTGTGGGGGCCGCCACAAGCCACCGGGTGTTGCCGAACATGGCCGCCCGGAGGCCAATCCAGTTAGAGGCGGTGTGGGTCTTACCCGCCCCCCGGCCGGCGCACATAAAAAAGGTGTCGTACTCCTCCTCGGGCTCTTTTTGGTGCGGCATGGCGGTCAACTCCCACCTCACACGCCATAACGCAAGGTCAAGCTGCTCCTTGGGCCAGTGTTTATTGAGCTTTGCGAAGGTTGCTAAGGTTTTTTCCTGATTTTTGGTCAACATACGGCTATGAATCCCTCCCCTGCAAGAAACGTGCCACCCGCCTCGATGTGTATGCAGGGCTCTGGCTTGAATGGGTACACTTTTTTGATAAAACGACGCATGTGGCGCGGCACCTGTTGTTTTTTTGTCCGTTCGACGACAAGTTCGATGTCCGTCCTGAAGGTCAGGCGCCACTGCCGGCGGTACTGCACCTCAAAGAGGCGGGTCTTTATGCCCAAGGACTCGCAGACGCCCTGCACCCGGGTCAGGAAGCGCCAGTCGGGGTCACGGAACTGGTACTCGTCCTCCTCTTGGACGTAGATGTAGGGCTTGGCGCAGATTATGCCGCGCAACAGGTCGTGCCTTTGCTCCAGCGACCCGCGGAGGTACTCTTCAGGTATAACGGTGGGTATCCTCGCGTAGTTTGTCAGGAAGGCGTTGGGCACCTTGGGGGCGATCTCGTAGTAGGGCTTCTTTTTGCGGAGGGTCTTGTAGCCAAACCCACGCAGGCGCTCGGTGACGTACTCAAAGTTGCTCTCGTGCAGGGGCAGTTTGCGGCTACGGCCACGCCTCCCGAACCACAGACCCACAATAAACGGCGGGACGGGCAGGTCGCGGGTGGGGTACTGGAGTGGCTTGGCGTTGGGGATGGAGTACTGAGCCCGGCCGTCACGGTGCAGCAGCCCCTCCTCCATCAGCTCGGGGGCGGTGCGGCGCTTGAGTGCCCGCGTGAAGTGTGTCCGGTAGGCCCCGGGCTGCGCCCGGTAGGCTAGGTGCTCGCAGAGGTTGATGCGGTACTTCTTGTCCTCCAGATGCAGGGCCATGTTCTTGTCGCCCTGCACCCCCAACCCATCGTCAAGCTCCACCCAAAAAGTCTCAGCAGGGGTGTAGGCCTGCACCAAGGTGATCCGCTTGGGGAGGCCGTCAGCCCCGAAGACGTAGTCCCCGATCACTAGGTCGCGGGCGCTCATCCACGCCCCGGGGGTAGGTATCAGGGTCAGGGCGCTAATGGCCATACCTTATCCGCATACGCACCGCGTTACTGATGCGCGCCCTCTCGGAGGCTGCGGGGGAGAGCCAACGCTCCCCGTAGTACCCGTCGGACCGCAGGGTGCCGGTGTAGTTAAAGAACACGTACCCATCCTGCCGTATATCACCCCGGCGGTAGGGTCTGCCTGTCCGTAAACTTTTTCGTTTCATAACCCACTTATACAAAAATGTGTACACACCCGCCCCAGCCAAAGTTTATTTTCATGCCAAGGGGCGGTTTTACGATTGTAAGGGAAGTAACAGAAGACAGGGTCTAAACGAGTTACTCCGTCCTATATTGTTTTTTTTTTTTTTTTAAAAATAATAAAAAAGAAATAACCCTTACTACTATCACTACCCTGCCAAAATATGTATTGTTTTCAGCATTTGTTTTTGTAATCATCGCGGTAGTACTTGCACAAAAAAGAGGCGTTTTTAAAAGAACCCATACGCAACCCATACAAAGTGCGGCACCTGTGTACACAAATGTCAGATAAACGCAAAACTTTCGGTTTTTATAGGTTAGTGAGCACTAACTAACCTACCCAAACAGTACACAAAAGTGCCGGGGAAGTGTCACATTTCGCATACGGCGCGAACTGTGGCGCTCGGCATAAACAACATTGTTTATGTTCCATAACCTTGTCAGTTCTAAACAAGTGACAAGGTTACGCAACATTTGGCTTGTAACCAAGGGTGTGGCGCGATAACAAGCCCCATGTTACCGTGCAACCTGTGTACACATCTTTCTTTTTACTCTGCAAAAATTACAAAAAAATTTGAAGGGGGTCGAGTTTTGTGGGGGAATTGGACGGGCTTGGTATCTGTGTGGGGCCCTCCGCCTCGCCGTCGGGTACCTCAAAAAGGGGTGTCGAGTTATCAACAAGCCCCCCTCATAGGCAAGCAAGGATCGTGCCAGCGTGCGTCCCCGGCTTAGGTTAGTGAGTGCTCACTGGGTAGGTGAGTGAGTGCTCACTTACAGTTAGGTCAGTGAGTACTAACTGGGGATGTGGGCGCTCACTCACCTATTAGGTCAGTGAGTACTAACTGGGTAGGTGAGTGAGTGCTCACTTACAAAGCGGCAGGGTGGCACGGTACTTGCTAGGCAAGCAAGAAGCATGCCAGTGTGGCGGGGCGCGGGCTGGCACGGTACTTGCTAGGCAAGCAAGGACCGTGCCAAGGTGGCACCGCGGCGGGTAGGCAGGCTGGCACGGTCCTTGCTATCTGTTACTACCCGGCGCGCTGGCGCCGAGGCGGGGTGGCACGCTTCTTGCTATCTGTTACTACCCGGCGCGCTGGCAATTTGTTCGCTAGGCGCACGCGAGGCGGCGCACCATTGTGGTGCGGCTGGCAATGTGCGAATCCACCCCGTCGCCGCTCCCAATGCTGCAGCGCGGCGAAGTGTACAAGGAAAACCCATATAATACCAACCACCACAACGGAGCACACAACATGGCCACAAAACACACATGCAACGGCGGCAACAACCCAGTATTCGGCCGCAAAACCGCCGGCTGCGCCCGCTGCGACGAGTTATTGGCCGGCGCAGCGCCGGTGCGCTGGAGCGGCCGCGCCATGATTGAGCGGCAGCAGTTGGCCGACACCCGCGCGCATTTTTCAAGCCACAAGCACACCTCCGGAGGTTGCGGGCCGGTGTGTACGTTCGGCGAATGGTAATGCTGCACCGCGGCGAAGTGTACAAGAAAAACCCATAGAATACCCAACCACCACAACATGGAGCAAACCACATGAATATCGAACTAAACCTCGGCCTCGACGTCCCGGGCGCCAGCAACACCCCCGCCAGCCGCGACATGCTGGCCCTGCGCGCCACGGCCTACTTAACGGCCGCCTTCGCGGGCGTGGCCGTGCGCCGCTATGAGTCGTCCTACCTGCAGGACGGTGCCACCGTGACCGAGGCCGGCATGGCCGTGCGCCTCACCGCCGAGCGCCCTGTCGACTGGATGATCGCGGGCCTCTCGGCCATGTTGGAGCAGGACTGTATCGGCGTGCTCGACGCCGACACCGGCGTCGGCGTGCTGGTCGGCCCCAAGGCGGCGGACTGGGGCGCGTTCAACCCCGAGTACTTCAACCGTTTTTAGCGGACCATTTGGCAACGCATCCCCCCGGGTGCGTTGCCGAGTCATTCCACCACCACACTATGGAGCACACAATGGCATACACCAAAACAAACGCGGCGCAGCAGGCCGCAATCGTAGACTTTGTGACGGCCGCGCACGGCAACGGCATATACAACATATACGCCTGCCTGCCGCGCAATCACTTGTTGGTTGTCAACAACCGCGTCGGCCAGATACGGCGCGTGACCGACGCCCTCGCGTACGGCTGGGATGAATTGAGCAACCGTACGCGCCTCACCCCCGACCTGCGGGTGCTTCAAGACTAGGCGGACAATTTGGCAGCGCATCGGACAACGGTGCGTTGCCGAGTCA